>Ga0315280_10007398_pt1 | contig 14752 bp, 7 predicted proteins | sample YL17G06_40_MG_FD_203697 | JGI IMG/M metagenome (GOLD analysis project Ga0315280, IMG submission 203697) | Sediment microbial communities from Yellowstone Lake, YNP, Wyoming, USA - YL17G06_40 | ecosystem: Environmental > Aquatic > Freshwater > Lake > Sediment | place: USA: Wyoming | collected...
GCCGCCAGAAGCATCTGCCGCGCTCCCTCCTGCAACACGGCGTCCAGCGCCGACTTCACTTGCTCGCGGACCGAAACAACTTTCTCTTGATCCGCCGGCTCGCACTTCGCTACTCTCTTCATGGCGTATCCTCTCTTTTTTTCCGATCCATTCTCGGACCGGGTTTTTCGTTTCGCAAAGGTCAGGATACGCCGCTTTTTCATTTTCGCAATCCACAACTTTTGGTCATATCTCACAATTCCGCGGAATGGCGGTACAAGTAACATATCGGAAGTGATGCATGAAGAAATGTGTTCGACTTGAGCCGGTCTTCCAGCCTGCTTGCTGCCTCATGGAAGGCATCCGCGGTAGCCCCGAAACCGCCGTCAATATGCTGATCAAGGGGCTTGAACTGGTACGAAGGTGGTGAAATCATCTCTTATCAAGTCCGTCGTATAACTATTGATCATATGAGTCCGTATAAGAACGGAACTCCTGAAATCCTGTCAGTATATCACGCACGTTCTCGAGCGTTCCCTCTCCTTGTCAAGTCGTGGATTCGCAAGCCTTTCTCTCAGGTCTTACGGTCAATCACGGCATCTTATACGGATCGGCATAAAATCCTCCACGATTGCCTCAGAGTCCGGCGACGGGGCTGCGAACGCCAGCCGGTCCACGGTTGAGAACAGGGGCGTAAATCATCGTCGGCTTGACGCCGCTATGGCCCAAAAGCTCCTGAAGCGTTCGAATATCGCACCCGACTTTGAGCAGGTGAGTTGCCATGGAATGCCGGAAAGTATGGCACGTGGCCCGCTTCGTCAATCCTGCCTTTGCGACGGCATCTCTCACGGCTTTTTTGAACCAGAGATTCGTCTATGTGATGTCGCCCTTCCTTGCCGGTTTTCGCGCACCAGTTTATAGACGGTCGCTTTTCCCATCTGAAGGTACTCGGCCGCCTGCTTCAATGTCAGCCACTGGGTCATTCACTATAGCTAAGTCGGGCACCGGGTCAAGCGCGATTATTTGTTGCCGTTGAAATCCCCTCACAAAAGCGACGTGGTCCTGGCCGAGAACGCCTTTGGGCTGCCTGAAGGGCGGAACTACGAACCTTCAGGCGTTTCGGCGGGTCGGCGCGTTGCGGATTGCGGCTTGGCGACAAAAACGCCAACCAGCTCCTTCCCCGGGGTTCCGATGAAAGACCGGAACTCCTCGAACGACGTGAAAAGCGCCGTCAGCGAATCTGTGTCAAACCGTTTCCCGAGATAAGGGTTTCCAGTCTCGTAAAATCCGGGGTCCGACAACCTTTTGGCCAGATACGCGATGATCGGATTCTTCGACGCGGCAAGGTTGCGAACCGGTTCGGCGACGATCAGCCGGCCACGGGCAGCGGCCAGAAGTCGTTCCAATATCTGGCGATGATGGGGGATGAACTGGGACAGACTGCCTTGCATCACGACGATCTCGGCGCTGGGGATGGGGTCCTTCCACAGATCGAATCGCCTGACGGACACTCCTTTCTTTCGGGCATAATCCAGGAACAACGGGTTAATGTCCAAACCCAGGTAGTCCACCTGTTTGCGTTTCAGGTAGTGAGTATAGAGATAGCAATCGCCGCAGCAGACTTCGACCACCTGGCTCCGGTCCGGAATTTGTGAAGAGATGACCTCGTACCTTCCGGTGAACTGGCGCCCATACAGCAGCCGCATGGCGAGATGATAGAGGAAGGGATGGGAATAGACCGTGATCATCGGCTCGAAGGTTTCCGCTGATCCTGTATGAGTTTCCGGCAGTGCCATAGCTTCTTCAGGTAGTACAGGGTATCCGGAAGCAGTTGGACGGATGACTTCTTGTCATAACGTTTGATGAACAAGCCCGGGATCGTCTGAATCTTGTATCCCTTCAAGAAGGACCGCAGCATAATCTCCGTGTCCCAAAACCAGTGCTGGTCTTCCACTTCGTCCAGAAGAGGCAACAGGCGCTGACGATTGAAGAACTTGAATCCGCTTTCCGTGTCCGTCAGGTCGGCGCCCAACAGATACTTGACGAGCCCCGAGTACATTTTGCTCATCACCCATCGGTGGGCCAACCTCGGCTGAAAGGTGTAAACTCTCTCGCAGGTACTGATGTCGGCGCCATTCTTGACCGCCAGCACGCAGGAGGGGATGTAGCGGGCATGCACCTCGAGGTCTATGTCAATGTAACCCACCACCTCGCCCGCGGCCGCCCGGAAACCGTCGCTGACCGTACCGCCGCGGCCAGTGTTCTTGTCGTGGAAGATGCGCATCATGGCCACCCGGCTGTTCGAGGCAATAATCTTTTCGATCAATTCCCGGGTTCGATCCAGACTGCAATCGTCCACGAAAATGATCTCGTAGCCAAAGCGCGTGTTATCCAGAACCTCGAGGATCTGCTCCACGCTCCTCTCGATTATCGGTTCCTCGTTGTAGCAGGCCAAGATCAGGCTGACATCCAGAGGTTCTCTCGACACGCTTTTCCCCTTGTCTGCGGCTGCCGTGGGTCCTCAACGCCGGGAATAAGCGATTACCTTTTTCACGGCCCGGATCACATCTCGCACGTCTTGCTCGGTCAACTTGGGCGAGAGTGGGAGCGAAAGCGTGCGGTCCGAGATGAATTCCGCCTGGGGAAAGTCTCCCCGCTGATAGCCGAATTGCTCTCGATAATACTTGTGCAGGTGCAAGGCGATGAAATGGATCCCCGTGCCGATGTTTTCGGCTTTCAATGCCTCCAGAAACTGATTGCGAGTGATCCGCAGCCGCTCGAGACAAAGCAAGAGCGTGTACAGGTGGCGCGCATGCCGGATTCCGTCTTCCTCCGTCGGCACGATGACCTCGGGCAGGCTCCCAAAGGCCTCGTTATACAGGTTCCAGTACTTTTCTCTGACCTTCAGATTCTCCTCGACGCGTGCCAGCTGATGAATCCCCAGGGCTGCCTGCAAATCCATCATGTTGTACTTATAGCCGGGGTACAGGGTCTCGTAGGGCTGAAACCCCTGGGCGGAGTAGCGTTTCCAGGCGTCCCGGCTGATGCCGTGCAGCGCTTTGATGCGAATCTCCTCGGCCCAATCCTCGCGTGCGGTGGTGATCATTCCCCCTTCGCCCGTGCACACATTCTTGGTCACGTAGAAGCTAAATGCGGCGAGGTCGGTCCCTACTTTCTGATCCCGATACCAACTTTCCACGGCGTGAGCAGCGTCTTCGACGACAAACAGCTGCTCGCGGCGGGCAATCGCCATGATTTCGTTCATCTTGCAGGGGCGGCCGGCCATGTGCACCGCAATGATCGCTTTGGTTCGAGGAGTGATGGCCGCCGGGATCGCCGCGGGATCGAGATTCATGGTCTCCCGCTCCACGTCCACGAAGACCGGCCTTGCGCCCCGATGAACGATCACGTTGGCGGTCGCGGCAAACGTGATGGGAGTCGTGATGACCTCATCGCCCGGCCGGATTCCGATGGCGTCCAAAGCCAGGTCCAGTCCCGCCGTGCAGGAACTCAAAGCGATGGCGTGCTTGGCGCCGATGTAACGCCGGAAGTCTTCCTCGAATCGAAGCACCCGCGGCCCCGTTCCCAGCCAGCCCGAACGCAGGGTATCCACGACTTCCCGGATCTCCGGCTCTTCGATCGCCGGGCTGCCAAAGATCAGGAAATCCTGACGAACGGGCGCTCCACCTTCTATGGCTAGCCTCTCACTCATGGGCCAATCTATGATCGTGCCAGTCGCTCAGGCCGCATTGCGGCACCCGGAAACCAACGAGAATGTGCTCCCGGCTTGTAGTTCCTGCTATCACGGGGCGGTTTCGGCCGCCTGAAGGCGGAACGACGAGCCTATTCTTGCGAAAGATCGCGTGGTGGATGTGCCTTTGCCCCTTGAGTCAGACGTTCAACACTTCCGAGGGCAGAAACCCGCCCGGCAATGCCGGTATCCTCACAACCACCCAATGGTACAAAGGCAAGATGAGGCCACGGTGAGGGATCGCCGGTTTTCCGCCCTCACTCCACTTGCACGTCGTCTACCAGGCAGTTCAGCACTGCATCCGGACCGCTGACGGTTTCGATCGAAACTTCCAAGAAATCAATCAGGTCGGTGCGGGTATGTCTGCGTTCCCACGTATCCGCGACTTCCAGCAATATGGAGTTCCACTCGTTGGAGGGCGGCGCAATGGGAACCGCGACTTCGGCATCGTCAATGAATTCGCCCGACAGACTGAGCCCCCTGGCCCCGAGCCACAAGGTGGACGGGCCGCGATTCCCCGCCTCCCCATCGGCGCGATAGTGCAACCAGATCTTCCGAACCTGTCGAGCCGCAGGATAGGCCATCGGCTGCATGATCCCGAGTCGGGCCGATTCCCTGGGCGGCGACTCGACTTTGAATCGGAGAGCATTCGATCCCTCCATTCCCCGACCGACCGCTTTCTCGATCGTGGCATGCTGCCGACAGAGCGTCTCTTCCGGTGCTTCACGGCCGCGATGGGGCTCAATGAGTTGAAGCGGTCGCCAAGCGTCAACCAACGGATATCTCCCTTCAAAGCCGGGATCAAGCAGGGGGCCACGGACTCTGTCGTGCAGCCAGTCGGTTCGCATCGCGTAGCGCACGAATGGCCCGCCGTTCACTCCCATATAGGCCCATTTGATGGGGATTTCCTTTCCCGAATCGGCGTCCACCACGGTTAGCCCATCCACCTTCAATTGCGACGGTTGGCCACCCCAATCCCACGCGTTTTCCTGACGATCGTTCGTGCGAATGGTGCGAATCAGGATTTCATCACCGGGACGTGCCTGGATCGGTAAGGACAAAGACACCGGCTTTGTCTCGGTTGTATCGCTTCGGCGCCACAGAGTTCGGCCGTTCAACAAGATTTCCCAGTGAAAGATGTCGGACCACCATTTCACGCTGTTGGACAGACGGGCCTTCAGAATCAGATTCTGTGTGGTTTTGGCGTCACGTTGCGAAGGCAAGGCAGGGATGAAGCCGGTGACTGCGGCGTAATCGCCCGCCCTCGGTTCTCGAAAATAGAGGCCGAGATTGTAGGATTTGCCAGAAACCGGTTGGACCGGGATATAGCGAATGGCGCAGTGGAAATGAGATACTTTGGGCAAAATGGAATAGGGCCCCACATGCCTGGCCCAGAGGTCGTTCAGGTAAACGGGCTTCGTGACCCCGGCTTTTAACGGGTAGTTCTCCGCGCACACAAAGTCAAAACCTTGCTGAACCAGGTCGTCCAAGGTGAACTTTTCCCACTCGTTGCGGTGCCACTCCAAGAAGGGTACGTTGTTCAGAAACGAGTCCGAAACATAAGGTTGTGCCCAAAGCAAGGGGACCGCAACCCTGGCTCCTGCGGGGAGATTGCTGAGGATCGCTGAGCGCTGCGCCCGCGCCTCCTCGACACTTCCGACCGTGCTGCGAATTATTGCCAGTTGTTCCCGAGACGCGCGATAAGAAAACCACAGGGGCCAGGCCGAAATGGCCAGGAGCAAGAAGGACTGGATCACGGCGGAGCGATTGGCTGCCGCGCGCGGGACCCAGCTCGCGATTTTCCCACACATCGCCTCCAGCCCCCAGGCAACCAGCAAGAACAGAGGTACCGCCATGGGGAGGAAATAGTGATTGAGCCTCTGGCCGCTGAAGAGCCATTGGTAGTAGACCATGAGATACATCAGCCAGACAAAAAGCGAGAGGGTCAGAAGAAACCGATGCTGACGCACCATCGCGTAGATGGGAACGAAGACAACGAGGCCCGTCATCAAAATGAAAAAGTAGAGTGGGTAGGTGTCGGTGAGTGTGTTCCCGCCCGGATGAAAGTAGTAGCAGTACTGCCAGGTCTGCCAGGCGACCGACAGCAGCTCGTGAAGAGATGGCATCTTCAGACGAGCGAGATCGAGACATGTGAACTGGTCCACGCCGGAGACTCCCCGCCAAACGTCATGAGGTCTTGTGACCAATTGGGGGAACCAGGCGACAAAGGCCAGCGCGGAGGCAACCGCGTAGAGGCCAACTTCCTTGAGGCGAAACCGGGAAAGCCAACTCAATACTCTGTGCTTCTGGGTCGCGGGGGCGCCGGAGAAAAAAAGCGCCAGGAGGAAGCACGGAACGACCGGGGCGGCGTTGTACTTGAAGGCCATGGCGCTTCCCGTGGCCAGACCACCCAGGACGACCCAACGCCTGCGCCCAGAGGGCCGCTCGAACAACCGGCAAGCGGCGTAGAGCGCGATCGCACAGGCCAGGGTCATCAACGCTTCTTCTTTCATGAAAGTAAACCAGACCGCACAGGCACGGGAGGTCGCACATAAGGCCGCCGCAAGCAGTCCTACTCGCCAGTTGAAGGCACGCGCGCCAATCAGTCCCGCCAGAATGATCATCAGGCTGCCCAGAAGGAGGTTGAGCGATCGCCAATAGTGTCGCACCCGCCACCACTGGACCTCCTCGATGGTTCGCCATCCAAAGTGGTCTTTTACGAGCCAGTAGTAAGGCTTGAACGTGAGAACGAGGAAGTTGGGGATGCCCGCCGGCTTCTCATAGAGACGAAACTTGTCGGCGCGCCCGCTCAAAAACCGTTCCACGTTTCCCAACGTGTAGGCTCTCTCGTCGGCATAAGTGAGATCGGGTTCTCCAAAATCGGCGGTGCGCAGGCGAGGAAAGACCCCCACCAGGTAGATCAAGCACAGCGCTATCGCGTAGGCCCGTCGCGCAGGGCGGCTTGACCATGATCCAAACAAAAACTCGGCCGGCCCTTTTTCGGTCTGATCACCGGGCGGTAAATTGCGGTCCGCCATTTTTATCCACACCTCCCCCCTCAGCCAAGCAGATTCCGAAGTCGCTTCCTGAATTCAAGTTCTATCAGGGTATTCTCCGTTTCTGGCATAACCTGGACGGGCAGGAATCCCTTTTGGACTCTTGCGCCCACACTTCCATGCGCTCTGCGAAAATCTTCTCTGCTTGGTTAGGATCTCAAGGGTCGGGGATCAGGGGTCAGGGATCGGTGAATCGAAATGGCGGGTTTCTTCTGCTCCCTGGTCCCCAGCCCCTGATCCCTGGTCCCTTTGGTTGGGGCCTTCGGCCACCGTCTGGGTTCAAGTCAATCCGGCAATTAGAGTGATCTTTTGATGATTGTTGTGGGCCTTTCTCGGTGGGGGAACAAAAGAACGCCGGCGGGCCGAGAGCGGACAAGCCACCGGCGTTGCGGAGTCAACCGGTCAACCGATCAAAGGCAAACCGGTACCGTCACACCACTTTCTCCGGCACCACAAACGGCTTGCGATAGTTGCGCGTCAGCATGGCGTTGGCTTTTCGATTCAGGAGGAGCCCGTTGCCCTTGAATTTCGCGGTCGCGGGGTCGAAGAGCAGCTTCTTGCCCACGCGGTATTTCAGACCCTCGAGCGCGACGCCGCTCTTCTTCAGATGTTCCTGCATCCGCTCGAACGTTTCGTAAGCATCCTTGTTGTCGCCGAACGCCTTGCTCTTCTTGTTGAAGGGCACGTCTTCGCCCAACCGATAGGAAATGTTGGCCAGGTGAATCGGCACGCAGGAGTAATAACCTTCGATCACGTCGGCGTTGAGGTCGGACCGCTTGCGGCTGCGCATGGCCGCGATGAAGTTTTCCATGTGGCCCTTGCCGGGACCGCGCGGCGGGGTCTCGATCTTGGGCAGTCTTTCTCCTTCGCCTTTTCCGTTGGGGAAGAACTTGCCGCCGGCCACAACACCTTTCTCGAAATGATAGGTGTTGCCGACGCCCTCGCCGAAGTATTTGTCGGTTTTCAGGCCGCGTACTTCGAACATCAGGTAGGTGCCGCCGTAGTCGAGCACGGCGATCTGCGTGTTCGGCGTCTGGCCCTGATCTTTGTAGCCGAACCGTCCGCCGATGCTGATGACGTTCCTGGGCAGCAGGGCGTCCGGGATTCCCCAGCGCGCTTTGTCCATTTCATGCACGCCCTGGTTGCCGATGTCGCCGTTGCCGAAATCCCAGAACCAATGCCAGTTGTAGTGAACGAGGTTGTCGTGGTAGGGCTGCTTGGGCGCGGGGCCGAGCCAAATGTCGAAGTCCAGTTCCTTGGGCGGCTCTTTGAACGGCTTGAAAGCAATGGAGCCGCGCCCCTTGTAGCATAAGCCACGCGAGATCAGGAGTTTGCCATAGATTCCTTGCTTGGCGAGCGCTTGGATGACGAGGCCGAGATTGCCGCTGCGGCCCTGGGTGCCGTGCTGAACGATGCGGTTGTACTTGCGGGCGGTTTCGACGGCGATCAGTCCTTCATGGATCTCGTGACAGAGGGGCTTCTCGACATACACATCCTTACCCGCCTGGCAGCCCCAAATGGTCGCCAGCGAGTGCCAGTGATTGGGCGTGGCGATGGTGATGGCATCCAGGTCCTTGTCTTCGAGGGCCTTACGAATGTCCTGGAACGTCTTGGGTGGCGTGCCGTATTGCTCCTGAAGCCGCTTCAGGTAACGGCCAAAGGTCCGGCTGTCCACGTCAATCAAATGGGAGACCCGGACGCCCTCGATCTTGGATAATTCCGAGACATGACTCCCACCGCGGCCGTTGATGCCGACCACGCCGACGTTGATGGTGTCGTTGGCGCCGATGACTCGGCCCGACGACTTGGTTCCACTGATGGCAAAGGACGCGCCGGCCGCGGCCAGCGCACCCTTGAGAAAACTGCGGCGATCCATACGCGACATGTTACGCTCCTTTCCCGGAAGACCCTGGCGGCGATTTCGAGACCGCATGGCTTTCCAATCATGGGCGGGTGATCTTGTCAAGTCCGGGATGAACCATATTTGTCGCCGGCGCACGAATCCGCGCCTGGAAGCCGCGGCGCGGTGTCATCGGCCCGCGGCCGTTGCCGGTAGACAATCTGGGCCACGTTTTTCACGCTTCACGCTCGACGCTCCACGGTCCACGGCTTTTCGCAGGCTGACAGCCTGCGCCACTTCAAATTGCCCGCGCGATGTTCACTTGGCGGCGAGCCGTGCTCGCTTTGGAAGCGCACCGATCAGCGGCGCCAGGTAGCGGCGACATTCTTCCGTGATGCCGTTGCCTTCTGCGTTGATGAACTCGCGCGGAACGTCCTTGGTTCCTTTTGGGACCTTGCCCTTCTTGACGTCGTCCGGATCGGGGGCAACGTGCTCGAGCTTGTCCAACTTGTATTCCACCCTGTACTGGTCGCCGTCGCCGATGCGATTGATGACCACGCTGCCGTCAATGTCGCCTTTCAGGGCGTAGCGGACCGCCTCGCGTCCGACCTCGTAGGCTTCGCGGGCGTCGTTCTCCGACACGCACCCCGCAAACGAGCGCTGAGCATAGCCGAGGGTGTCGGCGCGCACGCGCAACTTGCCGCCGAACTTGGGATTGAGGATCGCGCTCACCACCATGGCGATGAAGTCGGCCAGAATGCCCGTGCCGCTGAGCTGGATGTGGCCGAACGCATCGGGCTTGCCGAGGCCGGCGGCCTTCATCACCTCACCGAAGGTGTCGAGCCACCGGACGAAAACGTCGCCCACCATTCTCCGCGCTTCGTCACGGATCGCATCCGACTGGACAAGCTCGCGTTTGTCGGGACCCAGGATGCCTTCGGAAACGGCGACCAGCGCGCGACCGTTCCTGGAATAGACCCTCTCGATGTCGGCGACGATTTGAGCCAGCGATTTGGGGCGTTCGGGAAAATAGAGCAGCTGGGGGCCGTCGCCTTCGCGCTCGACGCCCATGGCCGCCGTGGTCGTGAGCCAGCCCGCCTGGCGGCCCATGATGATGTCAATCTTGATGCCGGGGAGCGCCTGGTTGTCCAGGTCATTGCCCAGTTCGATCAGGGCGACGTAGCGGCCGGCGCTGCCAAACCCCGGGCAGTGGTCGGTGACCAACAGGTCGTTGTCTATGGTCTTGGGGACGTGGAAAATGCGAAGTTCGTAGTTCTTTTCGCGCGCGATCCTGTTGACGATCGAAGCGGCGAGCGCCGAGTCATTGCCGCCGACATAGAAGAAGTGACGAACGCCGTGCTTGCGGCAAACCTCGAAGACTTTTTCGCAATCTTCCTTTTGGGGTTTGAAGCGAGTCGAACCGAGCATCGCCCCCGGCAGCTGGGCCGCACGGTCGAGTTCCTCGTCGCCGACGGCGCGAAGGTCAATGAACCGCTCCTCGATAATGCCTTTCAGGCCGTTGCAGCCGCCCAGGATCTTGTCAATTTCGCGGTGCTTGAGCGCCTCGTGGACGACACCGACTACCGAGCGGTTGATCACGGCCGTCGGCCCTCCCGATTGCGCCACAATCAGATTGCCCCGTTCCGCCATGGTTGCGACTCCTTGTGAGAGAGATCAATCGAGGGTCATTCGTTCGTGTTGCGAAATCTGACTGCGGATCGCCCCTCAGAACGAGAATAGAATTATGGCCGGGCGGTTGGGAAATGCAAGGGAGTTTATTCAACCATGGAAAGCACCAGAGGACCGAGCGCTTGAGCTTCCCACCGTAGATCGTTTACGCTTCTGATCCAATGGCGAACGGACACGAACACATCATCCGTAGTCGCCAGTGGCGTCAGTAGCCTCCATCAGGCCCGTTAGAAGATCGCTTTCCGGCTCGATGCGCAGATCGAGCGTCTCACAAGAAAAGCGGGTCAGCGCATGGATCGTTTGCTCCAAGTGTTGCTGGTTCAGTCGTTCAATTTTCCGAGACTCACGCCATCCCGACCGCGGCCATGATCTTGCGCAGGGCGTCGGTGGCGGTCTTGAAGAGGTCGGGCGAGGTGCGGCCCCAGTTCTTTTCGGCCACGCTAAGGTGCGGTTCGAGCGTCAGGAAATTGTGGAAGCCGCTGCGGGCGGCGTCCGCGAGGATGGGCTCGATCTGGCCGTCGCCCTGTCCGGCCGGGACCATTTCGAGTGTTGCGCGGTGGCTGTCCTTGACGTGGAAATACTCGATGTAAGGCTTGAGAGCGGGCCAGTTCGCGAGCGGGTCCTGGCCGCAGTGGATGTAGTTGGCAAAATCGAACACGCCGCGGAAATGGGGCGACTTGAGCGTCTGATGGAGGTCGAGACAGTACTGGCCGAGATCGCCATAGATCGCGCGCTCGTTTTCGTGGCAGAGGATCACATCGGTCTTTTCGGCCTCGGCGATCAGCCGGCCCAGCCAGTCAATGACCTGCGCGCGATGCTGCTCGTGGCTGTGACCTTCCGGGATGTAGTAGGAGAAAATGCGAATATAGCGGCAACCGAGAAGGTCGGCAAACTCGAGCGCCTTTTTGACCTTTTCGAGCTCCAGGTTGAAATCGCCATCCAGGGGAAACTTGCCCAGAGGCGAGCCGACCGCCGAGAACCCGATGCCATTGTCCGCCGCGGTCCTTGCGATCTGGCCCACCTGCTCGGTCGTCAATTCCATGACGTTCTTGCCCCACACGCCGCGCAGTTCGATGTGGGTCACGCTGTTGGCCTTGAGCACCGCAATCTGCTCACCGAGATCCGGGGAAATCTCGTCCGCGAAAGCACTCAACCAAACCATGTTCCGCCTCCTCTCGCCGCGATGGTGTTCTGTGGAAGTGACTCTATCTCACAGCGGGTCCATTTCAACGAAAAAAGCGCGGCATTCCATCGGCTTTCACCGTGCGCCACGCTTGATCTCCACCAGGGCGTCGCCGATCGGGAGGACGGACTCCCGGCTGCCGCTGATGACGGTATTGGTCATCTGGAGCGAAGCGGGGTCGAGCGGCGGGGTGGCCAGGAACGCTTCCCCCTCGGTCAGGCTGGTCTCATCGTCAAAAACCACCGTATAGAACGGCGCCTCGCCTTCGACCCCTACGACAAAATGCTCGATCGCGCCTTGAATGATCCGATCGCCGGGAGAGACGGACGCCTGCGGTTCCGAGTTCCCGGTGGCCGGTGGCGGGTTCTGAGGTTCGAGTCGCCAGCCTTGCTCCACGCGACTGAGCGTCACGGGACGCAGCACCTCGGTGGCCACCTCGCACCGGCCCGACGTCAGCGGGTCGCCGCTTTCGAGCCGAAGCCGAAACGTGGCGGTCGTGGGGCCAGGCTCTGCCTCCCGAATCCGCCTCACATTGGTTCCCTGCACCAAGTAGACCGGCAGGCGCGGCGCACAGAACAGGAGCGACCCAAGCGAGGACGTCGTTCCTTCGATCACGACAGAGTCAGACAGGTTGCCAACCTGTCCTACGATCGCCGAACAATGAACGTCGCCTCCGAGCGCCACGATGGCCGTCCCCGGATTGTCCGTGAGGATGTCGTTGAAGCTCGAGGCGTCGGTCGTCACGAGGGCCACGGCGCCATTCGAGTGTCGAGTGTCAGGCGCCGAGTTTTGAGTGATGAAGTTGCCCTGGAACGTGGACGAGCCCATGACGAAGGCGGCGCTGCCCATCGCGGCGGTGTTCGAGGTGAACTGATTGTTCATCAGGATATACCCCTCGGGCGAACCGTTGGGTCGCAGCCCCATGCCTCCACCACAATCCTCCGCACGATTGGCGCGAATCTCATTTCGTTCGATTCCGACCGGCGAGAAGCTATCGGCGCCGACGGCCAGACCTCCGAAATCCTCACCGGCGTGGTTTCCGATAATGACATTGTCGTGCGCGCGCGCCACCGACAGATCGGCACAACCAATCTCCAGGCCGCCCACATCGCGATCGGCCCGATTGTCGCGAATCTCGTTTTGTACCAGTTCCGCGACCGAGGCTTCTTCGACGTCGAACAGGCCCCCGCCCCAGTTGCCACCCTCGCTCCCGCACACCAGTGCGCGATTGGCCCGGAGGCTGTTGCCCGAAAACAGGACGTGCGCGTTCCGCCCGTAGAAATCGAAGCCGCCGCAATGGCCGCCAGTCGCCACGCCTTCGCGCCAGCCCGCTCGGTTGCCCGCAAAGGCGTTTCGCTCGAGCCGCGCCTCCTCGATGAACTCGAACTGGAAGCTGGCGGCGCCGACCATGCGCCCCGCCGTGTTGTCGGCAAAGGTGCAATCGCGCACCTGGACCTCGCGGGCGCCAGACAGTTTCAGCTGTCCCGCGCCATAATCACGCCCGGACCGGTTTCGCGTCACCTGCAGGCGGGACAGGAAGCAGCCGCCGCCATCCTGCTGGTCAATGACAAAGGCGCCGGCATCGCCCAAAACGTGGCGAAGGAGCGCCTTCCCGCTGCGCGGCCGGCCGGCTCCGGCGAGGCGGATCAGCGTGGAGCCCCCTTCGGTTCTCGCATCGGCGACGGCCCACGTCTGAGAACCTTGCGTCACCAGGTCGCCGATCTCGGGAGAGATTGCGGATGGCGGATGGCGGATTGGGGATGGGGAGACACCAATACGCCAGCTGTCATTGCCCGCGTCTTCCAACAACACCGAGGCGGTTTGTTCGTGCCAGGCGATGTTGTCATACCAGTCACAGCCTTCAATGATCACCGGGCAGCCGCCGCGTGTCCTGATCGCCACGCCCCCCCCGTCGCCATAGGCACGATTGGCCCAACAATGGATCGCGGCCAATGACACGGTGCTTTCGTTTTCGGCAACGACGGTGAGCGCGCCCCCATCGCCGGCCGAGGCCACGTTGCGCGTCAACCGGCAGTCCACCAGCATCACCGGCGAACGCCCGGCCACGGCCACGTACAGGCCGCCATGGTCGCCGCCCGAAAGATTCTCCGTGACCGTCGTGCCCCGGATCGAGACCGGCGAATCTTGCTGCGCTTCGATCGCACAGGCGCCATAGCTTCCCGCTTCGGCCCGATTGCGTCGAAACTCGCAACTCGCCATACTCAGCGCCGTTCGGCCGTCGCAATAGGCATAGAGCGCGGCGAAAGGACCGCTGCTCGCGTTGTCCTCAAAAACCGTCTCGTCGAAAACCAGCAGACAGTCGAAATAGGCCTCGACACAAAAGGCTCCATAAGGCCCTTCCAACGCCTCGTTGCGCGACACGTCGCACCGCCGAAACGCGACCGCGCTGGCATCGGCCAGGTGGAGAAATCCCACTCCGCCGCTGCCGCTGGTCACGTTGTCCCGAAAGACGCAGTCCGAAAACTCCGCCCAGGACTCCAAGGCCAGCCCCCATCGTCCCACCCCCGAATCGCTCGCGGCGCTATTGCTGGTGAAGGAGCATCCGTCAAACACCACCGAACTGCCTTCGCGAAAGTCAAACAGGCCGACCCCGTTCGCTCCGCCACGCGCCCGGTTGCGCACGAAGCGGCAGTCCTCGACCGTCACGGGCGATTCCCCGGCCGCAGTAATCGAGCCGAAACCGTTTTGACGCTCCGCTTCGTTGCCTTCGAACCGGCAATCGGCCATCAGCAGAGACGAACTGGTATCCACGACGAGATCCACGGCGCCGCCGTCCGTTCCCGCCAGATTGGACGCAAAGCGGCAGCCCAGCAACTTGATGGGCGACCGGTGGTGTCCCGCGATTTGCCCCACTCCGCATTTGCCTTTGGACATGTTGAAGGCGAACCGGCAGCCCGACAGCGTGATGCTGCTCGAACCATCGGCCACGAGAGCGCCCGCTCCGCAGTCGCCCGCCGCACGATTGGCCACCACCGTCACCGTGGTCATTTCCAGTACGGCACTGTCACGAGCCGCACATCCGAAAGCGCCGTTTCGCCCGGTGGTCGCCTGATTCGACATCAGATCGAGGCCCGCGAGGTTCAGCACCGCCCCCGATTCCAGCGCCATGAGCAACCCGCCGCACTCCCCCGCCCCATTCTCGCTGATCTGTCCGCCCGTCACGTCGCATCGCGATTCGCTCGCCACCGAAAGGCCCAGTCCTCCGCATGCCGCCTCCGCCAGATTGCCCCGGA
>Ga0315280_10007399_pt1 | contig 14751 bp, 20 predicted proteins | sample YL17G06_40_MG_FD_203697 | JGI IMG/M metagenome (GOLD analysis project Ga0315280, IMG submission 203697) | Sediment microbial communities from Yellowstone Lake, YNP, Wyoming, USA - YL17G06_40 | ecosystem: Environmental > Aquatic > Freshwater > Lake > Sediment | place: USA: Wyoming | collected...
ATTTTTCCTGCTCCTTAAGTGAATACGAAAACCGTTTTAGGAAAAATATGAGGTTCGCGGTTTCCAGATAATCGGAAAACCTCTCCACAGTCGTCAGGGGCAGTTTCAAAAACCTCGAAACGCTGTTGAACGTCACCGGGGAGGAGATGTTTGTGAGGTAATATTTGGCAAGGGTTTTCAGCTTCTCCCTCTCCCTTATCTTGAATCTCTCCACAACATCCCTGGTGATCACCGTTTCGAAACAGCTCAGGAGAATCCTCTTCTTTTCAGGGCTCAGGACAACCTCCGGAAAGCCGCCGAACTCCAAGTACTCATCCAATAACCTCTTTATCTCCACCCTTCTCGCCAGGGCCTCAACTTCGCTTTTTACCTCCACACCTTTGAATTTCAGGAACTCGTTGAAGCTCAGGGGGTAGACGGCAAACGTCATGTGCCTGCCCGTAAGCAACGTTGCGAATTCCTCGCTCAGCAGCCTGGCCGACGATCCCGAGACGACGAGCCTAGCTTCACCCCTCTCATGCAGCCCTCTGGCAAATCTTTCCCAGCTCTCAACCTCTTGGACCTCGTCTAGAAAAATGAAAGGTTTCTCACTAGGGTGCATCTTTTCCAAATAGGTGTCGTAGATCTGCCTTAGGACGGCCAAGCTCCTCTCGTAAAATCTCTCGTCCTCGAAGTTGACTATAAGCGTGTTTTTTGCCTGCGCGGTTTTGATCAATTCTTTTACGACCTGTCTTATCAGGGTCGACTTTCCGGACATCCTCACCCCAGAGACGCAGATGATTTGGTTCGTTCCTGTGATTAGCTTGAGCAACTCCTTCACATAACTTTCCCTCTTTATCCCCACGTCTATTTCTTTGGCCCAGAAGTTCCAGTCGGCGAGTATTTCCAATATTTCCTCTTTTCTCATATTTAATCCATATATAGTTCAAATATTTAAATTTTTAGTTCGTGTATGAATTATTCTCTAAACTTACGGAAGGACGCTACACATCCGCAGCTCTTCATCCGCTAACCTCATTTCATGCTCTCTTTGAATTGACCGATTTTCTCATCTTTTTCAGGTTTCCTAAAGGTACATATTTAGCTCATTCATCTCTTAATCATATTGAAGGGCAGCCGTGAGGTTATCAAATCCTTTAATGTCAACACCCCTGTTTACTCAAGCTATTCAAAAACAACACCCCTGTTAATCGGCAGTTGACCGGGCATCAGTTAAAAGATTGATAATCAACACCCCTGTTTATTGCAGTAAACACCCCTGTTGACACTCAAAAAACATTCACAACACGCGACGACACCAGCGGCTAGACTTACACGGTTAAGCAGCTAAAGACGTACAAGTGCTTGTGGGCTATCAGGAGGAAATCGTACTTGCCCCTCCACCTCTCCCGCGTCGACTTCATCTTCCACTGCAATTTTATGATATCCTCCCGCAGGATGAAGCCGGCATCTAGGAAGGACTGCAAAACTCTTGGCGTAATAGGAACAAAGTGCTTGTGCCTGCGGGTGTCGCCTATGAGGATGGCGCAGTGCCTGCCCGGCTTGAGCACTTGGTAGCTCTCCTCCATCACCTTTCGCATTTCTTCGGCGAATTCATCGATGCTGTGCACCGGTTTTTGCCTGTCGGACTTGAGGCAAGCTGGGCGAGCGATGAACTCGAAGCACGGCGCTAGCTAGGCATAGACATCGATTTGCTCGTAGTTCACGCCGTGCCTCCGAAAGAGGTCTTCGATCGCATCTTTCTTTCCTCGCTCCAAGAGCAGGGCATTGCCCATTCGCTTGGCACCAAGCACTTTAAGCAATCCCTCTAAGCGGGAAGTGTAGGTCTTCTTTTTGTAGGTCTTCTTAGTCACGTGTCCATGGAGGGCGTAGCTCACTTTCGCTTTCTGGGACGGCTCGAGCCCGCTCATGTCGTAGGCGATCAAAGTCATCGGTTTCAACTCCCGCTCGGCGGCTGCGACGCGGATAGCGCGCCCCCAAAGGGTCACACCCTTTTCTAGGAATTCGGTCGGGACCTCCTCCTCGCGCGTCAGGATTGTCGGCGTTATAAGGTTCTTCACACCATCGGAGGTGATCTCGTCGTTGACCTCTGATGCGGCGGAGTACACGGCGTCTTTGTCGCGTTCATCCTCGAGCAGTACGCACACATCGATATCGCTCGCCGCGGTGGCTTCTCCCGTCACGATCGAGCCGTAGAGCACGATCGCCCTAGGCCTACACTTCGCGACTACCCGCTCGACGAATCGGTGCACGTAGGGGAGGAGCCTCGCTAGCGTTTGACCCCCTCCAAGTACTTGTCCAAGATTTTTTCCACGCGCTCGAGGGTCGCAATCGCCTCCAGCGCTTTTTCGCCATCCCTAGTTATGCCGTGGGTTATCGAGTACTTCAGCGACTCGAGCTCCTGGTGACAACGCGCGAGCTCCTCGTGCTCTTCGACCGGCTTCTCCCTCGTGAGGTAGCCGAACAGCCGGTTGTGCTTGACATCTGAGCTCGCCTCGGACAGAGCACCCTTTGCGTGGAGGGCGGCGTTTGTGAGGTTCGCGGCAGCCAGTGCGCAGGTTTCGACGATCATCCGGCGGTTCTCAAAGAGGTCCCCCCGGAGCATTCGGAGCGAGTGGCTGAATTCCTCGTGGGCCTTCAGGTGTTCGGACAATCTCATTTTTCTTCCAATATGTTATACGCAAGGATTCATTTAAGTCTTTCGTACAATATCTAACAGGAATTTCTTGTAATCCGTTATAAGCAAAGGGATTTTTCAGCTTTTCTTATAATGTGTAGGAAGAAAACGAACTTTTGATGGGCTAGGCGGTCCAGCACAGGCCCCCTCGAGACTCGGTTAGCTGTGATCTCGCAGGACTTGAAGTTGCTGACGGATTTTGGGCCTGATATGCTTGTTCCTTGGGTGAAGCATGGCCAAGTGGTCCTCGAAGGCGTAGACATCTGCAAAGATCAATCACATCTAAACAAGAGGATTAGAGAGTGGTCTGCGCTTTTCATTTCTCAAGATACGCCTCTCTTCTGGAGGGGCTAAAGAGCAGTGCAAATTCGTTGTCCTCCAAAAAATCAGTTCCGATTATGGTTGGGATGTGTTCAACACCCTCGCCCTTTGGAGAGGTGCCGATGACGTTTATCATCGGGGTTTCGATCGATATGCTTTCCCCAATTTCATCCCTGAAAATCAAGGTAGCGCCCCCTAAATCAAGCACCGGGAGGATAAAGCCGCCTATCCTGATATGCCGGGGGCTGGCGGGTCGAAGTGCCTTGTAGGGGATACGCGTTTTCATGATATCCCTTGGAGCAATGGTTGTGCTGCCGCTTCCGGTGTCGATGAGCGCATTTGTGGGCATACGGATGAAGGGATACTTGGAAGGTTTTATGATTACGGGCGCAAGTGGGAAAAGCCTCTCCTCCTTTGGAAAAAGCTTCCCCACTGCAAGTGGGATTTTCATTTAAATCCCAAAATTAGAAGACCCAGATGGAATCACTAGGTGGAAACGACGTGACGTACGTTTCTGCCGGATTTTTGTTCTTCCTCTCTATTTGCCTTATGAGATCCTCCATCGTGTCGCTCGCCGCAATGACCTCCTCATCTTCCACAGCTATGAGCTTGCCCTCGTATTTCTTCGCCAGCTCGTCGAAATTTCTCTGCACCCAATCGGAGCTTCTAAGTCCCTTCTCCAAAAGCTGAGTTTCGGTCACTGCCATGCCGTCCCACCCTCAATTCCATTGGCATCCCCATTCCTTAAAAACTTGGATTTACCCAAAATCTCCCCTCGAGATTTGGCCGAGGGTCGTTTATAAGGTGAAAATTCTATCGGGTGAATCGACATAGCACATCCGCAGTTAATCCCTTGCTAACCCCATTTCACGCTTTCCTTGAATTGGCTGATTTTCTCATCCTTGTCGGGTTTTCTGAAGACGTAAAGGTGCTCGTGGGCGATCAGGAGGAAATCGTACTTGCCCATCCACCTCTCTCGCATCGACTTCATCTTCCACTGTAATTTTATGACATCCTCGCGAAGGATGAAGCCGGCATCTAGCACCCCCTGGCGATTTCAAATCTATTAAATAAAAAACTGCTTAAGGGAACTTTCGGGATCTCAAGGGCCCAAGGCTAACTTACTTGACCGCAGCGGCAGCGGCCTTTTCTTTCGTGACCGACGGCGCCCCTTCCCTTAACCCCGCTGCAGTGAACCCGAGCTCAAGCGCGAACGCGAGGTACTTGTGCAGAACGGGCGAGTTGGAATTGACCTTATAGAGCTGGATGCGCCCGAAGCTCCGTGTCGGAATCAATAGATCAAACTTCTCAATCAGTGGCCAGAGCCTGAAGAGAGATGGGTAGCCTATTCCCGCCCCCGCCGCGAGCTCCGTCTTCGAATACTCGTAATCACTACCCACGAGCTCCGCCAAGAAGTTGAGCAGCCTGATCATTTGCTGGCTGAGCACTTCCTCCGTTATCGTTTTTTCCACAAGGTCACCATATTTTGATAAACATAGAAAGTATTTAAATGTATCTTTCAAAAGAACTAAAAAAGAAATATTTAAATATCAATTTTGATATAACGAAATAACATGCAGGAAATAAAGTTTGAACACGTCAGAATTTTGCGAAAAATGGTAATCCACCAACGTATAGGGGCGGCCCATATCCTCGTCGATAACCTTGTTCGAGTGGTGCCGAAGGATAGACGGGGCGCCGCCCATGGTGCGATCGAGGACCTGATCCGGTGGGGTATCCTCTCTGCGAAATCGACGAAGCATGGAAAAGCTGTGTCGATCGTTCCAGAGAGCCTTGATAGAGTTCGGGAAATTTTGGGGGTGAGCCCCTGACCTCCAAGTCGCTGAACTTATTCGTTCCCTACTGAAGCACGGGGCCAGCCTTTACTAACCCCATTTCACGCTTTCCTTGAATTGGCTGATTTTCTCATCCTTGTCAGGTTTTCTGAAGACGTAAAGGTGTTCGTGGGCGATCAGGAGGAAATCGTATTTATTACCTCTCCATTTCTCCCTCGTACTTTTCATTTTCCACTGCATTTTTATGATGTCCTCGCGCAGGATGAAGCCGGCATCTAGGAAGGACTGCAAAACCCTCGGCGTGATGGGGACGAAGTGCTTGTGTCTGCGGGTGTCACCCATAAGGATAGCGCAGTGCTTGCCGGGCTTGAGCACTCTGTAGCTTTCCCCCGCCACCTCCCGCATTTCATCTGCGAACTCTGCAATATCGTGCACGCTTGATAAATCGCCCAAGACACGTTCTCTTGAGTAAGGGATTATGCTTGCGTACGGGGGTAGGTCATGTTCAGATCTATGCTTTTATTCTGCTTCTTGGTCTAGAGGTCCTTTTTTTACCCTTCAGCACAAGAAACCAATCATTTCCAATGTCGAGGGCGTACAGGGTGCCGTACTTTCCAATGAATTTCAAACCACGCTCACCGATTTCAGAGGCATCCTTAGTCTCGGGGTCGCCTAAAAGTTCGTCGATGAAATCTCCCCAGAACTGACGACCCACTAGGCTATCCAGTGCGTTTCTCAGTTTTCTAAAATCGAAGGACGTTCCGCAGGTTCCACACTCCCATCTACTCCCTTTTACCCTCCGCAGGGCAACGTAACTGCATTCTGGGCACGTTAAATCCATTTAAGCACGCGATCGATCTGATCTAAAAAGGGACATTTAAGGTCTTCTAATCCGATAGAGACCATTTCCCAAGAACTCAACAATGTCGTAATCCCTCAAAACCTGCAATTGCTGGCGAATTTTTGGGCGAATGTGTTTGTTTTGTGGATGGATGCCTGCTAATCGCTTTTCAAACGTGTAGACGTCGGCGAGCGTGAAGGTTTCTCGATCTAATTGTCTAACGCACGCGAGGACATCCGCCAACCAGCCACGGGATTGAATTGACTGTTGACGCAGAAACAGAAATCGATTCCACAAATCTCTTACCATATCCTTCGGCACTTCGTGTCCATCTTCTACAATTAGAATTCGCGCATCTGCCGGCAAGTTCCCCAGAAGGATGTTCGAGCCCACCCAGCCGCGCCTTCTAGCGCGGTCGCTGAGAGGTTTCCGTCGTTCAATTATAGATTGCGATATGAAGTGTTTCGGGACAACAAAAAGTTTTGATACTATCAATGCTCTAAGGTCATACTGAAGGAAGAGGAAATTTGGAATAGTTCCGGCATGTATGGCTTCAATTTTCGGCTCATAGGCGGAATTCATCACGCGGCCTCCAAATGAATGACTTTGACTTTTTAGCTGATACGGTTCGTCGCAGTTGGGGCAGGTAAAATCGATAACTCGTTCCCCTTTGGGTGTTTGATGTAAGTTATCAGATGGGCATGCAGGGCAGTACAAATTTTCTTGGGCCCAAGTTTCTGTCAGTACTCGTGCTCGCTGAGAGTAACTTTTGTATGCAGCCGCGACTTCGGGTTTAAGCTCAAGTTGCATAGTTTTTCCACAAATATCTTAATGAACTGACTTATTATCTAAAGGGCCCGAAAGCTCACTTCAACTCCTCTAGGGGGATCAGGAGTTCCGGCCTTTTCCTCGCCTCGCTGCTGCGCTCTACCAGCATCTTGTAAAAATTCGACATACTGAGCTGGACTTGTACCATGTTCTCGTAAACATTTTTGTTTACATCATCTATAGCATTTTGGTCCGAATTTGCCGCTGACATCCCGCTGAAGAGGCTCGCTCCGGCGCTTCAGCCTTAACCCCGCTTGAGCAACCTGACTCCGATTTGAGTAACTTTTTTATACTATCGGATACATTATGTATTCATGCTCGAATCGATAATTGGTTCAAAGACGAGGGTCAAAATTTTGGCCCTGTTCCTCCTCAACCCGGATAGAAGATTCTACGTCAGGGAGCTTGCGAGGAAAATTGGCGGGAATATAAACTCCGTGCGAAGGGAACTGCAGAAGTTGGAGTCCATAGGTCTGCTGAAGAGCGAGAGGGCAGCGAACCTGAAGTATTACGTGGCGGATAAAAAAATGCCCATCTATGAGGAACTTAAAAATATATTTCTGAAGACGGAGGGGCTGGGCGAGGTCATAAAGGAAAATTTGTCCGGACTCGGCGAGGTGAAACTTGCCTTTATTTACGGCTCCTTCGCGAGGGGGGAGGAGCAGTTGAAAAGCGATATAGACCTCATGATCGTAGGAGGGGTCGATGAGGAGAAGTTGATACCCTTGGTCAGAAAGTTGGAGGGGCGGCTCTCGAGGGAGATAAACTACACGCTGTTCAGCCCTACGGAGTTCGAGTCGAGGGTAAAGAAGAAGGACCCGTTCATCAGCAACGTGTTGAGGGAGAAGAAGATCCAGCTAGTGGGTGAGCCGAGTGAAGTTTGAGGAACTGGAGCGAGAGGGCCTGATAAAAAGCCTGCCAGTGAGCAGGGAGAAGGTCAAGGACTCGTTCAAACTCGCCGAGAGGGATTTGAGGACAGCGACGAAACTTCTAAAGGATGACCACGACTGGGCCTTCTCCATCGCGTACAATTCCATGCTTCAGGCGGCGAGGACGTTGATGTTCTCCCGTGGCTATAGGCCCTCCGGGGACGCTCAGCACGTGTCGGTGGTAAAATTCGTCGAAGCATCCTTGAGCGAAGAATTCACTGATGTCGTCATCGCGTTCGATAGGATGAGGAGGAAGAGGCACCTCGCGATATACGACAGGACCGGTGCGGTATCCGAAACGGATGCCAGAAATGCGATCAAATGGGCTGGAGAATTTCTCGACGAGGTGAAAAAGATTTTGACTGACGGCGGTTTTATTTAACCTCTTAACCTCCAGCCAACTTGAACAACCTGACGCCCAATGTTATTGAGCAAGCCGATGCCGTGAGCGCAGCGATGAGCTCAGGAATGGCAACCGCGGGCCAGGGCAAGGCCCAAACGGCAGCAGCGACCACTCCAGCGACAGCGACGAGCGCCCCCAACATTCGCTCGCCCAACTGCACCAGCGCCGTCCCCACGAGCCAGAGTGATATCACGAGCAGGACGAAGAAGGCAACTGAGACGTGGCTGTGGATGTCGCCGGCTGTCTCAGGGAAGATGCCAACGGAGCAGAGGGCCGCGGTGGTGAGCAGGAACGAGAGCGCCCCAGCGTTGCCAAGGGCTCTGCTTTTAAGGGACTCCCTGAGGCCCAGCGCGAAGAGGAATATGAGGGCCCCGCCAACGATGAGGCCAGAGTTGAAAAGTGTCGTTGAATTCCCTCGAGCCCCAAGGTCGCTTAAAGCGTTCCCACTCCAGCTGAACCATGGCGAACGTTCGACGGCGAGCGCTATAGACGAGAGTGCGACAAGCGGGCCGATCACGCCGCACAGCCCAGCCACCCTAAGAAATGTCTGTTTTGAGCCAGACAAGGCCTGCCCCGATATGTAATAAACCAAAGTTACAATAAAATTGAGTGGGTGACGACTTGCCAGCAAAGGTGGTAAGGATCAATATGTCGAAGGTGCTGATCGTGCTTGCCGCGTTCCTGGCGCCGATCGCTGTCGCTGCGGGCGTGGCTGGGGGGACGATGCTCGAGAGCCCCCGGACGCTGGCTGTCGCACTGGGCGCTGCTTGGGCGGTGGCTGCTTTCGTGGGATACGGGTTTTACGGCGGGAAGCGGTGCCTCGAGGCCGCGACTTTGCTTCTTGTTGTCGCGCTGGTCACAATCGTGGCGTACGCGAGGCCTTGGGCGGGTGGTGCGGAGGAAAATGTGGTGTTTTTGTACAATGCAAGTTTTACTTATGAGAATTCTGAAAATAATTTGCCGATTGAAAATGTGGCACTTGGGCTTCCTAGTCCAAATATGGATAATAAATTTATTCAAATGACCGAGGTTAGTTGGGCTCTTTATAAAGTAATTGAAAATGAAAATATATTGCAAATACAAGATGGTAGGACAATAAAATTACTTGGAGATAGAACAGTTCCACCAATAATCCAGATCGGTTGGGACAACACAATTCATGGCCCTAAAATAGCAATCAGTATTGATAAGCTATATCCGTCTGAGTTTATCTTCCTTACAGCTTACTCATCAGTTTCACGGCAATACGCTAGCAACGTAACACTCTACGAAAACAAAGACAATAAAAAAATCTACTCATATTGGCATTCGTATCCACTCGACAGGAGAATAAATTATCGGGTTCAAGCACAACTTTTTCGATTAGTAGACAACGATTTTAGAAAGATAGAGGATGTCGTACGCCAAAATGAAAATGCGGAGTTCGGATGGTGGAGGCTTTATCCAGAAAATATCGGCATCCTGATTTAACTTTTCATCTGCTAATCTCTATCTACGTTTAACCAGTTTATTGACAACTCATCCATCAAGAGCGGCTTGACCTCTCCAGTTGAAGGATCGATGTACCCGGGCACCCCGAAGAGCTTCGCAAGCTCGGGGTCGGATGGCCACGAGAAGGTGTGAGCGCCGTTGGGTAAGAAAGTATAGGGGAGGACGTAACCGCCGCGCCAATCCTTTGGCGAGCTCCCTCCGTCGTAAACCGGCAGTATCGGGAGGTATGGGCCGGAAGGTGTTATTGTCACTGTGCCAGTCGGGATTGTGCCGGCCTGCGCAGCTACTCTGTTGGATGGGGATACGTTGGATGGGGAGACAGCTACAGTGGGATTGCCTGAGGGCTGGGGCGAAGGCGAGGGCAGCGCTGCCCGCGCGGGTTGCGAGGCAATCACCTTCGACGCGATGTACCTGATGTAATCCATGCCGCCGCCCACCATTGCAACGGGCGAGGCGAAGACGTCCGTGACCACCGCAGTGACACTTCCACTATCTTTGCGGACCTCCACTCCCAGGCCTTCGGCAGCGTAGCGATCGGGTTCGACGGTGCCTGAATCATTTGCAAGCAATTCAAGGGCAACGCTTCGGAGGCGCAGGAATCTCGGGTTCACGGATGCGTCGAGCTTTATGCCGTGCGCTGTGGGTCCGTAGACGTGCCTGATCTCGGCATCGATGTAGCCCTCGACCTTGACGCTCCCGTCGGGTTGCCACTCGAATGCCAGGTCGCCAGCCGAGATCTTGGGCATGATGACACTCAGGTTGGGGTATGACCAGCCGCTGGAGATTCGGCGGTTTAGATAATCCAGTGTCAGCTGCTCGACGGCACCGCGATTTCCTCCTGCAATACCTGCGTCGTGCATCGCGGCAGTTACTGCCGTGGTTAGGGTTTGGTTTAGTTCGCCCTCGATCGTTGAGGCGGTTGCTCGAGTGACGTCCGTGGCGGCGAGCTGCTGGGTCGCTGAGACGGAGCGCTGATCGCTGCCCTGGAAGCTGGAAATCGCGAGGGCGCATGAGAGGATGACGAATATTGTGAATACAGCTAGGACGGGCGCACTGCCATTTTCCCCCAGAGCTAGAGCCGGCATGCCCCATTCTCCTTCAGGCCTCAGCCTCCAATCATCGGAAGCCGCCTCGACGTAAAAGCATTGTTTACTCGATTTGAGATATGGCGCCGCTGGGTCTTGTGCAGCGCTCGTCGATGTCTCAACTGAGACATTTTGTCTCACCTGAGACACTTTTCAAGCCACGGGATGTCTCACCTGAGACAGATGATTTGTTACGATGTCTTACGTAGGACATTTCCTTCAGCGCCTGTCTAACCTCAGACATGTCCAAAAGTAGCCTGTCAGACTTAACGAACGCAATCGATCTTCCTCCGGCCTCCGTCACGAGTTTCACGGCGGTTTCGAGAGCTCGCATATTATCGAGCTCCCACGCTGACTGCTGGATCCTGTGCGCCGTTCTAACTAAGAACCGATTAACGCGTCGCCTTTTAGCGGTGCTTCCTCCTTTGAGGTCGAATATGAGCAGATACATGGAAATCGCCTGTCTCACCTGAGACACTTTGTCTCAGCTAAGACACAAGCTTTGGCTCGAAGTTTACCCGCTCAGCTTTTGGCGCGAGGCACCTTATAAGGCGAAAACGCGGCGCACATGTCTCACCTGAGACATTTTGTCTCAACTGAGACAACCCCTGAAATGCAACGCTTATAGGCGTGAGAATCATCTGAAACCTTTGGAAGTGAAAAGCGAAGGTGATGATAACGCTACCGACTGAAGCAATAGTATGGACCTTATTAATATTCTTCGCGAGGCTTGCAGACGTCTCGATGGGCACGGTGCGGCAAATATTGATTTATAGAGGGAAGAGGAGGATAGCCTCTTTTTCAGCCTTCTTCGAGATAATGATTTGGATAGTTGCTGTAAGCCGCGTGATCAACGAGTTCGCACTGGACAAATTTTATTACATATTAGCTTACGCCTTAGGCTTTGCCTCCGGGAACTACCTCGGGAGTTATATCGAGGAAAAAATCGCACTTGGTTACCTGTTCGCCTACATCGTGCCGAAACGTACTAGTGATCTGGTCAACAAGCTCAGGGAAGCTGGATTTGGTGTAACTGTAATACACGGATTCGGTTCGATGGGAACGCACCCGGTATACAACATCCTGTTCAGGCGAAAGGATGGGCAAAGGTTGGTCGACATAATAAAAGAACACGATGAAGGGGCATTCTACACGCTCATGGACGTCAGGGCCGAAAGGGGCGGCTACGTCAGGGCTGCGGCAAAGAGGAAGTAATGTTGAAATCTAGATTTGAAATTCAAAAAAATCAATCTGGATGAATTAGCGTGCCTGTTTTACCCTCGAGGGCATCGACCGCCTTGTCAAGGGAAGTTATAACCGCCTTCTTGCCGCCCCACTCGAGAAACCTTATGCAGGCCTTGACCTTCGGCCCCATGCTCCCTGCTAGGAAGTGGCCCTCCTCGAGGTACCGCTTGGCCTCCGACAGGCTCATTTTGTTTATCTCCCTTTCGTTGGGCTTGCCGAAGTCCAACTTCGCCTTCTCGACGTCCGTCAAAATCAGGAATACATCTGCGCCCACAACCTCTGCCAACCTCTCCCCCGCCAGGTCCTTGTCTATGACGGCCTCCACGCCCTCGTAGTGCTCATCCTCATTGACAACAACCGGCACGCCTCCCCCGCCTGAGGCGATTACTATTATCCCCGCGTCAACCATCCGCTTGATCGCCTCTCTCTCGACATTTGCTATTGGATCTGGGGATGGGACGACCCTCCGCCAGGCCCTCTCCCCCTTTGGCTTGACCTTCTTGATGATGTAATCGGGGTGCTCCTTCTTCAGCTTCTTCGCCTCCTCCTCAGTAAAGAAATCCCCAACAGGTTTGGACGCGACATCCCCGAAAAACTCCGGGTCATCCTTGTCCACGAGCACCTGGTTAACCACTGCCACCACCGGAACGTTAAGTCCAGCCTCCTTCAGGTGCTTGATCAAGGTCTGCTGAAGCATGTAGCCTATCTGTCCCTGGGTCATAGCTCCGACAACATCCATGGTTTGAGCCGGGACGATATTTTTGCCCGCCTCCTGCTGCACCAGAAGGTTTCCTGCCTGAGGTCCATTGCCGTGGGTTATCACAAGCCTGTCCGTCGGCTTCATGTGCTTAACTAGTTCAGCCACGAGCTTTGTTGTGATATCACAGTTCCTAAATTGTTCCCCGGTCGTTCCCTTCTCGTGGGCTTGTTTTATGGCATTTCCGCCCAAAGCTATCAGAAGCCTCATCCTCGAACTCCTGCCGTTTAACTCGACTTTGATGGTTTTTAAATGTCTCGCTGGGCCGAAATCTACCAAAATATTTATCGCTACTAAGTTCAAGTTGGGAGAGGTGTAAAAAATGCCCAGGAGAGTGCAGCCGTCCATCAAATCTCCAAGGGAAAGGATCGAGAATTTCAGCGAGGTCATCTCCAGTTACAACCCCCAGCAAGCTATCACCGAGGCCTCGAGATGCTTCTCCTGCTATAACTCACCCTGCCAGAGGGATTGTCCGTCAGGGATAGACATCGCCGAGTTCATAGATCGGATCAAGACAGGGGACACGTCGGGGGCAGTGGATGTCATCAGGGATGAGAACGCGCTGCCGGGGATCTGTGGGCGGGCCTGTCCGGTCGATAAGCTGTGCGAGAAAAATTGTGTCAGGAAAAAAATTGATAAAGAAGCTGTGGCTATAGGGGCCCTCCAACGCTTCGTTGCAGATCACGAAAAACTTGAACAGATCGGACCCAATCGACTCGAGCCGAGGGGTAAGAAAGTCGCGGTCATCGGGTCAGGCCCCGCAAGCCTGGCAACCGCATCTGAGTTGTTAAAGATGGGTCATGAGGTGGCGATATTTGAATCGCGTTCTGTGCCCGGAGGTCTGCTGAGCCATGGCATCCCCCCATACAGGCTCCCCAAAGATGTGGTGGATTGGGAGGTCGGGTACATAAATGGAATGGGAGTGGAAGTGCTGAAAAACAGGCCAGTAAAAAGAATAGGGGAGCTTATCAGGGAAGGATTCAGCGCGGTGTTTGTGGGGATTGGTATGACAAAGTCTGCATCCCTAAACATCCCCGGTGAGGACCTGAAAGGAGTGCACCAAGGGCTTGAATTCCTAGAAACCGTCAACATGGGCCTCGCGGGTGAAGCCGAGTTGCCTTCCTTAATTGGAAAAAAAGTAATAATTATTGGAGGTGGAGATGTGGCGATCGACGCGGCCAGATGCTCCCTTCGATTGGGTGCTAGGAATGTTATCATAGTTTACCGTCGCTCTTTTGAAGAGATGCCTGCACATGGCTCGGAGATCAAGGCAGCAAGCGAGGAGGGTGTGGAATTTTTAACATTATCTGCCCCAGTGAAGATTCTCGGCCGTGAGCAAGTGGAGGGAGTAGAATGCATGAAAATGGAGCTCGGGCCGCTTGATGAATCCGGTAGGAGGAGGCCCTTGCCGATCCCTGGCTCCGAATTCATGCTGAATGCGAATGTTGTCATCGAGGCCATAGGGCAAAGGCTGGACGAGGAATTTATACGTGAAAATCCAGAAATTAAAACTTCAGGTGGCTTGATTATAGTTGACGAGAGGACCGGAATGACATCAAAACCTGGGGTATTTGCAGGCGGCGATGCGGTGGGTGGCGGCACCGTCGTTCAAGCGATAGCAGATGGAAAGATTGCCGCGAAAGGCATCGACGAATATTTGAAGGGGAGTTCGGAATGAAGGAACGCGAAGTTCAAGGAGATGTAGACCTGTCGATAAATTTCTGTGGTCTAGACTTTGAGAATCCATTCATGCTGTCCTCGGCCCCACCGACCGCCACAGGCAAGATGATCAGAAGCGCATTCGATGCCGGATGGGGTGGGGTTGTTTCAAAAACAATCGGGCTTGAACCCACCGCCAACGTCAGGCCGAGATTCGCCAAGCTTCAGTTCGAGGACAAGAGGATGGTGGGCTTCGAGAACATCGAGCTAATAACCGATCGTCCACTCGAGTACTGGCTTCCCGAGCTAGAGCGGACCAAGAAGGATTACCCGAGCAAGATTTTGATAGCGAGCATAATGGCCGAGATGGACTCCTCAAAATGGCAGAAGTTGGCCGAAAAAGTGCAGGAGACCGGCATCGACGCTATAGAGCTGAACGTATCCTGCCCTCACGGGATGCCGGAGAGGGGAATGGGCGCAGCGATAGGTCAGGACCTGGAGCTGACGGGCAATGTCGTGAAGTGGGTGAAGGAGGTTGCGGATGTCCCTGTGATCGCAAAGCTGACCCCAAATGTGACGGATATAACTTTGGTTGCTAGAGCCGCCGAGAAAAATGGTGCTGACGCGCTATCGGGAATAAACACGGTCCTCGGGTTCATGGGAGTTGATCTAGGAACTTTGGAGCCGAAGCCCTCGGTTGGTGGAATGTCTGCATTCGG
>Ga0315280_10007400_pt1 | contig 14751 bp, 13 predicted proteins | sample YL17G06_40_MG_FD_203697 | JGI IMG/M metagenome (GOLD analysis project Ga0315280, IMG submission 203697) | Sediment microbial communities from Yellowstone Lake, YNP, Wyoming, USA - YL17G06_40 | ecosystem: Environmental > Aquatic > Freshwater > Lake > Sediment | place: USA: Wyoming | collected...
GTCCGGGAAGACCCTGATCCTGGACGCCATTGCCGGTTTCGTGAAGCCGGACGAGGGCCGCATTTTGTTGGATGACGAGATTCTGTTTGACGCGCCCTCGGGCGTGGATCTGCCGCCCCAGGCCCGGCGCTGCGGCTACGTGTTTGAGAACTACGCCCTGTTCCCGCACATGACCCTGCGGCAGAACCTGGCCTTCGCCGCGGAAGGCAGCCCCCGGCTGGAGCGCCACCGCCGGGTCAACGAGATGCTGGAGCGCTTCCATCTCACCGAGTACGCGGGCCGCCGCCCGCACGAAGTTTCCGCCGCCGAGAAGCAGCGCTGCTCGATGGCCCGCGCTCTGATCGGTTCCCCCAGGCTGCTGTTGCTGGACCAGCCGGGACGGGGCCTGGACGCTGGGATACGCGCCGAGTTCTATGGGCTGTTGCGGCAGGTCCGCGCTGAGTTCCAGATGCCCATTCTGCTGGTTGCGCGCCATCTGGAAGAGTGCTTCGAGCTGGGCGACGAGATGCTGGTGCTGCGGGAAGGGCGCCTCGTCCAGAGCGGCCCCCCGCGCAGCGTCGCGGAGGGTCCGGCCGATGTCGAGGTCGCCCGGCTGCTGGGCATCTTCAACTTGTTCCCGGTCGAGATCGTCGAGTTGGACCCGCAACGCAATTACAGCCGCGTGCGGTTGTGGGGCCATGATCTGAGCGGGCCGTATTTCCCAGGGAAACTGCGGGGTGATCACGTCTGGCTGTGCGTGCGCCCGGACCAGCTCGACGCCTCGACCCGCGACGCCAGGCCCGGACCCAACCAGATCCCGGCCCAGTTGATCCGCAGCATCGAAACGCCGCAGGCTGTGCGTCTGGAGTTCGAGGGCGACCTCACGGTGGAGCTGTCGCAGGCGGCCTTCGACCAGCAGAAGCATAATAAAGAGTGGGTGGTGAGCTTTCCGCCGCAGGCGCTGCGAGTGCTGTGAGAACCTTCGACGAATACGAGAGGCTGGCTGAGCAGGCGCACGGTCATATCTGCGCCGGGCAGATCCTGGGGCTGCGCATGGCCCTGTGCGGGTTGCGGCTGCTGGGCATCGAGGACCCCGCCGGCAAAGACTCGAAGCGCCTGGTCACCTTCGTCGAAATCGACCGCTGCATGACCGACGCCATCGGCGTGGTCACCGGCTGCCGTCTGGGCAAGCGCGCCCTGAAGTTTCGCGATTTCGGCAAGGTGGCGGCCACCTTCTGTGATGTGGAGAGCGGGCGCGCGGTGCGGCTGGTGGCGAAGGAATCCGCCCGCCAGCGGGCCATCGAGCTGTGCCCGGAGATCGCGGACAAAAAACAAAGGCAGGCGCGCGCGTACCGCGACATGCCGGAGGAGGAACTGTTCGAGGTCCAGTGGGTGCACCTGAGGGTCGGCCGGGAAGACCTGCCCGGCTACAAGGCCCCGCGCGCGACCTGCGCGGCCTGCGGCGAGAGCATCAACTTCAAACGGGAGGTGGTGCGCGAGGGCCGCGTGCTCTGCCGTTCTTGCGCGGGTGAGAGCTACTACGAGCCGCTGTGATCCGCTACTACATCACGGACCGCAAGCCGCTCGGGGGCGTCGAGGGGCTGCTCGAAGCCATCGAAAGGAACCTGGCGGCCGGTGTGGGCCTGATCCAGATCCGCGAGAAGGATCTGGGCACGCGCGAGTTGTTGGATCTGGTGCGGCGCGCCTTGGCGCTCGCCAATCCGCACGGCGCCAGGATTCTGATCAACAGCCGCGCAGACATCGCGCTGGCCTGCGGGGCGCAGGGAGTCCACCTGCCCGCCGGTTCGACCGCACCAGGAAGGCTGCGGGCCATCCTGCCGCCCGGTTCCTTGATTGGGGTTTCGTGCCATTGCCTGGAGGAGGTGCGGGCGGCTCAGAGCGAGGGCGCCGATTTTGCGGTCTTCGGCCCGGTGTTCTTCACGCCCTCCAAACAGCAGTACGGCCCGCCGCTGGGGTTGGAGCGTCTGCGGGAAGCGTGCCAGGGGGTCCGGATGCCGGTGCTGGCGCTGGGCGGAATCACGGAGGAGAACGCCGGCCAGTGCCTGGAGGCCGGGGCCGCCGGGATCGCAGGGATCTCGCTGTTTCAAACCCGAGGACGGGCTACCTGTTCCCCGGGTTTCGGCTACTGCGGAAACGGGTAAGCCCAGGTCTCGGGACACAGCTCGCCGGTGGTGTCATGAAACCCCCCGACGATGTAGAGCTTGCCATTCACCACACCGCCTCCCGCACAGCAGCGGACCCTGGGGAGACGCCCAACCTCAACGAACTTCTCCTGGTCCATGTCGTAATAGAAGACCAGGTCCGTCCGCCTGCGGTCGGGTGGGGCGCCGCCACCGGCAAGATACAGTTTCGAGCCGATGGCCACATTAGAGGACTGCTGGGTGACCATCCAGGCGGCCCGCTGAGGCCTGCGAATGTTGAGCTTGGTCCAGACATCCTTCGCGGGATTATACTTGAGGAGGCCGTCGGCCCAGATATAGCCTTGCCCTGCGTCGATCGGGTTTTTCACCGTGCGCTCGACCCCCGGAACGACGTAGATGTTCCCTTTGTAATAGGTTGATACGATGAAAATGCCCGATTCCGGCATGTCGGCGAGGCGGGTATAACTGTTCTTCAGAGGATCGTACTTATATGTGGTTTTGATTTCTTCTTCCCGCGATGTTTTCTGTGTGCCCTGGTGTCCTCCGATGATGTAGATGGCGTTGCCGGCGGCCACGGCCGCTCCTTGCATCCTCCGGATTGGCATGGGGGCTATCGAGGCCCACCTGTCGGCGGCGGGATCATATACCCAGGCTTTCTCGTCCCCGCACCACTCGTTGCCATATCCTCCACCGAACAGATAGATTTTGCCCCTGAACACCGCGGCCATGCCCCAGCCGACACCTTCCGAGTGCGGCAGGGAGGCCTTCAAAGTCCAGGAGTTCGAAGCCGGATCGTAAACCTGGTGGGCGTCGGATTCCGAGCCGCCCAGGGCATGGATCTTGTGATTCAACACGACGGTGGTGATTCCTATAACTGGCTTCGGAATATCAGCGAACTTCTTCCAGCCTTTGCCCGGAGCGTCACTCGGGGCGCCGGCCGCGGCGGCGTTCAGGATCACAGCGCCGACTACCAAGAGAGCGTGCACGGCGAAATGCTTGGCGGACCACTTGACTGTCTTCGTAATCCCTCCTCTGGGAATTCAAGGCACTATGATGCACTGCTCAGCCGGGCCTGTCAACAGAATTGTCAGGGTCTTTGGCACGCATGTGCCCGCGATTCCGACAGTGGGCGTGGTACGCCGCAAAAACCGGGTACGGTCGCCCATGCACGCTTGGGACGCTGAAACCGGTCCCCTGAGTTTCGAGAGAGTCTGGCAGCGGGCCTGCGGCGCGCTCCGTCGTTCCAGAAACTTTGGGATCGTCGGGGAGTCGGAGGAGGTGCGTCAATGAACCCGGGCAAATGGCAGCAACAGAAAGTTTCCCTTCCTCCCGCCTGAAGGCAGCAGGGCGATGAGCGCCGCGCCAAGCAGGGCCAGCGCGAACACCATGCCCAGAGCCCAACGGTAATCGCCCTGCTGCTCGCGCAGCATCGAGACGGCATACGGCAGCCAGGTCAGCCCGATCATGTCGGCCGGCAGGATCACTCCCATCACCCGGGCCAGGGAACCGGCCCCGAAGTACTCGGCGGCCACCAGAGGAATCAGCATGTAATCGGCGCCCATGCTCAATCCGAAGATCAGGGCAAACAGATACGGGGTATGCGGCGGCTTGACGAGAAGCGGCAGTGGGATGCTCAAAGCAACCAGCAGATACATCGCCAGCGTGAGCCACTTCTTCGAGAACCGGTCGGCCATCCAGCCCACCACCAGCCGGCCTGAGATGCTCGAGATCATGATGACAAACAGGGCCTCGCTGAAGGCGTAGTTGAGCGCCTCCTGTGAGGTGAAGCCCTGGTCTTTGAAGATCAGTTTCATGTGTTGGTTGACCGCGCCGATGGCGCCAATCGAGCAGACGCTGCCAGCCAACAACAACCAGAAGGCGCGCTTGCGCAGCAAGTGACCAAAGCCGTGTGATTCCTGCCCATTCCGGACATCACCACTGCTGTTGTTGTCGGGGAAGAGGCCCATGTCTGACGGGCGGTCCCGGACCACTCCTAGCACGATGGGCCAGGCCAGGAATAACATGGCGCCCATGATGGCGAGGGCGGCTTGAAAACCAAGTGCTTCCGTAAGTGGCCGGGCTATGTATTTGGCCGAGATCGCGCCGCACAAACCGACGCCCACATACATGATGCCCATAGCTTTGCCTCGCTGCTTACGGAACCAATAGGAAACCAGCACCTGGTGAGGGATGGGCCCGGAGCAGATGTACCCGACCATGTAAAGCAGCCACAGCCCGTAGTAGATCCAAAGCTGCCCCTGCATGCGGGAAAACCCGAGGAAGGCTGCCGCGGTGACCGCGGTTCCCAGCAGAATCAACCTGCGCGGGCTCCACCGGTGCGCCACCAATGGCCCCACCCAGATGGTGCACAGCGCGGCCAGGGGAAAACCCAGCATCATGTGGGAGCGGGACCAGCCGAAGCCGCCCTGCGCGGGCGCCTGCTCAAAGTAGTCATAGAAAAAGGGAAGACTGTAGTATGGGATTCCCACCGCGATGCCGAAGGTGCAAAAGCAGGCCGCGGTGATCCACCAGCCGTAGAACGTCTTCCGCACGGCTACACTCGAGGGGGCACCACAAACGGGCGGCGATATTCTCGCGACAGATACCGGTTCGCCTCCGCGTCCGCGCCGAAGGTCTCGCTGGCGGGGTTGAACAGAAGTTTCCGGCCGGTGCGGTAGGAGATGTTGGCCAGGTGACTCAGCGCGGCGGACCAATGGCCGTCCTCGACATCGTTGGTCAATTCCCTGTGATTGCGGCTGCGCATGGCCTTGAGGAAGTTCTCGACGTGCGGCCGGGTGTCCCAGGAGCTTGGCTCGGTGTACTTCATCTGTTGCGCCAACTCCCGCTTCTCTCCCAAGTACATCTGGAACCCGAAGCAGTCCAGGGAAAGGAAGCCCTCGCTGCCAAAGAAGATATTGCCGATGTAGTTCGCCCCGTCGTACTGGATGCTGGATTCCCCACCGGTGAGCAGCCCCCGCACCTCAAGAATGAGCTGGCAGTCGTCGTATTCAAAGACGGCCAGTTGCGTGTTGGGAGTCTCCTGATCGTCGTCGCAGACAAACTTGCCGCCGCTGGAGTGGACTTTTTTCGGCAGCAGGTTTAGCCCGAGTCCCCAACGGGCGATGTCCATTTCGCAGACGCCCTGGTTGCCGATGTCGCCGTTGCCGGTGTCCCAGAACCAGTGCCAGTTGTAATGGAACCGGTTGGGATTGAAGGGACGCGCCGACGCCGGTCCCAGCCACAGGTTGTAATCCACGCCCGGCGGGGCCGGACCATCCGGCTGCTTGCCGATCGACTTGCGCCGCTTGAAACACAGACCCTTGGCCATGTACAGCTTCCCGATGGCGCCCTGGTGCAGCAGCGCGATGGCGCAGCGGTAGTGCTCGAGGCTGCGGGCCTGCATGCCCACCTGCACCATGCGCTGGTACTTGCGGGCCGCCTCGACCATCTTCCGGCCTTCCCAAATGTTGTGGCTGGCCGGCTTCTCGACGTAGACGTCCTTGCCCGCCTGACAGGCCCAGATGGCAGCCAGCGCGTGCCAGTGGTTGCAGGTAGCGATCGAAATGGCGTCAATCTGCTTGTCTTCCAGCAGCCGCCGGATGTCCTGATAGGTCCTCGGCTTATGTCCTTGTACCTGCTCGGCCAGTTGGACCGCGCGCTCGCTCTGGGCCGTGTCCACGTCGCAGACTGCCGCGACCCGGCAGTTCTTCTGCTTTCCGAATTCGGTGATATGAGTGCGGCCGCGACTCCGGACTCCCACCACGGCCACCTGGATCTGATCGTTCGGGCTCCCGGAAAAAGGGGTGGCGGATGCCGCCAGCGAACCAACCAGGAAACTTCTGCGACCTACGTGCTCCATGGTCTCTCCTTGAACGCACCACAGGCCTGTTGGTCAGGCTGTCGTGACTTCCTCGACCCATCATGCACCAGTGGGGTGTCTGACCTCAAACCGGCCAGAGTCCTCACCGCAGAGACGCCGAGGCGCAGAGAAAAACAGCTCACTCGGGGTGCTCGGCGCCTTTGCGGTGACACCCCGGTTGCGGCCAGCGCCCGTGGCAGTTTGGCCGATGCCCGCTCGAGTGGCCTGATATGCTGAGTGAGAGAGGGTTCAGCGTGCTCCAGAGCTCACCCCAGACCGTCGGCCTTGACGAAAGACTGAGGGGGATCCTGCGGGAATTACGCCAGCGTCTCGAAGTGCTATATGGGGATCGTTTGGTCCAGACGGTCCTGTACGGTTCCCAGGCCCGGGGTGATGCGGAAGCCGGCTCCGATATTGACGTGCTGGTCGTTTTGAAAGGCCCGCTCAAACCCGGCCAGGAGATTACACGGCTGGGGCCCTTTCTGACAACCCTCTCCCTCGAGCACGAAACCCTAGTTTCCTGCGCCTTCGTCTCCGAGGAGCGCTTTCGGGAAGAACAGAGCCCCTTCTTGATGAACGTGCGGAGAGAGGGGATCGGCCTGTGACAGACCAGCAGGCCGGGCTCCTGGCAAAAGCCAGAAGAGGCGTCGAGAACGCCAAGGCCCAGATGGAACGCGGTGATCACGACTTCGCCACATCCCGGGCTTACTATGCAATGTTCTACGTCGCCGAGGCTTTCCTGTTGGAGAAAGGGCTGGCCTTCTCGAAGCATTCTGCCGTGATTGCGGCATTTGGTCAACATTTCGTCAAGACCGGCATGGTAGCTGCTGAGTTCCAGCACTACCTGACTGAAGGTCAAGCGGCGAGAAACATCTCGGATTACGACATAGGACCTGCGGTCACGGCCGCCGACGCGAGCCAGCAGATCTCCCGAGCCCAAGAGTTCCAGGAACTGGCCGACCGCCTTCTCGGAAGCCCCCCGAGCCCGAGTGGCCAAGGCGGCTGATAGCTACGCCACCGTCCCCCGCCCCCCGTGGATCTCCTGCAAGCTCCAGACGCGGATGGGGCTGCGGCGGCGCGAGCTCACCGCTTCGGCGGCGGCTTTGGCGCCGCTCAGGGTGGTGATGCAGGGGATGCGGTAGGTCACTGCGGTGCGGCGGATGGCTTTCTCGTCGCTGAAGGAGTGCGCGCCAGCGGCGGTGTAGATCACCAACTGGATCGCGCCCGTTTTGAGCAGATCCACGGCGTTGGGGCGTCCCTCGTTGACCTTGAGCACGGGCTTCGAGCGCAGGCCGGCGGCGGCGAGGGCAGTGGCGGTGCCGCGCGTGGCCACCAACTGGAAGCCCAGCCAGGCCAGGCTCCGCGCCAGTTCGACGGCCTCCGGCTTGTCGCGGTCGTTCACGCTGATGAACACGCAGCCCTTGTCCGGCAGGGGCGTGCCCGCGCTCAACTGCGCCTTGGCGAAGGCCTCGCCGAAGCTCTCGCCCACGCCCATCACCTCGCCGGTCGAGCGCATCTCCGGACCCAGCGCCGGGTCCACGCCCGGAAACTTGTTGAACGGGAACACCGGCGACTTGACGAAGAACTGGGGCACCGCGAGGCAGCCGGAAACTCGCCCGCCGGTCGAGTGCGCGAAGTCCTTCAGCCGCTTGCCGAGCATCAGCCCGACCGCGATCTTGGCCAGCGGCACCCCGGTGGCCTTGCTGACGTAGGGCACCGTGCGCGAGGCGCGCGGGTTGACTTCCAGCACGTACACGGTGCCGTTCTGAATGGCGTACTGGACGTTCATCAGGCCGATGACCTTGAGCGCCCGCGCCAGCCGCACGGTGTAGTCCTGGACGGCGGCCAGCGCCTGCGGGCTGATCGAGATCGCCGGCAGCACGCAGGAACTGTCGCCGGAGTGTACGCCGGCCTCCTCGATGTGCTCCATGATGCCGGCGATCAGCACGTCTTCGGTGTCTGCGAGCGCATCCACGTCGATCTCGGTGGCGTCTTCGAGGAACCGGTCGATGAGCACGGGGCGGTCCTGGCCGAAGACTACCGCCTCGCGCATGTAGCGGCGCACGGTGTCCTCGTCGTAGGCGATCACCATGGCGCGGCCGCCCAGCACGTAGGAGGGCCGCACCAGGACCGGGTAGCCGATCTGCCGCGCCACCGCGCAGGCTTCCTCGACGCTGGTGGCCGTGCCGTTCGGCGGGGAAGGGATTTTCAATTCGTCGAGCAGCGCGCCGAACAGCTTGCGGTCCTCGGCCAGGTCGATGTTCTCGGGGTCGGTGCCGATGATGGGCACGCCCTGGGCCTTGAGCGGCAAAGCCAGCGTGAGCGGGGTCTGCCCGCCGAACTGCACGATGACGCCATCGGGTTTTTCCGTGTCGTAGATGTTGAGCACCTCCTCGAGCGTGAGCGGCTCGAAATACAGCCGGTCGCTGGTGTCGTAGTCGGTCGAGACGGTTTCGGGATTGCAGTTCACCATGATCGACTCGACGCCGTACTCCTGGAGCGCGAAGGAGGCGTGGCAGCAGCAGTAGTCGAACTCGATGCCCTGGCCGATGCGGTTGGGGCCGCTGCCCAGAATCATGACTTTCTTGTGGGAGGAGGGTTGGGCCTCGCACTCCTGCTCGTAGCTGGAATAGAGGTAGGGTGTGAAGCTCTCGAACTCGGCGGCGCAGGTATCCACGCGGTTGAAGACCGCGCGCACACCCAACTGCTTGCGCACGGCCCGGATGGCGATGGGATCGACGCGCCACATCTGGGCCAGGCGGCGGTCCGAGATGCCGTCCCGCTTGGCCTGCCGCATCTCTTCACGGGCGATGGTCTGAGGGCTCTTTCCGGCGAGCGCGGCTTCCAGTTCGACCGCCTCCTTGACCTGCTGGAGGAACCAGGGGTCGATATGCGTCATCTCGCCGACCTGCTCGACGCTGTATCGGCGCTCGAAGGCGAAGCGGATGTAGTTCAGCCGGTCGGGGTTGGGGGTAATCAACTTGGGCGGGATGAGGTCTTCTTCGTAGGTTTCGGCGGAGGCGGATTTGCCGGTTTCGAGACTGCGCATCCCCTTGGCCAGCGCCTGCTTGAAAGTGCGCCCGATGGCCATCACCTCGCCCACGGATTTCATCTGGGTGCCGATGGTGGTGTCGGCGCCGGGAAATTTTTCAAACTGCCAGCGCGGGATCTTGACCACCACGTAGTCGATGGTGGGCTCGAAGCAGGCGGGGGTCTTGCGGGTGATGTCGTTGGGAATCTCGTCCAGGCGGTAGCCCACCGCCAGCTTGGCGGCGATTTTGGCGATGGGGAAGCCGGTGGCCTTGGAAGCCAGCGCGGAGCTGCGCGAGACGCGCGGGTTCATCTCGATGATCACCATGCGGCCGGTCTGGGGATGGAAGGCGAACTGCACGTTCGAGCCGCCGGTATCCACGCCGATCTCGCGCAGGCAGCGGATGGCGGCATCGCGCATCATCTGGTACTCGCGGTCGGTGAGGGTCTGCGCGGGGGCCACGGTGATCGAGTCGCCGGTGTGCACTCCCATGGGGTCGAAGTTCTCGATCGAGCAGATGATGATGGCGTTGTCGGCCAGGTCGCGCATGACCTCGAGCTCGAATTCCTTCCAGCCCAGCACGCTCTGTTCGAGCAGCACCTCGTGCACCGGCGAAATGTCCAGACCGCGCTCGAGCAGCTCGACCAGGTCCTCGCGGTTGTAGGCGATGCCGCCGCCGCTGCCCCCCAGCGTGAAACTGGGCCGCAGGATGAGCGGGTAACCGATGCGGGAGGCGAACTCGAGCCCGCCGACGAGGTTGTTCACCAGTTGCGAATCCGGCACCTCGAGGCCGATGCCGCGCATGGCGTCCTTGAACATCAGCCGGTCTTCGGCCTTCTTGATGGCGTCGATTTTGGCGCCGATCAACTCGACGCGGTACTTGTCGAGCACGCCCGCCTCGGCCAGCTCGACCGAAAGGTTCAGTCCGGTCTGGCCGCCAACGGTGGAGAGCAGCGCGTCCGGCCTTTCGCGGCGGATGATCTCTTCGACGAAGCCCAGGCTGAGCGGCTCGACGTAAGTGCGGTCCGCCAGATCGGGGTCGGTCATGATGGTGGCCGGGTTCGAGTTCACCAGCACCACCTGGTAGCCGTCCGCCTTGAGGGCTTTGCAGGCCTGCGTTCCCGAGTAGTCGAACTCGCAGGCCTGGCCGATCACGATGGGCCCCGAACCCACGATCAGGATTTTGTGGAGGTCGTTGCGCCTGGGCATCGGTTACTCGGTCCCCTTGAAACCGGCCATCAGTTTCATGAAGTCGTCGAACAGGTAGAGCGAATCGTGCGGGCCGGGCGCCGCCTCGGGGTGGTACTGCACGCAGAAGACCGGGTGGCTGCGGTGCCGGAAGCCTTCCAGGGTGCCGTCGTTGAGGTTCTCGTGGGTGAGCTCGATCTCGTTCAGGTTCAGGCTGTCGCGGTCTACTGCGAAGCCGTGGTTGTGGGAGGTGATCTCGACCCGTCCGGTGAGCTTGTTGAGCACCGGATGGTTGGCGCCGCGGTGGCCGAATTTCAGCTTGTAGGTCTTGCCTCCGAAAGCCAGGCCCAGGAGCTGGTGCCCCAGGCAGATCCCGAAGATGGGCAGGCGGCCGATCAGTTTCCGAATGTTGGCCACCTGGGCGCGGAGCGGCTCGGGGTCGCCGGGGCCGTTGGAGAGAAACACGCCGTCGGGCTTGAGCGCCAGCACGTCTTCAGCCGAGGTGAGCGCCGGCACCACCGTGACCCGGCACCCCGAGTACACCAGCCGGCGGAGAATATTGCGCTTGATGCCGAAATCGTACGCCACCACGTGAAAGCGCGGCTCGGCGGGCCGGCCCACCGGCTCGGAGGGCGAGCAAGGATCCACGGCCTGGTCCCAGGTGTACGCTTCGCGGGTCGAGACCCGGGTGGCCAGATCCAGGCCCGCCATGGAGGGAATGCGGCGCGCTTTCTCGACCAGTTCGAGGGGATCGCCGCCTGTCGGCGAGAGCACGCCGCGCATCACCCCGCGCGTGCGCAGGTGCCGCACCAGCTTGCGCGTGTCGATCTCGGCGGCCACCGGGATGCTGGCTGCCGCCAGAAACTGCTCGGCGTGCTGCTGGCTGCGCCAGTTGCTCGCAATCGAGGAGAACTCCCGCACCACCAGGCCCTCGATGTAGGGCCGCGCCGCCTCGCTATCCCACTGGTTGGCGCCGTAATTGCCGATTTGCGGGTAGGTCAGCACCACGATCTGCCCGGCGTAGGAGGGGTCCGTGAAAATCTCCTGGTAACCCGTGATGGCGGTGTTGAAAACCACTTCCCCGGAGCTCTGGGTGCGAGCACCAAAGCTCCGGCCCTCGAAGACCGTGCCGTCTTCCAGGGCAAGAATCGCAGCGTCCAATCCGGTGGTCCTCCAGGGAAGGTGTAACACTCATTGGAACATGACCGGGGGAGCGGGTTCAACCGGGGTGGCTAAGCGGGGAAAACCTCGGCCAGCGGGACGGCGATGCCAGGGTCCTTTGTCCGCAAGACCCCGTCTTTGACCTCGACCATGCCTTCGGAGGTGTACACGTAGGCCCGCTTGGTCTCGGGATTCACCAGCCAAACGAAGCGCACACCAAACCTCAGGTAGTCGTCGATCTTCTCCTGCATCCGGCTCATCCGGTCTTCAGGGGAGAGAATCTCAACGCACAGGAACGGGGGCTGTGTGAAGATCTGCTCTTGCGGCTCGGGCCCGGCAATGACGCAGATGTCGGGAACGCGATACCGGGTTGGGCTCACCTGCACCCGTTGTTCCAGAACAACCCAGATGCCGAGTCGTTTTTCCAGTCTCAGGAGGAGCCCAATCAATAAAGCCTGCAGCCGGCCATGATCTTTTTCTCCCACGTTTCTCTCCAGCACCTCTCCGTCCACGTAATCGCAATCGGGGCTGTAATCGGTGGACAGATACTCGCTGACCGATACCAGCGTGGCGGTCCCCATGGAACTCATTATATGCCAGCGCGCTGGTCGGAGCTGACGCCAGCTCTTCTCCCAGCCGCCGGCGCTTTTCTGCCCCAGGATGGGCCGGGGCAGCGCGGGCCCCAGGCTGAGGAGCGCCGCGGCTTCCAAGCTGCGCGCCGGCCGGTCCAAAACGCCGCCTTCCGCAAAGAGAAACTGTCCGTTGCGAGGTATACTACTCTATTCAGGCGGCAACAAAGTGGTTGAACCGGGTTATGCGTGAGATCAGAATGCTGGCTGGCCTGCTGGCGGCGCTCCTGGCCGGATGCTCCAGCCCGCGGCCCCTGGCGGTGGGATCGCAGAGTTTCACCGAACAGGTGGTGTTGGGCGAGATGGTCGCGCAACATGTCGAGCGCCGGCTGCGCATCCCGGTGGATCGCCGCCCGAACCTGGGCGACACCTTGCTGGCCCATCAGTCTCTGCTGACCGCACAAATCGACCTCTATCCCGAGTACACCGGCGCGGCCCTGCTGGCCATACTGAAGCTGCCCTTCGAGCCTGATCCGACCATCGCTCTGGAACGGGTGCGACTCGAGTACCGCACCCGCTTCCAGGTTGAGTTGCTGGATCCGCTGGGGTTCAGCAACGGATTCGCCCTGGCCATCCGGGCAGAGGATGCCCGCGCCGCCAAGCTCGAGACCCTGAGCGATGCTGCGGCTTACAAGCCCGGCTGGCTGCTGGGGCTCAGCTCCGAGTTCCTGGAGCGCCCGGATGGATATCGCACCTTGATGAGAACCTACGACTTGCCGTTGACGGCTGGGACCAAGGGCATGAACCTCAGTCTGCTCTACAAGGCGCTGGCTGACAAACAGGTCAGCATGGTGGCCGTGCGTGCCACCGACGGCCCGCTCTCGGCCGGCGACGTCAAGGTCCTCGCCGATGACAAGAAAGGTTTCCCGCCTACCCAGGCTGCGCTGGTGGTGCGCGCCGACGCCCTCGCCCGATACCCCGGCCTACAGAAGGCCCTCTCGGAACTCTCGGGCAAGATCTCCGATGCGGCCATCCGGAAGCTCAACTACCAGGTGGATGTCGAGCGCCGTCCTGCCAACCAGGTGGCCCGGGATTTTCTGCGCCAGGCCGGACTGCTCCGCTGACCTGGAGCAGGTCACCGGCCTGCCAGCCTACTGCAATACAACCACCGCCGCTTCCGGTTGTTTTGGAGGGGATTCCGGCGTCACCGCGGTGACCTTGCCGTCCCGCAGGGTCACCACCACGGCATCGGATTTTGCGGGCGCGTACCAGTAGGTTTCCACAACCTGGGGGCCTTGCGTGTGGATGGTTTTGATGGAGGGCTCACCGAACTTGCGCAACAGCTCCTCACGCGCCAGTCCCATGGTGATGCCCTTCGGGTCCGGGAACTCACCAGCGGGTTTAGGTTTCACCGCAGGTACCGCATCGATCACCGTGGCGCCTGGTTTCGGACTGCTGGCCGCAGTCTGCGCCCCGGGCTTCCCAGCCTGCTCCAACGTTTTCCCCAGCTTGTCAAAAACCCCACCGATGGATTTGCCGGCGCCCTTGCCGGCGGCCGCCCCGGCGGTCCCCGCGGCGGTCGCCAGCGAGTGCTCGACCACCGACTGGCCGCAAGCCGCAACCGCGCACACAGCCAGCCAACATCCCACCGCTGAGAGCGCCTTCGAGAGCCCCATCCCTGACACTTCCCTCCGTCTCATTCTACCGGGATTTGCTGGGGCCGTGCTGCCCTCCAGGTGCGATTGCCACCCGCCCACCTGCCAGGGCTCCAAGGTTGGCAATGGGCGGCGGCCCTGGAGGCGTCGTGCAGTGCGGCCGGCCTCGATGGTCACGCCCGGGAAGGTGTGAACGAATCGCCACACAGACAGGCATGCCTGTGCCGCCTGCGGGAAAATGGGGTGTGATCTCGTTCGCCTTCGGGTCTGAAAGCTGCGGGAGAGGAATCTGGTCGGGCCGCCGAGATTTGAACTCGGTCACTGGGATAATGCCGCGTGATGCCTTAGCATAAGTGGTTGCTTTTCAAGGTGTTGCCTGCCGCCCGTTTCAGCCTGTTTCAGCCTCTACCTCTGCCGTGGCACAACGATGGCACAACGGGGCATCATTTCGGCGGCTCAGTTCACTTCATCCGGCTTGGGCGCCAGCTTCGCCCTTAGCGCCGCCTCCAGGCGCTCCAGCGGTTCCCCCCACCTCGCACCACCGCCCGCAGCCCCGGAACGCCCCCAGGCCCGGTCTGCGCTCTACGGTGCCCAGGTCTCCGAAACAGCCCGCTCATCGGCTTCCATCTCGCGGAGACGGGCCAGCGCGACTTCCTCGCGCTACCGGGCCTCATTCTGGGAAACCGTGCGCCGCTGGTCAGCCTTGCTCAATTTAGGCATACAATGACCTCAGTATGGTTTCGCTGACGGTTCGGCTGAAGACCGGCGAGCAACTGACGGTAGAAGCCGATGGTTTCACCCACGATGGTCGGAGTGTCGTATTGACCCAGGGAGAACACAAGGTTGCCCTGTTCCCACTGACTTCTATCGTGGGATTGTGGCGTGCTGACGGAACGAAAGTACTCCAACCGCCCAGCAACCAGGACTTGATCAAGCGGCTGAAAGCCGCCCATGAACGCTTGGCGAAGCATCGCGCCGCATCGACCCAGGAATAGCCCCCTCATTTTTCGGCCCCTGCAACTAGCGGGAGTTTACTGCGAGCAGGTTCCTTCGTAGCCACTCCCTCGCTGTAACCTGCACATTACAGGAGGGTTGCGGGTTTCTTTGCACGCGATAGCGTGTATTACCCTTCTCGTGTCTCTTTATA
>Ga0315280_10007401_pt1 | contig 14748 bp, 12 predicted proteins | sample YL17G06_40_MG_FD_203697 | JGI IMG/M metagenome (GOLD analysis project Ga0315280, IMG submission 203697) | Sediment microbial communities from Yellowstone Lake, YNP, Wyoming, USA - YL17G06_40 | ecosystem: Environmental > Aquatic > Freshwater > Lake > Sediment | place: USA: Wyoming | collected...
TGAAATCTATGAATCTTGATCCGCTGACTCCATCTTTTGAATTGCCTTAATGACAGCTGATCCACATACCCCCACGTGTCTCGCTATTTCTGCCATCGGTATTCCTAATTCATGACTTAAATGCGAAGATATCTTTGCCCTCAATCGCGACACTTCCCTCCTCTGCCCCCCATTCCGAAGTTCCTCCTCTCTTATCCCTTCTCCCTCGCACATCCTCTTGATCACCTGGTCAATCGATCTTCTCCTCTCTCCAAGTTTCAGCTGCCGCCGCAGACTTCTATCCGCGTCCCTCAAAATATCCTGGACGAAATCTCCTCCCCCCAAAATGCGCGCATCGTGTTTGAGATCCTTCTTTGAATCTCGCAATGAAAGTACCTGCGACCAACCCCCGAGACTTCGAATTAGTCCTCCCCCAACCAGATCCAACCGTCTCCCTTGTTGTTTCCCCTCCTCCATGAACTTCCGGTAACCCCGGATCGCCTTCCCCCTCTCTTCGCTGAACTGCTTGAGGACATATTCCGTCTCTTGCCAATCGTTCTTCCTCCGTCCTGTCAGTACGCCATGACCGCACCAGGGGTACCGGTCCAATTCTTCCATACCCTTCACAATCCCTGCCCTTAAGGGATTCAAATGAATATAACGGACCAGTTCCAGTAGATAGGGGTCCTCCTCACAGACAATAGATTTGTAACGATTCTGAAACAGATGGCCACTCCTGTGGTATTTCAAGTTATATCGGACGGCATGACGCGTCAAAAGACGCCGCATAAATTTGGAAATCCCCTGGGGACCACTGAATATCAAGAGGTGGAGGTGATTATCCATGAGAGTCCAAGCCAGTACTTTCGTTCCAGTCATCTCCACCAGTTCACTCATACGAGAGACAAAATCTTGCCGGTCCTGGTCGTCAAGGAATATCGGGCAGCCTTCAATTCCCCTGACCATCACATGGTGAAGGATCCCAGGTGCGTCTAATCTCGCTTGCCGAGGCATAAAAACCTTCTACCACAATTACCAAGGGACGTAAAGTGATTATTTTCATCAATGTCCCCCAGGTTTCAGGCAGACAGATGCCGTTGCATTTGTACTTCCTGAAATCCTCCTTGACATGTTTCCGTGAATGTTACAGAATTGAACCAGAAATGAACAGGGCGGAAAAAGTCTTAATGCCCTCCGAATGACCTGAGCTTTCTGAACGTATTCATGCATTAGGCTTTCTGTTGACCCGCCAGTTGCAAAAAAACAATATCGAAACCGGGCGGGGGTAGTGGAAAAGCCTTGCAGCGGCACCTTTAGGAGTTAGCTGCATGCGTCTCCAGGCAAAACCGGGACTTCACGTAAAGTGAGATCCTCTGTAACCCTTCGTTTACGAAAAATCCGCAATTGCAAGGGTTTGGAAGTATCCCTGCCCGGGTTTGATATTGCAACATCTGGGTTGACATATAAAAAAAGCATAAAGGAGGGACAGTACATGACGATGAGATCAGCTGCCTATTCATTGATTGTCGCGACAGTCCTGTTTAGCAGTTCGGCATGGGGAGATACGGCGGTGCCGGTATCGCCCGGAGGGGGCACGGCAATAACCGTGCAGAACTGCCCCACCTTCAGTTGGTCGGCCGCAGAGGAGGCTTCAGCATACAAACTCGAAGTGTATGAGCAGATGACCATACAGCCTGAGACGCGGGAGCAGATAGCGGCCACGGGCAAACCGGTGGTTGCAAAGGAGATAGCGGCACCTGCCCTTTCGTGGACACCTTCTACCGGCGAATGCCTTAGCCGGGGCGTAGACTACGTGTGGTACGTGCAGGGGGTTGATGCCCTCGGGAGAGGGCAGTGGTCAGAGGGGGGTGTCTTTCAGGTGGAGGCATCGGCCCTGAGCGCTGATCAGAAGGAGGCGGTGAAGGATATTGTGAAGGAATATCTGACAGGCGATGATGCCCCATCGACCGGCTCAACATCAGCTGCCGGCAGTGCCTCTGGTGTTCACGTAACATCAAAGGCTACTGCTGCCATTGCGCCGCGGGATTTATTATATGAGACCGGCACCAACACCTTTCTGGGCGCGGGCTCCGGCGCCATAACCGTGATAAATGGCGGCGGCAGCGATACATTTATAGGCGGAGGCGCAGGGCAAGTAAATACCTCGGGCTACGCCAACACGTTTGTCGACTATGCGGCCGGCAATGCCAATACAACATCGCATAACAATACGTTCCTTGGTCAGGCTGCGGGGTGGAAAAACACGACCGGAAATGACAATACCTTTTTAGGCAACGGGGCGGGGCAATTTTATCGAACGGTGCATAATAATACCTTTGTGGGGTCCGGGGCTGGCACCGGAAGCACTGCCTCGGGAAACCCCAACACCGGCGCCGGAAACAGCTTCTTCGGCGCTAATGCCGGCTATGCGAATATCAACGGCAACAGCAACGTCTACATCGGGAGCAAGGCCGGTTACAGCAGCGAGGAGGGCTACTCTAATACCTACATCGGAGCCGAGGCCGGCTACTCCACCTCGTCGATGAACGGCAACAATGTTTATGTCGGCTATCAGACCGGTTACTCCAATAGCTCAGGCGCGAACAACGTCTTTGTAGGCACCCATGCAGGCAGGACCAGCACAGGCAGCTACAACGTCTTTATCGGCAAGAGCGCAGGTTTCAGCGAAAGCGGTTCGAACAAGCTCTACATAGACAATTGCTATACCGGCGCCGGTTGCGACAAGCCGCTAATCAAGGGCGATTTTAACGCCCGGACCCTTCAGATCGATGGCTCGCTTACCATTGTCACGGTTGCAACGCCATCTGATGAGCGGTACAAAAGAGAGATTCAGCCGCTGGAATCCTCCCTGGAGAAGGTGATGCATCTTCAGGGTGTGAGCTATGCATGGAATAAGGATGAAGTAAAGGGCGCGGGGTTCAAGGACGGACGTCAGATAGGCCTCATCGCGCAGGAGGTCGAAAAGGTGCTGCCCGAGCTGGTGCATACCGACGACAAGGGGTATAAGACCCTCTCCTACGACAAGATGGTGCCGGTGCTGATCGAGGCGGTGAAGGAACAGCAGAAGGTTATCGCCGAACAAAAAAATGAAATTGCTGATCTCAACGAAAAACTTTCAAAGGCACTCAAGATGATGGAAGAGCGTCTTGCCGCACTGGAAAGACCGACACAAACGGTAGCTATAACGCAGTAAGCAAAGTAAACGAAAGGAAGGGACGGTAAGCGAAAGGAAGGGACGTAGGTTCTAAAACAACTTAACATCGGTTGGCAATTTAGAGAAGTGGCGAATGTAGAGCAACGGATTGCTTTTAATTGATCATTTATTTAAATTGCCTTTCCTCATATAAATGGGTGAAATTTAGCTGATGATAAAGAGACCACGGGTTCTTAAATTATCTTCAGGCGACGAGGAAAAGGAGCTCGAGTTCGAACTGGACTACCTCTCCTCATTGACGTTTGAAGAGCGCCTCTCCTGTTATCTCCACACTTTTTAAAGCTCTTCAGGGGTGAAAGCCACCACCTCGTCAATTGTTTCGGCATTCAAAAAAACCATGACGAGCCGATCGACCCCCAGGGCGATCCCCGCCGAAGGAGGCATGCTATCTAGTTCAGCCAAAAATTTTTCTGGCATGGAATAAACGGGTTTGCCTAATAAGGAACGGTTTTTGTTTTCGTGATTAAATCGCTTCCGTTGCTCCTCTGCATCAGTCAATTCTGAGAAGCCATTTGCCAGCTCTAACCCTCCCATATAAAGTTCAAAACGTTCTGCTACGGTTTGATCTTTATCCTTCAGGCGAGCCAGCGCTCCCCGTTGGGCAGGGTAATCATAAATAAAGGTAGGTTTTCCTATCCCCAGTCGCGGTTCAATGTCCTGAACCATGATCTCATCAAAAACATTACGCCCCAATGCATCTTTCATGGAAGTCTTGGCGTAACGACGAAAAGACTCTTCAACAGAGATCCTTTCCCATGGGTCCCTTAGGTCAATCTCATGGTTGTGAAAGACAATCCTATCTCCCAAACCAATGGAGGCGGCCACGGTTTGAACCAATGCCTCACACTCCTCCATCAGTCCCCTGTAGTCGCTGCCTGACTTGTACCATTCCAGAAGCGTAAACTCAGGAACATGCTGACTTCCTCGTTCTCTCTCTCGCCAGCAACGACAGATCTGAAAAATCTTCTCATACCCTGCGGCCAGCATACGCTTCATGCAGAGTTCAGGGGAGGTATGAAGGAACCATGTACCAGAAGCGAAAGCGTCAATATGGGATTCCGGTGCAGGAGTGGGAATGCGGTGAGGGGTTTCTACCTCGAGATAGCCCTGTTTAATAAAAAAATACCTGATCTCCTGGACGATTTGTGCTCTCTGATGAAGAGCCTTCCTGCGCCTGGGGAGTGGCCAGTTTTTCACTACAGACCTATTCTTGAGTTTTTTGAAAAAGCACAAAAACTCTGATTACACAGATTATGAAACCATTACGCAGGTAGGCAATGCATCAAAAGCAAAGTTGCTAAGGAGTCCATAATTGAGAAGACATGTTCTTCAGAAAATCTCCCCTAACCCCTCTTTGCCAAAGAGGGGAATTCCTCCCTTTTCTAAAGGGAGGGAAGGAGGGATTTGTTCTCCAGTGTCCATACAATTATGGGCCGATTAGTAATCTGCGTAATCATTTTTTGAAATCTGTGTCAAATCTGTGTAATCATGAGAGCGTAGAGTATTTTTTCGGAGCTCTCATTCTTTGACTCTTGTCGAATATTCACCTGTGCGGGTATCAATGGTGATCAATTCACCCTCTACAACGAACGGAGGAACACGAAGTGCATAACCGGTCTCTACAGTAGCCGGCTTATAGTCACTTTTAGAAGTATCCCCTTTCACCCAAATCTCTGTTTTAATCACCCTAAGGTTGACGAAGTTTGGGAGCTCGACGCCGATCGCCTTATCCCTGAACAACAGTACCTTCACATTTAAATTCTCAATGAGAAAATTCTTTCCGTCACCCAGGGCTTCCTCGCTGATAATAATTTGCTCAAAGGTCTCGTTGTCCATGAAGTAGTAGTGATGATCCTCTCTATAAAGATACTGCATGGCCCGTTCTTCCAATGAAGCCGGTTCGAAGGTGTCTCCTTCGCGGTAAGTTCGATCAATCGTCAACCCCGTGATCATATTTCGTAGCTTCGTTCGGTAGAGTGCCTGACCTTTGCCTGGTTTCGAAAAATCGAAGGCAGTGACCATGTAAGGTTCATCGTCGATGATAACTTTTAATCCTTTTCTCAAATCCGCTGCGGTATACATAGACGCTCCATCCTCTATTCACAATCTATGAAAATGCAGGAATGACATAATAGGAATCTAAAGACATTGATGATATGAATTTATTTTCAGCGTACCCTTTAAGTGATCGATTCTTAATCCATCAAAAATTGTAGAAAAATCGATTCCGGATACGTTCCGCCATAGACCTTCCGGCTTGCTGAAGAGCGGTAGTCTTATTGGCTTCGTTGATGAGGGCATTGGAAGATGCCCGATACCATGTCCTCTCTGCCAGGTCTTTCTCCCTCCATAGAATCTCGCCGCTTCGCTTTTTCAACATTAAATCCATGACCACGTTGATCTGATATTCCAAGGCCAGATTGGATCGGTCATAGGAAACCGAGGAGATCTCAAGAGACTTAATCATCCCTTCTAAAACAGAATCCGCTTCCTTCCGGTCGACCACCTTGACTCTTCTGTCTTGGATGAACCCTTTCAGAAAGGCTTGAGTAAAGAGGACCTCGATCCCCGGTTCAAAGGTTTGATTGACGAAGGTAGGGATGGCGACGGATGTCAGGCCAGGGGGAACATGGGTCTCCTTCCCAACCATCTGATAACCACATCCCCAGACTGAAACCATAAAAATGACTACCACAAACTTTCTCATTATAGGATGAACTCTCGCATTGATGATTGCGGATTCCGTAATAAGCAGTTCGGAGTAATTAGTTCGGAGTTCTTAGTATTAGACCCAAAACTCCGAACTTGTCAACTCATTATCAACAAACAATATTGACCAGTTTTTGTGGGACGAGAATCACCCGCTTGACCTTTTTGCCCTCGATCAACTTCTGAATCCTCTCGCTCTTCAATGCCCAGGCCTTCACTTCTTCCTCTCCGTAAGAAGCAGGGATGGTGATACGATCCCTCAACTTTCCGTTCACCTGGACGACGATCAGGATTTCCTCTTCCAAGACAGCTTCCCGGTCATAATCCGGCCATGGGTTCTTCATAATAGAATCCCTGTTTCCCAAAGCCTCCCAAAGCTCCTCTGCAAAGTGGGGAACAAATGGCGAAAGCAATAGGACGGCCGTCTCGATTGCCTCGCGCATCACCCTCATCGAAATTTCGTCCGCGCGGTCCTTGACCTCCGAAACATAGATTTCATTCACCAACTCCATGATGGCACTGATCGCGGTATTGAAATGGAATCGTTCGATGTCCTCTGTTACCTTTTTGATCGTTTTGTGAATCTTCTGCCGAAGAAACCTTGGATCCCCTTCGAGGACCGTCCCGAAGGGGAACGGTTTCACATTTTGAAGACGATGGTGCTGCTCAAAGAAAAGCCTCCAGACCCGATTGAGGAAACGGGCAGACCCTTCCACCCCTTGGTCGCTCCAGTCCAGATCCCTTTCAGGCGGGGAGGCGAAGAGGCAGAACATCCTCGCCGTATCCGCACCATATTCTTCTATCAAGTATTCCGGGTCGATCACATTCCTCTTCGACTTGGACATCTTTTCCAATCTTCCCACGGAGATCTGACCACCACACTTACGGCAACGAAACGTTTCTCCATCGGCCTCTACCTCATCGGGGAAGAGATAACCATCCTTTGAACACTCATAGACCTCTTTGCAAACCATCCCTTGGGTAAGAAGATTTGTGAATGGCTCTTCCACGCTCACCCACCCCATCTCCTTCAACACCCGGGTGAAAAAACGGGAGTAGAGGAGATGCAGGATGGCATGTTCAATCCCTCCAATATATTGATCGACGGGCATCCAAAAATCCACTCTCCTCTTGTCCAGGGGCCCTTCATGAAAGTCCGGGCATGCAAACCGATCAAAATACCAGGAGGACTCGACGAAGGTATCCATCGTGTCGGTCTCCCTTCTCCCAGGCCCACCACACTTAGGGCATCGTGCCTCTACAAATTCTTTCAGTCCTGAAAGGGGGGACTCGCCCATTCCGGTGACTTCTACATTAAAAGGCAACACCACGGGAAGATCTTTTTCAGGAACAGGAATGGTTCCACACCGATCGCAATAAACGATAGGGATGGGGGCTCCCCAATAACGCTGCCTCGAAATCCCCCAATCCCTCAGCCGATAAGTGATCCTCTTCCCGCCAAGACCCTTCTCCTCGAGATACTGTGCAATGGTCTCCCTGGCCTTGACGCTGTCCATCCCATTGAACTGTCCGGAATGGACCAAGAAACCCTCCCCTTCATAGGCTTCGGTCATCGTTTCGGCATCTAAGGTCAGACCTTCTGGTTGGATGACAACGATCAGAGGGAGTTCGTACTTCTTAGCGAATTCAAAGTCCCTCTGGTCATGGGTGGGCACCGCCATCACTGCACCTGTTCCATATTCCATCAGCACAAAATTGGCCACGAAGATGGGCATCCTCGCCTTCGTCATCGGGTTCAGACAATAGGCACCTGTGAAGACACCCTCTTTTTCCGTCGTCTCAGCAGTCCTTTTCATCCAATCCTGTCGCCTCATTCTTTCGACGAAACTCCTCACCGCTGCCTCCTGAGCCGTCCCTTTTGACAAGCTCAGGGCAAGGGGATGCTCGGGGGCAAGACTCATGAACGTTGCACCAAAGATCGTATCCTGTCGGGTGGTGAAGACCTTGATGACCTCCGTTGAATTCTCCAGAGGAAAATGGATCTCCGCCCCGACCGACTTCCCGATCCAATTTCGCTGCATGGTGAGGACCCGCTCTGGCCATCCGGGGAGTTGATCGCACCATTCGAGCAGGTCTTCTGCGTAATGAGTGATTTTAAAGAACCATTGATCCAGTTCCTTCTGAGTGACACCTGGATCATCGGCATGACCTCGCCAGCATGTTCCATCGCTCATCACCTGTTCGTTTGCTAAAACCGTCCCACAGATTTCACACCAATTGACAGTGGACCGCCTTTTATAGGCTAACCCCTTCTCATACATCTTCACGAAGAACAGCTGTTCCCATTTGTAGTAAGAGACGTCGCAGGTGGCAAACTCCCGATCCCAGTCGTAACTGAAGCCCATCCGTTTCAATTGATTCTTCATATACTCAATATTTTCATAGGTCCATTTGGCCGGGTGAACACCATGTTCGATGGCTGCGTTTTCCGCGGGCATACCGAAGGCATCCCAGGCCATGGGGTGCAGGACATTAAAGCCTTTCATCTTCTTATATCGAGCCACCACGTCACCGATGGAGTAATTCCGCACATGGCCCATATGGATCTTTCCCGATGGATAGGGAAACATCTCAAGAAGGTAATACTTCTCCTTATTCTGATCCTCTGTGACCTTAAAGAGCTTCTGACTCTCCCAGACCTTCTGCCATTTCTCCTCAATCTCTTTTGGGGTATACCGCTGGTTCATGAATTGCCTTCCTCTAAAAAGAAAGTTCGGAGTTCGGAGTCTTTAGTTCGGAGTCTGTAATTCATAGTTGTTCATTCCGGTTTCTTCATTCTTAACCTTAACGTTGATAAACTTTTCACGATACGGACATGGGCAAGCCGTTCGGAGAGGCTTCGAGGCGAACCTTTGGCCGAATCGGCACTCTCGTCCCCTTCCCCTGCTGGAATTCACTTGGGGTGATGTCCTCCGATACCCTTAAATTCTCAAAACAACCGCCTTCCGAAGCCTTGAAGGGCGGTTTGCCCTTGTCCGTTTTGCAACTATCAGGTTAACTCTCAACTCCGAACTCTAAACTCCGGACTTATTTTCCTATTCCCTCATCATCTTTCGGATTCGGAGCCTCAAAGCGTTAAGTCGGATGAACCCCTCCGCATCCTTCTGATTGTAGACTGTATCCTTTTCAAAGGTGGCAAATGCCCCGTGGTAAAGGGATTTTTCCGACTTCCGACCGATCACCGTGCAGTTCCCTTTGTAGAGTTTCAGCCGAACACTCCCTGTGACATCCTTCTGCATCTCATCGATCGCCTTCTTCAAGACCTCCATCTCCGGAGAAAACCAATAGCCATAATAGATCAGTTCGGATATCTTTGGAATCAAGCCATCCCGAAAGTGCATCACCTCTCTGTCCATGGTCATCGATTCGACGGCTCGATGGGCGATGTGGAGGATCGTTCCACCCGGAGTCTCATAGACCCCTCTTGATTTCATTCCCACGTAACGATTCTCCACCATATCAACGCGGCCGATTCCATTCCGGCCCCCCAATTCATTCAATTGAGACAATAAGTTTGCAGGTGAGAGTGCCTTGCCATCGATCCGCTTGGGAACCCCGTCTTCAAAATCGATTTCCACCACAGTGGGACGGTCCGGTGCCTTTTCTGGAGAGACGGAAAGGATGAACATATCCTCTGGGGGCTCGGACCAGGGATCCTCCAAGATCCCTCCTTCGAAACTGATGTGGAGTAGGTTTCGGTCGGAGGAGTAGGGTTTCTCTTTCGTCACCGGAATAGGAATATGATTCTTTTGGGCATAGGTCATCAATTCCTCCCGGGATTTAAATTCCCACTGCCTCCAGGGAGAGATCACCCGAATGTAAGGATTGAGGGCGTAGTAGGTCAATTCGAATCGAACTTGATCATTACCCTTCCCTGTCGCACCATGGGCCACGGCCTCGGCTCCCTCTAACTGGGCTATCTCCACCTGCCTCTTTGCAATGAGAGGCCTGGCGATCGAAGTCCCGAGGAGATAAGTTCCCTCATAGATGGCATTGGCCTTTAAGGCAGTAAAAACGTAATCTCGTACGAACTCTTCTCGAAGGTCCTCGATATAGACCTTGCTGGCACCGGTAGAGATCGCCTTTTCCTCCAAGTGATCCAGTTCTTCAGCCTGCCCGACATCAGCGGTGAAGGCGATCACCTCACAGCCAAACTCGTTTTTTAGCCATTTCAGGATGATCGAGGTGTCCAACCCCCCCGAATAGGCCAACACAACCTTCTTGACCTCACCTCGCATAAAAACCTCCTCTTTAAATGATAATTCAGTTCGGAGTAATTAGTTCGGTGTTCGGAGTATTTATTCTTAATCTCCGAACTCTGAACTCCGAACTCATCACTTCAATCCTTGAAACACTTCCTCCAGTGCCTCAAGCGCTTGATCCACTTCTTCCTTTGTTACAATCAGCGGCGGCAGGAATCGGAGCACATTGCCCATGGTGCAGTTAATAAGAAAACCTTTTTGCATCATCTCTTTAACAATGGAACTCCCATCCATCTTCAACTCCATGCCGAGTATTAACCCTTTTCCACGAACCTCTTGAATGAAGGGATATTTTTTCTTGATCTCCTCGAGTCTGGAGAGGAAGTAGGCTCCCACCTTTTGGCAATTTTCCAACATCCCTTCTTCCAAGATCGCCGTCAAGGCGGCCACACCAGCGGCGGTAGCCAAGGGATTCCCTCCAAAGGTTGAAGCATGATCCCCGGGCTCGAAACTTTCGGCAACCCCCTTCTTGATCAGTAGAGCCCCAATGGGAACCCCTCCTGCTAATGATTTGGCAAGGGTGAGCATATCGGGCTCCACTCCCTCATGTTCATAGGCAAAAAGTTTTCCAGTCCTGCCCATTCCCACCTGGACCTCATCGAAGATGAGGAGGACCCCTTTCTCATCACAGATTTCCCGAAGCCCTTTGAGATATCCTTCCGAAGGACAGTTCACCCCTCCCTCCCCCTGAATAGGCTCCAACATAACAGCACATGTCTTCGAATCGATGGCATTCTTTACCGCCCTCAAATCATTAAAAGGGACATATTTAAACCCAGGCATCAGGGGGGCATAACCTTTATGAAACTTCTTTTGTGCCGTTGCAGTCAATGTGGCAAGGGTCCTTCCATGGAAAGAACGGTCCATGGTGATGATTTCATATCGATCCCCTTCCATCCTCTCCTTCGCATATTTCCGGGCCAATTTCATCGCTCCCTCATTGGCTTCGGCCCCACTATTACAGAAGAAAACTTTATCGGCAAAGGAGCGTTCACAGAGGAGAGAGGCCAACCGGATCTGTGATTCAATGTAATAGAAGTTCGACACATGGATCAGCCTCTCTGCCTGGCCTTGAATGGCCTTGACAACCTTGGGGTGGCAATGGCCTAAATTACAAACCGCCAGGCCCGATACAAAATCCAAATATTCTTTTCCATCCATGTCCCAAACTCGTGTCCCTTTCCCCTTGACCAAAAGAATGGGGTAACGGGCATAGGTATGGGCCACATATTTTTCCGACAGCATCATCCATGTCTGAGAATCCATGACCACCTCTTCAACAATTAGTTCGGAGTAATTAGTTCGGGGTTCGGAGTTTTTGGTTTTAGATCTCCGAACTCACAACTCCGAACTCATAACTTCTAATTCTGTTCCTTAGAGATTTGCGTTCCAATCCCTACATCAGTAAAAATCTCTAACAGGATGGCATGTTCCACCCTTCCATCAATAATATGGGTTTTGGTCACCCCGTCCTCCAGTGCCCCCAGGCAGCAGTTTACTTTTGGAATCATCCCAGAGGAGATTACCTTTTGAGCCATCAGGCTCTTTGCCTGTTTGGTATCGAGAGTGGGAATCAACCGGTGCTTCTCATCCATCACTCCCTCCACATCTGTCAGCAATATCAGTTTCTCCGCTTTCAATGCAGAGGCCACTTTCCCCGCCACCAAATCGGCATTGATGTTATAGGTCTCCCCCTCCTCTCCCATACCCACGGGTGCAATAATGGGAATAAAATTCTCCTTCTCCAGGGCCTCGATGATGCCTGGGTTGATTGCTTTCACCTCGCCCACCATACCGATATCAATGACCTCTGGCATTTCACCCTTTCCATGGCTCTTTGTCAATCGTAATTTCTTAGCGATGATGAGTTGACCGTCTTTTCCACTTAACCCGACAGCCTTTCCTCCCTGCTGGTTGATCAGGGTAACAAGCTCTTTATTCACCTTTCCGACGAGAACCATCTCCACCACATCCATCGTCTCTCCATCGGTCACCCTCATCCCTTCGATGAATTGAGATTTCTTCCCCATCTTGGTCAATACATCACCGATTTGAGGCCCTCCGCCATGGACGATCACTGGGTTCAGGCCAATATATTTAAGGAGGACAACATCGAGGGCAAAACTCCTCTTCAATCCTTGCTCCTCCATCGTGCTTCCCCCATATTTGATCACAATGGTTTTATCATAAAACCGCCGAATATAGGGAAGAGCCTCTACCAGTATCTTAGCTTTGTCAATCGGGTTTTTCATGATGATACTCTCCCACATCAAATTGTCGGAGTCTCAGTTCGGAGTTAATAGTTCGGAGTTCGGAGAAATGAAAATCAATACTCCGAACTCAATACTCCGAACTACGAACTTCTTTATAAGATGTAGCGGCTCAGGTCTTCATCCTCGACAAAATCTTTTAACTTCTCTCTCACAGATTTGGCATCGATCAGCATTTTTTTCCCGGACATCTCAGGAGCATCGAACGAAATCTCATCGAGCAACCTCTCCATAATGGTGTAGAGTCGCCTTGCACCAATGTTCTCGGTCCTCTCATTGATCAGGGCCGCTATCTCTGCAATTTCTGCAATCGCATCTTCTCTGAATTCCAGATTCACCGACTCCGTCTCCAACAGGGCGGTGTACTGCTTGATCAGGGCGTTTTCTGGCTCGGTGAGGATTCGGATCAAATCATCCTTTCCCAAAGAATCCAGTTCCACCCGGATCGGAAATCGACCCTGCAGTTCCGGGATGAGATCGGAAGGTTTGGAAACGTGGAATGCCCCTGCGGCGATGAACAGAATATGGTCTGTCCTAACCATCCCATATTTTGTCGTCACGGTTGTCCCTTCGACAATCGGAAGGATATCCCTTTGAACCCCCTCCCGCGAAACATCCGGGCCAAAGCTCGTCTCCCTTCCGGCGATCTTATCGATTTCGTCGAGGAAGATGATCCCGGATTGCTCCACCCGCTCGATGGCCTGTCTGGTTACGGCGTCCATATCGATCAATTTGTAAGCCTCCTCCTGCGATAGGATGTTGAGGGCCTCCGGAACTTTAACCTTCCTCTGTTTTTTCTTCTTCGGAAAGAGGCTTCCAAACATATCCTTAATGTTGATATCCATCTCTTCCAATCCGGAGGCAGAAAAGATCTCCACGATGGGAAGGTTTCGATCCACGGTCTCCACTTCTACATATTTCTCATCCAACTTCCCGGCCTTCAGCAATTTTCGAAGCTTTTCACGAGTGGCCCGCTGATCCTCGCCCTCCTTCTGAGTGCCTTTGCCAGCCGGAGGAAGAAGCAAATCGAGGAGCCTCTCCTCGGCCATCTCCTCTCCCCTCTGCTGGACCTTGCGGGATTCTTCCGCCTTCATCATATTGACAGCGAGGTCCGTGATGTCCCTGATCATTGACTCCACATCCCTGCCCACATAGCCCACCTCTGTAAATTTGGAGGCCTCGATCTTCAGAAAAGGGGCTTGGGCCAATTTGGCCAACCTCCGAGCGATCTCTGTCTTGCCGACCCCGGTGGGACCGATCATAATGATGTTTTTGGGCGCAATTTCATCCCGGAGAGGTTCGGGGATCTGCTGGCGCCTCCAGCGATTTCTCAAGGCAATGGCCACGGATCTCTTCGCATCCTTCTGGCCGACGATATACTTATCGAGCTCGGATACGATCTCACGGGGGGTGAAAATCTGCATCATAGCTCCTCCACGATAACTCGATCATTGGTATAGATACAGATGGAAGCGGCAATCTTCATCGCTTCTTCAGCGATCGCCCTGGCTTCTAAGTTTGAAAACTCGGTCAGGGCTTTGGCTGCAGCATGGGCATAAGGCCCCCCGCTTCCAATAGCGGCCACGCCATCGTCGGGTTCGATAACATCTCCGTTGCCGGAGATGACAAGCGAGTGTTCCAGGTCAGCGACAATGAGCAAGGCCTCCAGTCTCCGAAGAATTCGGTCTGTCCTCCAGTCCTTGGCTAACTCCACCGCTGCCCTCAGTAAATTCCCATTATATTGTTCCAGCTTTTCTTCAAACTTAGCAAAGAGGGTGAAGGCATCAGCCGTCGCACCTGCAAAACCGGCGAGGACTTTGTCATGGTAAATCCTCCGAACCTTCTTCGCTGTATGTTTCATGATAGTATGTTCGAGGGTCACCTGCCCGTCCCCTGCCATCACGACTTTCCCCTTGTGCCGAACAGATAAGACTGTGGTTCCTTTCATTTTATACATCATTTTCTCCATCGTTCTATCACCCTCAACTTTTCCTTTTAGTGACTGGTGTTGGTGATTGTTTCAAATTTTTGAAACTGCGAGGATGGGCCTTATCATAGACCTCCATCAATTTACCCAAGCTGAGGTGGGTATATCGCTGGGTGGTAGAGAGGCTGGCATGCCCCAACATTTCCTGAATCTCTCGAATATCCGCTCCTGCATCTAAGAGGTGTGTTGCAAAGCTGTGGCGAAGGCTATGAGGGCTGATCTTCCGAAAGATACCTGAACGTTTGGTATACTTCTTAGTCAACCTTCCCACACTTCGAGCGGTGA
>Ga0315280_10007402_pt1 | contig 14748 bp, 11 predicted proteins | sample YL17G06_40_MG_FD_203697 | JGI IMG/M metagenome (GOLD analysis project Ga0315280, IMG submission 203697) | Sediment microbial communities from Yellowstone Lake, YNP, Wyoming, USA - YL17G06_40 | ecosystem: Environmental > Aquatic > Freshwater > Lake > Sediment | place: USA: Wyoming | collected...
GACGTGGGTGGCGCGAACGTTGGAGCGCCTGGGAATGAAGCCGGTGGTCATTGACGCGCATGAGGTGCGTGCGAAAGCGCGTCGGGTGGGGCTTTTGCGGTCTGCGGGAAAACGTCAACCACCGTGTGGTCTCACGAGCCGGCACCAAGGAGGTCGGCTACGTGCAGTGGTACTACGACCCTTTGCCGACCAATTGCGTGGCCAGTTGGTTCTGTCCCGAAGGCGAGTCGGGCGAATCCTGTGGGGACTCGATCCGCCCGCGCCGTCGCGGCCAAAACAACCTGGCCGTTTTCTACGAGTCCTGCACATTCGACTGCCTCTTTTGCCAGAACTGGTCGTTTCGCACGTCCGCTCAAAGACCCGATGTGATGAGCGCCGCCCAATTGGCCGACCGGGCCGACGAACGCACGGCCTGCATTTGTTTCTTTGGAGGTGATCCCGCCTCCCAGATGCTTCATGCCTTGGCAACGGCCCGGATGGCGCTGGAGCGGAGGCCGGGGGCGGTTCGCATCTGCTGGGAGACCAACGGCAACATGAACCCGAAACTCCTCGGCCGCGCGGCGGAACTGAGCCTGCGGTCGGGCCGAAACGTTCATATTGGCAACCTGCATCTGCTCAGTTCGCGGGATTCGTAAGACCGAACGGAACCGGGATTTGTTCAGGGAGAACTGTTCGACCGAAAGGTGAAGGAGCCGAGGAAGGCACAGAGGCTTTGCAGTTCCGCGTTGCCGTTCAGAGCGCGTCCACGCCGCGTTCGCCCGTGCGGATGCGGACGGCTTCTTGGAGGTCGAGGAGGAAGATTTTGCCATCGCCGACTTCGCCGGTGCGCGCCGCCCGCTCGATGGTTTCCAGGACGCGTTCGGCCAGGTCGTCCTCGATGGCGATTTCCAGGCGCAGGCGGGGGATGAACTCGACGTGATACTCGCGGCCGCGATACACGGCGTCGTGACCCTTCTGGCGGCCGAAGCCTTTGACCTCGCCGGCGGTGATCCCCTGCACGCCGATCTCGCCGAGGGCGGCCTTGATGTCGCCCAGTTTCGACGGCTTGACGATGGCGACGATGATCTTCATGGAACGGGGTCCCGATACAAAACGCCCCTGCCCACCCTGGGGCAGAGGTCCGAAAAGTCAGGCCGATCGCTGGGTCGGCCCGGATTGACTGGCTTCGCTCGTCAGCCCGCGTGCGTTGCCGCGCGGGGCCGACCGGCAAGGGCTCAGCTTTGCGTATCCGCGCTGGGCCGGGCCGGCGGCGGGGGTATTACACCGCGACCCGGCGCCACTCCCATCGGCGGCATAACCGGCGGGATTCCAAAGGTCGGTGTCGCCGACTTGGAGCTCTTCTTGCCCGCGGGTTTCTTTCCCTCGCCCTTGCCTTCTTTTCCCTCGCCCTCTTCGATCCCCTTGTAGGTTTCCTTCGCATAAATCTTGCAGAACGCGTCCCCGATGGCCTTGCGACGGGCGTCGCGCACGCCCAGTTTCTTTTTCTCGTCCTGAATGATCTTCAGCTCCACCTCGTAGCGATGCTTGACCAGAGGGCTGAGGTCTTTTTGCTGGCCGATGCGCTGGAGCGTCTTCTCGGCGAGCTCATAGTATTTCGCCGCTTCCTGGTGGTAGACCATGCGTCCCCGGGTATAAGCGAGCCGAGCGGTCATGAAGGCCATCTCGACGGCGTTGGGATCGGCCTGCGAGGCCTGATCGAACATCTGGATGGCTGTCACGGGATCCACATGATCAATGGCCTTGACTCCCTTGTCATAGGCCTCGCGCGCCTGCTGGTTCAGTCGTTGATATTCCCGTGGCGTGAGGAATTGAGCATCATTGACGCTTTGGGCGATCACTTGGTTGGCGGCGCACAGAAGCGCGAAGAGCCACGCGGATAGGGCCGCAGGCGAGACCGGCCATCTCTTCGGCGCACCGACCCTGGTTTCTCGGGCATCCTTCATTGTCGTTACCTCGCGGATCGAATTCGGCAAATCTCTCCATCCCTCGTTTGCGGTGCATTTATGCGCCCAGGGCTGTGCAGTTGACAAGCTGTTTTTTGCTCTGAGGCGCAAGGCGGTTGGGCGAGGGCGTCTTTGCGGGAGGGAGGGGAATCGGAACCGGTGGGTCGTTCCCGATTGACTCAGGCCGCCGGTTCGTGCCCTGCTCCGGACAGTTCGCCAGCCTGATCAGACAATTTCTTTTCATCGGGGAGGGGAGTGGGATGCCAGAACTTCGTCAGGATCCGGTCACGCTTGAATGGGTCATCATTGCCACGGAGCGTGCCAAACGGCCCAGCGAATTTCAGAGCCAGGGAGGCGGCACGCGCCAAAGCTGCCTTCTCTCCCAGCGGCAAAGCTGTCCGTTCTGCGAAGGCAATGAGGGCACGACGCCGCCCGAAATCGTGGCCTATCGCAAGGCCGGTACGCCGCCCAACACGCGTGGATGGTGGGTGCGGGTGGTGGCCAACCGATTCCCCGCCCTGCGAATCGAAGGCCGGCGCGACCGGCACGAGATTGACGATTTCTTTCGCATGATGGACGGCTTCGGCGCTCATGAAGTCATCATCGAAACCCCCGAGCATTGCGATACCATCGGCATCATCCCCGATCGCCAGGCCGAAGAGATCATCAATATGTATCTGGACCGGTTCCTCGATTTGAAAAAGGACGCGCGGATCGAAAACATCACCTTGTTCCGCAACCGCGGCAACCTCGCCGGCGCGTCGCTCCTCCATCCCCACTCCCAGCTGATCGGCACGCCGATGGTTCCGGGATTGTTGCGGCGGCGGCTGGAGATGGCCTTTCGCCACTACGACGATCACGGCAAGTGCGTCTACTGCGAGATGATTGAAAAAGAGCTGGCCGAAAGGAACCGGCTGGTCTTGGAGAACGACGAGTACGTGGTTTTCGAGCCGTTCGCGTCGCGCGTGCCGTTCGAGACGTGGATTGTGCCGCGGGAACATTGCTCGGCGTTCGAAGCGATCTCGCGCGAGCAAGCCAAGGCGCTGGGGCGGACGCTCAACGCCGTGCTGGGGATTCTGTTCAACAAGCTGAACGACCCCGACTACAACTACGTCATTCGCACCGAGCCGTTGCGCGAAGACCACAGCGGCTATTTCCACTGGTCGCTCCACATCCTGCCGCGCCTGACCACGACGGCCGGCTTTGAGATGGGCTCGGGCATGTTCATCAACCCCATGCCGCCCGAGAAGGCCGCGGAATTCCTGCGTGCGCCGCTAGAAGGGGCGGCAAGCCCTCCGCCTTCGAGCCTGAACAAATAGACACCCGCGGTTGGAATAGCAGGTTCGGGGTTCAAACCTTTTCCCCGCTCCCGGTCGTCGCTGCCCCTGCCCGTCATGGCTTTCCATCAATACCGTATCAGCGGCCGCCTAGCGGTTCTTCAAGTCGAGAATGATGGATTGACGAAGCCAGCCGCTCCCCGCGTTTTCCGAACCCCGAAGGGGTAGCGGCAAATAGCCGGGGGTGATGGCGGCGCCCCGCGTCGCCGAGCCCCCGGAAACGTCTCCGCGCGCTCAAGCCCCGAACGGGGCGACCGAGCGGTGGTCGGCCGGTCTTGGCCGTGCCTCTGTCGCCCCGTTCGGGGCTTGCCGATGGGGGAGGTCGGTTTCCGGGGGTTCCGCCTCGCTGCGCGAGCCGATCACCCCCGGCTACTTGCTGCTACCCCTTCGGGGTTTCCCTGGCGCGACGAACGCAGGAATGCGACATTTCCATTGAATGCAACTTGAAGCAGTACTAGCGGGGCGCGATTTTCTCAAAGCGGCCGTCGGAAAACCGCAAGAAAAGACTGTCGGCTGAATCCAGCGGTTCGTTGAACCGAAACTCGATCTGGCGGATGCACAGCCGAGGCGGGCGACCGAACAGCTCGTTCTCGGTGATCGCCGTGCGATAGTAAGGCGAGGGCCAGACCTTTCCCGCCTTGATGTCATCTCGCGGGCCATCACTAAAGACAATGAACCCGAACAAACCCGAGAGATAGGGCCGACCGAGCGTGGTCAGCCGCAGCGTCCGCGCGTCGGGCTGATCGAGCCGCGAAACCGCCGGTCCCCCGGGCAGAAGGTAGGGCGACATGCTGAGGATGTGAACCTCGAACCGGCGGTCGGGCCATCGCAGCTTCAAATCGCTTTTGATCGGATAGGTCGCCGCCGGCAAATCTACTAGGTAGAGTCGCAGCCCGTCGGCCGGCTCGCCCACCTTGGCCGCGACCTCGTCCAACAGCCGCTGCCCAGTCCGGCTGGCCAGGACGAGGAGCATGTTGCCCGGCTGGAGGCCGAGTGCAAAAAGCGCCGGCACGAGAATCGGGGTTGCGCGGCGCCACCGCGGACGATTCAACCAACGCGGCCGGCCGCGCTCGATCAGGCGCGACCAGATCGCCAGGAAGAGCAGCGTCAGACCGGCGGTGGGAAAGTAGCAGTACAGCCCGTTGATCAGCAGCGGCGCCGTCGGGAGAAGCCCGATGACGATCCAGGCCGCCGCGAAATAGCCCCGGCGCCGCCATTCGTCGTTGCCGTTGCCTCGAATCAGACGGAAGAGCCACGCCGCGATGGCGACCGCGACGAGCAGCATGGCGATCAGGACGGCTGGGTGTCTCTTGATTTCAAGATCGGCGGGAAACATCAGGGGCAGCTGAAAGATCAGATTGTAAAAAAGAAAGGTCGCTTTGGTCAGCACCCACCAGATGAATCCCGGCTCGCTCGGCGGGTGATAGTAGAACGACCGCGGCGGCAGCGGAAACCCGCCCAGAATGTGACAGCGCCACAGCCCATAGACCGCCACAAGCGCGAAATAGGGGAGCAGCCACAGGAACGACGGTCGAGGCCGCGACACGACCCACAGCCATGCGGCCAGCGCAATGAGGGGAAAGATGGCTGCGTTTTCCTTGGCCAGAAACGCGATCGCCGACATTGCGACCGATAGCGCATACTCCGGCCAGCGGCCCCTTCGCGCAAAGCGCAAATAGGACCACAGCGCGATCATCATGGCCAGTGCGGGCAACAATTCGGTTCGGCCCGAAAGCCAGCCGACCGCGGGAACATGGAAGTGAATCACGCCGAACAACAGAGCGCCGTAGGCCGCCGGTCGTCGCTGCCCGCCGAGCAACTCGCGGAGCACGCCATAAAAAGCCGCGACCACACCCAAATGCAGCAGGACGTTGGTCAGATGATAGCCCCAGGGGTGAAGCCCCCACAGCGCGTGGTCGGCGAGGAGCGAGGCGAGAAAGAGCGGCCGAAAGTAGCGGACGACGAACGCCTCGAATGTGGGCAGCTGCCAGCCATCGTTGAGCAGGGTCCCGCTGATCACAAAGCCATGGCAGAGGCGCGACCATGACCAGCCCGCCTCGGTCGCATTGAGCAGATTGAAATAGTCATCGAACAGGAAGCCGGCAAACAGCGTGGGCGCAAACGCCAGGGCCACGATCGGCAGGGTCCAGAAGAACCACCACCGCGTGCCTTGCTGCGCCGGTGAGGAGTCCGTTCCCCGCGATTCAGTCAATCCAGGATGATGGTCCAACAGGCAGAGTTTCCTTCTCTCGGCTGGGAACTCATTGCTTCCAAAAGTCCTTCTGACGACACACTTTCCATTAAGGATGACATCAACGGTGAATGAAAAACGGACAACCGACAATGAGAAATGAAAAAGCAACAGCTGACGATGAAAAACGACGGCAGGAAGCGAGCCCTTTGTCGGTCGCCGGTTTTTCATTGTCGGTTGTCCGTCGTCTGTTTTTCATTGTCGGTCGCCGGTTTTCCCGGTTACGCGCCTTCCAGGTAGCAAATCGCGCGCTGACTCTCGGGATCGGCCACCACTTGCGCAAACCTCCCGTCGGCGAGCGCGGGAATGTCCAGCACATGGATCAAGTGTTCGAATTTGCCGGCGTCCGGCAGCAGAGCGGTCAGGATGTTGGGCGACCGTTCGAAGAACCCGTGGTTGAACTCGCACTGCGGGTCGTCGGGATAAATGGGCAGATAGATGATCTGCCCTTCGACCAAATCCTGGAAGAAGTGAGTGCCATAGGAAACCTCGGGCACGTGGCCGGCTTCTTCGCGGGCCATTTCGACGAGCACCACGGTATTGTCTATGTCGGCATAGCTCACGTTGACGCCGAGGTCAATGTTGCTGCTGCCCCACCGGCCGGGGCCCATCATCAAGAACCGGCCGCGCGCGAGGTGCGGATGCTCGTTGAGTCGCCCCACCACGCGGCCCAGGGTTTTCTTGATGTCAAGGTCCGGAGTTCCGGCATACCGCTTCGGGTCTACATAGATGATATACTGGATATTTCGCACCACGCCGCCACTGATGATTCGGTCGGAGCGGAAGAGGATCGAGTCGCGCGGGATGTTGTCGGGAATCTGCACCTCCCCCGCCGCTCCGGGCACCCACATCGGCCGGCATTGCAGCAGATTGATGCGAACCCGGTTGTCCGGCCCCACAAACGCCGTGAATTCCGTGTCAATGGGGAAGCCATAGGCTCGTTCCAGCTTCTCCAGCAGCTCGCCCATGATCGGCACGAAATCGGTCCGGCTGATCAGATTGTTGAACGTCAAGACGTGATTTCTGATCGAGCCCTGCAGGCGCTCGCTGAAGGGATCCTGCAAATAACCATCCTTCATGACCGAGACGAGCAAATGGAGATTCGGATACTGCCCGTCGGTGAGCACGTCCATAATCGGGAGCGTGAGGAACTTGTCGGCCTGCAAATCGAGCAGATCAATTTCGCGCTGGGAGTATTTGGCGATCCGGACGCCGATCTCGGGCCGCAGCGTCGGGTTGCTGACCGCGATCATCCGCGGATAGTCGCCGCCGACGCGGTTGACCGCGCGGGTGCCCAGGCCAAAGACCAATCGAATGATCCCTTTCTTCGGATCAATGCGATTGGTCCAGACGTACAGGTTCCGCGAGAAGGCCACGCCGGCGAGCGGCGGAAAAAAGTAGTGGCGGTAGCGCATCCCCGAAACACGCTGGACGAGGATGGCCATCTGCTCTTCGCTTTCGCCCAGGCCGCGCCGCCGCCGATAGCTCAGGGCATCGGGGTTGAGCGCGCTGGCATAGACCAGCCGGACGGCGTTCAGGAACGCCTCCAGTCGCTCTTCGGGGCTGCTCTGGTTCGCGCAATACTCGCTGCGATACTTGCCCGCGAAGGCGTTGCCGAAGCTGTCCTCGAGCAGGCTGCTGGAGCGGACGATGATCGGCGCCTGCCCGAAATAATCGAGCATGTCGCGGAACTGCGCCAGGATTTCGGGCGGAAAACTCCCGGCCAGAAACCGCCGCTCCACCTCGTCGAACTCCTCGTGCGACAGCTGCGTGTTCTTCGACAGCTGCAAGCGCAGCCGGAACAGATCGTTGTTGACCAGAAAGGTGAAAAAGACGTCCGAGCCGATGTAAAAGGAGTCGTGCTCCTCCATCAGCTGCGAGAACTCCACTTTGCCCGGATCTTTGAGCAGGATGCGCCGCGCCAGGAGCATCCCGGCCGCCTTGCCTCCGATGCGTCCCGAGCCGATCAGCCGGTTGCGGACGTTGAACAGATCGTTCAGCGTCAGATACGAATCCGCCAGCCGGTTGAATTGAGGGTGGTGGCCGAACAGCATCCGCGCCAGCTCCTGCTTGAGTGCGGCCAGCTCCGGCGTGGTTTCCACCGAATCGGCTCCCCGCTCCTGGTATTGCAGGAGCCGCCGGTAGACGCTCTCCCACGGCGCGATGGAACCGGCCGCCGCGCGCAGGGGGTGTTTCTTGGCGGTGGCCGTTACGGCGCTGGCATCGCCGCTCTGAAAAACCGGCGTCCACTTGTTTCCCGAAACGACGTGGGGGAGAAACATCTGCGAGGAGTAGCGGTCCCAGACTTTCACCGGGTGGATGTACAACTTCGACTTCACGTGATAGACATCAATGAGGATCTGGGTGGTGTCGCGAATGCGGGCTACCGCGCTGTGGCTATGGTGGCCGCGCGTCAGGGCAAAATAGGTCACCGTATCCAATTCGAAAAGATAGGGGCAGGTTACCTGGAAGAAATTCGCCAACAGCTCGTCGGTGGCCCACTTCTCGACGAGCGTCGAGAGGTTGTCGAAGATATAGAAGACGTCCCGGCCGCGATCGTGAATGATCTTGTGAACCTCGCTGCTGAACGGATCGAAGCCTTGGCCCGGGTCCACCTCGATAATGTCCAGGCCGGGCCGGACTTTGAGGACGGGCGGGTGAGGCGCGAAACGCAAATAGACACACGGGCGGCCGTCGGCAATCGCCTGGCGGGCAAACGGCTCGACAAAAAACGTGTAGTCCTGCAGATTGTCCACCTGCCAGACGACGTTGTCGCCGGGGCGAAGACCTTGAACCACCTCATCGAGCGGTGAGAAGCCGCTATGGATCGTTTTGGGCTCCATCCTCGGTGGGTCCTTTTCGTGACGCCGCTTTGGGGGAAGGTGATCAGGCAACTGGCCCGACCGCAGAGAACGACGACCATCCTGGCGCCGTTCCACCTCCCAACAACAAATGTACTTTACCGACTTGCTTGCCAAAAAGTCAAGCGCCGGGGTGACCCAGGGCAGCCGAGCGGGCGACTCCCAAAAGCCACACCCAAGGGGCAGAACGTCATATTTTCTCGGCAGACGAGAATGGGGCCAGCACGGAATTCTTCTCTGAGTCAGCGGTCTGGTTCGGAGGGTGGTGCGACTCTGCTCGTCCTGGGGTGCTCAGTCGGAGGCCAGCTTCAGGATGAAGCCGGTGACGACCAGCAAGACACCGATGAGGATGATCGCGTTGCGCACCGCATAGCGGTTGCGCATAACGAAGCTGTGTTTGAGAACCACTTCCTCGGCCAGCCATTTCTGACGCCGGACGACGTACGCCTTGACGTCGCCGGGCAGCATTTTGACCTGCCAGCTCCAGAGGTGCTCGATGGAATCATCCAGTCTCTCATTCTTGCGCATCTGCATATAGATCTCACGCGACCCGGCGGCGATGGGTTTCCCGGGGGCGGCGCAATAGGCAATCACGGCGTCCTTGTACTTGCTGCGGCTGTGAAGGATGTTGCCCAGAAGGAGATAATCTTCGGCGTTGCCGCGCAACCGCACCGCTTCCTGGGCGCTGACCTCCGCTCGCTTTGGCGCGCGCTGACGAAGTTCCACCTGGGCGCGGTAATAATAAGCGAGCGCCTTTTGGGCGTTGGTCAGGTCCTTCTGCTTCGTCCGCAACAGCCAGTCGCAGTGGGCCAGGATGTTCAAGTTGTCCGGGATTCGATCGAGGTGGGGCAGCAGCTGCAATCGCGCCGGAACGTCATCGGGCATCATGGCCACCAGCGCCTCGCTGGCCTCGACGATTCCCTTCAGGTTGTTCGTCTGGATGTTGGCGTTTCGCTTCAGGCGCTGGTAGTGGATCGAGCGGGGATAATCCTCGACCAGGGAGTCGGCCACCGGCGCGGCTTCCTCATACTTCTTGGCCTCCATGAGCAGCTGGTAGTAATTGAACCGGTTGCTGACCAGGTGGGGGGCCAGATCAATGGCTTTCTGTCCGTGGATGCCGGCCAGCGAGAAATTGCCCAGCACCTGATAGTAGATCAGGTAGGTGCCTTCGAGTTTGGCCTGGGTCTCGCGGTCGCCCAGGCTTTCATCAAAGTCCTTTTCGGCCTGTGCGAGCAGTTTGCCGGCGATCTCGGCGTTGCTCTTGACGTCGCCCGTGCGAGTGCGCAAATAGAGCCAGGCCAGCTTGGTCAGGGTCAGCGGGTCCTTGTTTCCGGCGGCGGTGGCCGAGGAGAACTCGCTCTGCGCCATCGCATAGCGCTGGCCCTCAAAATCGGCGTAGGCTTTGCGCAGCAGCGGGTCGGGGTTGTTGGGATCTTTGGCGTAGTATTTCAGATAGCGCGACCAGTCCCACCCATAGGCCGTGACGCTGACGTCGGTCGGCAGATAGGAGGGCACGGTCACGCGAAGGGGCTGATCGAGGCGAAATCCTTTGGCGACGATCTCGGCGGTGGCGGTGGTGCCGGCAAACACTTTATAGAAGTCCGACTCGTTGCGAATCGGCCGGCCGCCGGCGCTCGTGATCAGATCGCCCGAGCGCAGCCCCGCGGCATAGTAGGGCGAAGTGTTGTCCACGTAAACCAAAGCGCCGGTGATCGTAGTCGGCAGGGAGGCCGCCCGCGTGGCGCGTCTGGCGGCCGGGTTGGCCGGGGCGACGGCCGCCGGCTTGATCGTTGGCGCGGCGGACTTGGCCACCGGTTGGGTGGCAGTCGTTGCGGGCGCCGCCCGAACGGTCCAGGCCGCCGAGAGAAGCAGTGCCATGAGGGCACCGCACAGGAAGCATCGGTTTAGTCGTCGCATGATTGGCCCTCGCCGAAGGAAAACGCCACCCCTCACTTCGTGATACACAACGTTCCGGGCAACGTTACCGTGCCAGCGGTCATCCTTTGTATGCGAATAGTCGGATAGCGTAAAAAATACGAAGTACGCTTCCCCACCCTGCCAACAAGCGAGACCCTTACTACGCAATGACCCGAAAGTTAAGAAAAAGTTTGGCTTTTCGACAAGAAATCGGCCCGCTCGGCCCCGTGCGAGCAGTCTGGCATCAGGCCCAGGTCGTCCCCCGCAATCCGCCCTTGACCCTGGTACAGGCATTCAGAACTACATTTGCATCAGGGAAAAGAGCCGGCAAGGAATCCTCGCGACCGGTGAGCGGAAAGCGGGAGAACTGGGGCGGTCAGCGCGTCAATGGGCGGGGCGTTCATCGCCCCACGGGACGGGTTCGAGGCCGAGCGAGCGGCGGATTTCGTTGAGGGTGAGGACGCCGAATTCGAGGTGGTATTGGCACGGGTCGTTGTCGTATTGTCTGATGAAAACGGCGGAACTTGATTCTCGCGGGAATTCGCAAGAATGACGGGCGTGGGATTCTGTGATCTTGCTCCTCGAACCTTCCAACGGGCGGGGGGATTTCCCTTGATCTGTTTCCATTGGCTGGGCAGGTTGCGTGGCAAATCCCGATGGGAGTCGCTCTCGGTAGAAACCCACAGGACTGTCCCGGCCGAGAAAGCACAAGTGGCGGAAAGGCAGAGGGACGGCGGACAGACAGCTTCGGCAGCACGGCACCGAAAATGGGTTTGTAGTTCCCCCCTTGGTGGGCGCTTGCAGAATGCGGAGACTCGAGGCCTGTGATGGATCTCTTGGAAGAACTGACAGCGTTACTCGGGCACCTGGAGGAGGAGCATATCGAGTACGCTCTCTGTGGCGGCTTGGCGATGGCCGTCTACGCCTTCCCTCGGGCGACGCTCGATATAGACATTATGATCGAGCCGGCGTCGCTGGGGGCGGTCAAGGGGTTGGCAAAGGACTTGGGCTATTCCGTGGATGTCGGCCTGTTGGAATGCAAACGCGGAGCGATCCGGATGTACCGTCTGACGAAGATCCCGCGAGGATCTGGCGACGCACTCGTTCTTGACCTTCTCCTGGTTACGCCGCAGCTTAGGAAAGTGTGGGATGAGAGGCGCCGTCTGGAATGGGAAAAAGGCGTGCTGTCGGTGGTGTCGCCCGAAGGGCTGATCAAGCTGAAGTCCGTGCGCCACAGCGGGCAAGACCAAGACGACATTGAACGTCTGAAGGGAATCCTCGATGAAAACTGATATGAGCGCTCACGCGATCACCGCGCGGTTGAAGCAGACCAGCGAGCTCCGACGTGTTTGCCTTGCCCTGGCAGCGAAGAGGCTTGGCTCACGGAAACGGACCCGAACCAAGAGAGCGGTTCGCGCGACGCGATCGCGCGCCCGACCTTAGCGACTGCGGGTTGCCTGTGGCGGCGCCGGAATCCGCGCGGCTTCTGCACGGGTTCGAGGCCCAGCGAGCGGCGGATTTCGTTGAGGGTGAGGACGCCGAATGCGAAGTGGTTTGGATCGAGTTGCAGGGAATCTGTGCGAACCGGCTTGGTCCGTCCGGTGGCGCTGCCAGCTCTTGACTTCTTACGGGTAGTTGGAACAGAATCCCAGTGGTAGCGGCAAAGGGGGGCGCCAGGACAATGGGTGTGACTCATGTTACGGTGATCGTTCGGAATCCGGCAGCTCCGGAACGCACATGGGAAGGGCTGTTCCTCGTAGATACAGGCGCACTGGACTGCTTGGTTCCAGGAAAGCATCTGCGAGAGATTGGTTTGGCGCCAAAAGCCAAAAGGACATACGAGCCGGCCGATGGCACAGAAGTGAAAATGGACATTACCACTGCCGAGATCGAATTCATGGGGGAGCTCGTTGGTTCCACCATCATTTTCGGCTCGGACGAGACGGAACCCATCCTTGGCGTTACAGCCCTCGAATCCGTGGGAATTGAGGTTGATCCCCGCACGCAGAAACTCAAACGCCTGCCGGCTGTTCGCCTGAAATGAGGGCTGAGAATAAGACCGGCTAAAAGAAGGACTTTACCACGGGGAACACCTTTCACCACGAAGAGGCAAAGAAACCAAGCATTCTTCGTGCTGAGGTTTTTAGATGGTTGAAAACACTGATCAGGGCGGCTCGGCCAAGCCTACCTGTGCTTTCTCATCGCCAAGAGCGCCTTCGCCAGCGCCGCCTGCCTTCGCGTCGTCGGACTATAATGCCTCGGATTGGCCAGCACCCGCCGCGCAAACTGGGCCGTGGTCATCCCCGCCGCCTTCGCCTTCTTGGCAAACGCACCGGGGTGCTTGACCGCCCTCTGGATCCAATTCTTTGCCATCGCCATCACCCCCCCGCCCTGTCCCACTCCTGTCGGGCTTGTCCCGGGATAGTGTCTTCTACATCATTTGCTCATCGGCTGGTGGTTTTTCCTCGACCGGGAAAGCGGCGCGTTCCGTGGCACTTTCGCGAGATGATCCTCGGCGGCGGGGGCCAAAGCCGCCGCGAAGCCGTTGCATCGGCGCGGGCCGCTCGTTGCCCCAGGGCACCGGTTCGAGGCCGAGGGAGCGCCGGACTTCGTTGATGGTGAGAACGCCGAACTCGAGGTGGTATTGATAGAGGTTGTTGTCGTCGTAGCGGAGGCTGCGTTCGTCGGTGCGCGGGGCGGGGCGTTTGTATTTCTCATAGAAATAGCCGAGCGGGAGCGGCACGCCGAGGCCGATGAGCTGGCCGTCGAGGCGGGCTTCACGTTCGAGGTCTTCGTCGTCGGCGATGTCAATGGTCCAGCGCGGCGCGGTGAGCGAGCGACCGAAGTTGTACTCGACCAGTCGCGCCACGAGCTGCGTGTTGATGACTTCCATCAGCGCGCGGGCATCGGCGGCGACATATTCGTTGCGAACGGCTTCGTGGATTCGGCCTAGGGCGTAGCTGCCGGAGCGACGGCCCTCGCCCGAGGTCAACGTGCCGCCCAGAACGATTTTCGACATTTCGTCGTTACACCAGTCGGCCAGGTCGCGATAGGTGTTGATGTTGCCGGAGCGGCGCGCTTCGAGCAGCTCGATCACCATGGTCTCGGGCACGACGATGCCGGTGTCGTTCTGAAGGCCGTCAATGACTTCGAGCAGGCGGTCGCGCTCGTCGTCGGTGGCGCCCGCGCGATATTTGCCGACCACGGTGGGCGAGCCGAACTTTTCGTTAAAGATCGCCCAGAACTTCAGGTTGTTCTTCTTGAACCAGTAATACCAGTAGGCTTTCTGGCAGAGACCGTTGCCGAGCGGGTTGCTGTGGCGGCCGTCGAAGGTGAAGACGAGGAACTTCTCCGGTGGAAGCAGGTAGGACAGATTGTCAATCTGTCTTTCTCGCGAATTGCCGATTGGTGCCGCCCCAAGGGAGACCAACGCCGCATCAGAATCGTCGAGCAATCGCAGCCGCCCTTCGAGATCGAAAACAAAGCGGCCCTGGGAACGGCTCTTGAGCGCGGCGACGCCGATCCGGCCGCCCTCGGCCGACCAGAGGATTTCGGTCACCGAGAATCCTTTGCCCATCGCATCGAGAATGTCACGCAGCGCCTGATCGAACTGGGGAATGGCTTCGAGCGCGCGGGCGACAAACTCAGCCACTTCGCGGTCGCGCGGGCTGTCGGAGGCGGCCACCACCTTGCGCTCGCGGCTCAGGACGCCGTTCTTGCGCGTCTGGAGGACCGAATAGAGATGGCCGTCCTTGTCCTCCATTTCCTGGTAGAGGTCATAGAGATTGCGGATGCCGGGGTTGGCCAGCGCGCCGCTGTAAAGGATGTGGTAGGCGGTCGGAGTGAACGTCAGATAGCCCGGCCAGACCCAACGCGTCCAGCCGGCGAGTTCCCGGGTCATTGCCGTCGAAAGCGCCATAGTGAGCCTCGCGGAAGGAAGGGTTTGCGGCCATCGCGGAAACGCGAATGGGCGCAGGGCACCAGTTTTCGGGTGCGTCGTCCGTGAGCCAAACACGGTCGCGGCCCAGCAGGCAATTCCCGTGCAGCCCTCTGGTGCCTCCTGAGTACGCCTCAACGCAATAAAGCGGCCAAATCATCGCAGATGTCAGAGGGAGCGATTCTCAGCGGCCGGTTCCGAGATACCAGTCCTTAAACCAGCGCGTTTTGACGCGTCGCGGGAACACCAGCTTCTGCATCCCGCGCCGAACAAGACCATTCTGTCATGCGCCAGATAGCTGTTCGGCGGGCAGATCCACATTTCCCGTGACGGCATCCCGGGCCGTACCCCATTCCGGCCGGAAACCCAACCATCCTTATACAGACCTGTGGAGTGCGGTCAGCTGGCTGCCGCTGTTCTGCGACAAAGTTCTGTCGGCAAATCTCCGTTTTAGAACAGCGGTAGCCAGCTGACAGTACTCCACATGTTGGCCCTGACTCAC
>Ga0315280_10007403_pt1 | contig 14747 bp, 16 predicted proteins | sample YL17G06_40_MG_FD_203697 | JGI IMG/M metagenome (GOLD analysis project Ga0315280, IMG submission 203697) | Sediment microbial communities from Yellowstone Lake, YNP, Wyoming, USA - YL17G06_40 | ecosystem: Environmental > Aquatic > Freshwater > Lake > Sediment | place: USA: Wyoming | collected...
CCTAATCCAGCGAGTCTACTGGATTTGCATCAGCAATTGAGAGAGAAAGATCAGAAGATGGCAGGCCTGACGAACGAGATAGAACAACTCAAGCAAGCTTCAAAAGAAGAATCCGAAGCCATGAAGCAGCGAATAACAGAATTAGAAAGCGCGGTTAAAATGATAGAACGATTCAAGTGGAACATAACCGAAGAGGGTGCGCGTGTGCTTGAGCATGAAAGGAAGAAGACAGAACAACATGAAAAGCAAACCAAGAAAGAAAAACCAGAAGAAAAGACGTGAAATTCTCGACACCTTCCTCAACTATGGAATCGAGCCATAGCTTTTTATTTCTGAACAACATAAGTTTGTCTTGCGAATATAAGGAGGAAAAGAAAACGACATTGAACATAAAGACAGAAGCATACGACACCAACGCGTTCCAACGCATCCATCTGCCAGGAGCTTAAACCTCCCCTCCGTTGAAATTGTTTACGAGGATTAGCCGTTCGCAAGTGGAAGGTTTTCCTCGACCTTCCACTCCAAACAACAATCTTAATCCCTTTCTCATAACACATTCTCATCACGACCACACCTTTCTACACTGTTTAGTAGGGGTATTTTATCGAAACACCTAGACTCCTAAGTTCCTTGCTCCATTTCCAAGACTTCATGTCCAAACTCCAAACTTCGCCTGAAAGATAGCTGTGATCCGCGCAAAGGCGCGAAGTGGATCCATTTGTCGATCCATGTGTCGCACTCCGTTGACAATTTGGGTATTCGCATTTCATTGGTGTCACCTACGCGTCCAATACTCAAACTTCATGTGTGAAAGGTCTCCTGTACTCCAAAACTGAATGTCCAACACATCAAGGTTGCATGGAACCCCTGTGTAGTTGGTCAAGAAGATTTGCAGATAATCATCCGTCAAATAGTCCCATTGGGTCAAGCAAGCGTACTGGAATGTAACGGCGTTGTAGAGTGAACAACCGCCATACTCAGGAACTATTCCGACTCCCAGGGGCCCTAATCCTAAAGTCGTATTGTACTCCTCGACGGTCCAGTCCAGAACATCAACATGCCTATCGAAGTTGACAACGTAGCCCACGAACGGAAGTGTGTTATCTAGGAACGAAACTCCTAACACGGTCATGAACAAGTGTGCTGGACAGTGTTCCCATCTCAAGATTTCAACGGTTTGTCCAGCTCCCAAGGTCAAGAGTTTGTTGCTGATTGTTGAACCCCCATAAATCGCATGGAGTTTGAGAGGGGGAAAAGGCTTGAGAGTTGGATGCCGAAACAGATTGCTGTTGCTCAACAGACGTATCGCATCGTAGACGTCATCGAGAGTCTTTGGTTTCTCGCTCATTATGGCACCGCGTTTAGCTCGTTATCGCGTATTTGCTTAAACCCATTGGCGCGGAGCTTGCGAGAATTCCAGGAACGGCAGATGCAATTTTCCTTTGGGCGTTGGCTATCTCGAACTGCGCGTTTTGAATCTGTTGCTGGGGGCTAACAAAGCGAATTGGTTGGGGTTGAGGAAATCGTGCTGCTGGAGGCGTTGTTACCCATCGGCTTGCATCCCACCAAAACTTATGCCCTGCATTATTGCTGATTTGAGGAATCAGATTCTCCTTGTCAATGAACGTTATCGCTGCACCGACTATACCTGCAGTTATTACATATTCAATCAATCAATCACCTCCAAAGCCTAGAATGGATATTCCTCTTTTCCTGTTGGTGCGTTGACGGGAACTATGCTAGTCGTCTGCGATGCTTGTGTAGCTGGCTCCGAAGACTGAGCTGGCTGTTCTGGCGTTGGTTGAGGCGGTTGGGCCTTCGTCAAAAAGTTGCCGCACATCGGACATTGAACACTCGGCAAACTTGCATTGACTTTAAACTTAGCTCCGCAGGGACATTGAGCCTCTGCCATTGGAATTCTTACGCCTTGACCTCGAATTCTATCAGCAGCACCTTGTCCAATACCCTTGATCGCGTCACCTATCACACCGTTCCCAAGATTCTTGGTGATAGTCTCGATACTCTTCATCATGTCTCCTTCATGCTCAAGTTTGTGATCCAGTAGTTTCTCTTCCAAATCGAGTTTTCTCATATCCACGTGTTCATGCTGTTTGATTTCCTCGATTTTCAGATCGTTCAGGTTGCTTTCTCCTTGTTTTATGGCATTTTCATAGGTTTTCTGTTCGTCTTGCCGACCAGCTCTATAAACATTCATAAAGACACTAGGATCGGCACCTTGAGCTTTCGGAACAGCATCAACTCCAGACTTGAAAGCATCTACACCTAGCTTCATGTAGCCTAAAGGATTGTTTTGCATACTTTGTTTAAGATCTCGGATCTCTTGTTTCAGCTCCTTTATCGCTTCGTTCTCATGGTCGTTCTTGCCTATTCGCCCTCGCATCCTCTCGTCTCTGAGCATCTTGCCATACTCGCGCTCAGTCTCCGCTTCGGCTCTCTTCAATTCCTCATCTGCACTCGTTGAACCCATGCCATCGTTACCGTGTCCGTCGTTGCGAACCATTTGGTTCTGCTTCTGTTCAGCAAGCTTGATGTAGCTATCAAAAAGTGGCCTCTGCTTCTCAGTCAACATCTCACGCATGTTCAAAATCGTGGTATAGTCCAATTTGGTTCCAGGCATTGCATTAGGAACAGTTGAAGCCGTGTCCTCTTCCTCTTCATTCTCCTCTTCTACAGTTGCTTCTAGCTTTGGCTGAATTGCAGCTTGAATCTGTTTTTCTGGCTGAGAATCAGCTCGACTTGGCTCAGAAGTGACTTCCTGTCTGTATGCCTCGGCTTGAGCTTCTAATAGCTTCTTTTGAGCACGTGCTTGAGCACCCTTTAAGCCACGAACAACCATCTCTGACAAGCCAGTTTTCTCTGCAATTTCCTCTAGTGGAAGAATACCCTCTCTGAGAAGCTCACGAGCAGCTATCAAGCCAGCCTCTTCTGAGGTAGGTTTTTGACTGTTATTGACTTGGTTTTCCTTCTCCGTCATGCTTCTGCTCCTTTACGGCCTTTAGCAAGCGCACACTACCTGCATCGATCCCTTCATCTGTTTGAACGTTGCTTTCCTCTTCGTCCAATGGAACAAAACCATAGGTGCCTGGTTCCAAAGGATGTAATACTTGGACTCGAAGAACAGGCTTGATGTTGCCGTCTAACATCGCCCGAATCAAATCTCGCATCATTTCGGAAACTGTTGAACCTCTATTCTCGGCTTTTTGAAAAAGCGCGTCATGAGTAGTCCTGTCGATAGTCACGATTAGAGAGGCATTATTTTTCGTCAAAGTTTTATCAACCTCCATATCAATAGTTCCATGATTAGCTTATAAGTTTTACATTTGTCTAGTTCTTCATGATTTGAATTGAACATCTGACGCAGATAATAGGTATTAACAGCATAGAAACCTAATTAATTAGGTATTATGCCTCATCTATATGTTGATTATGCCCGATACGTACTGTTAAATAGTGTTAAGCGAAAAAAATAATGGTAAGACCATATATGGTAAGACCGTAGAATATTGGATATGGTAATACCGTAAAGAATTTATAGGCGAATGGTAATACCATATCAAGAGGTAAATTGAAAAATGAAAGGTGAAATCGTGACTGTAAGACTGGCACCCGAGATCCTTTATGGCATAGATGAGTTCCAGAAAAAAAGAAACATGGCCTTCAGAACTGATGCTTTGGTAGAGATCATCAAAATTGCGTGTCACATAGAAGGAATCGACCTCTCTAATATTCCAGCAGCTCCAGGGTCCCCAGACCCAATAGCAACAGAAGAGGAGAAAGAAGTTTATGAATGGTTGTGTCCTCAAACTGGAAGGGTAGGCGATTATTCGAGATGTGACCGCCATTTCAAGCAACATCCAGAAGAGTGTAAGACATGCAAAGTGATCCCTGAATACTATCGTGAAATAATCTTCCCTACAGTGGAAGAAACTGGGGAAGAAACAAGGGAAGGGCAAGCAGAAGAAGTGCAAAAACCCATTAGCACCATAGACCCACAAGAAAAAGATACCGTTGAGGTTCAAGAACCCAATAGTTCTGACATGGTTGAGCTGCAACAAGCAGTCATCATTAAAACTCTACATGATGGGCTAGAAAAGAAACCACGGATAGAGGAAAATCAGAAATCAAGTTCGACAGTTCCTAACATGGTTCAGCGCGAGCGCGACGAAAAACAAAAAACCCTTGACGGCCCACTATTTCAAATTGAAAAGCCAAAACCAAAGGAGAAAGAGTCTCAATGAAGGAATATGTTTTCATCGCTTGCCCCTACTGTAGCCATGCAATCATAGAGAAAAGATTCAAGAAAACAAGTTTCAGTATACCCCCCCTGGAATATCAAATCTACACAAAAAGAGAACAGAGATCGGAAAAAGGATTTTCTCGCGGAAAAGGTTCTGGGCATCGAGGCTTTTACATGATGGAAGGATCTGGCAAAACCATCTTGCAGCTCATGGATGGAACAAAAGAAGAACAACAAATAGCCATACGAATTACAGATAGAATTAAAACAATCTATAACGAATACAGGAATGGAGGACTGATAAAATGAGCAACAAGAAGGATGACCTTGCAGGCCTAGTAGATAGGATCCAGAATCTACTTGTGGGTTGGCGTGTTTGCGCGAAATGTGGAAAAGTAACAAAACATCGAAACCCAATATCTTGTGCTTACTGCAATTCCGAGATGCCCAAGGCTGAGCATAAGCCTGAGCCCAAGCCTCACTATGTAGCACCCAAACAATGTCCAAAATGCGGTAGGTCGTATATTGAGGAAGAGCTTTTCTGTCCGTACTGTAGAGAGAAGCTTGTGGAGATAAGGTTCCAAGTGAAGGGTTCGGGTGCCTAAAGCGCACGCGCTAGTTTACTCCGTTAAGGTAAACAATTCTGCACCATAACGTATTAAGGCAACTGCCAACGCACGTATGGTTCAATCAGGAAAGGTTGGTATGGAACAGGTTGCGGTGAAAGTTCAAGGGCTCGCTATTAGTTACGGATCGTTTGTGGCTGTTGAGAACTTGTCGTTCACGGTTATGAATGGAGAGATTTACGGTCTCCTCGGTCCTAACGGTGCGGGTAAGACGAGCACGCTCAAGGTTTTGGTGGGCGTTCTGGTCCCTCGAGCAGGCGAGGTTGAAATCTATGATACCCCTATCACAGATGAGGTAGCTGCGAAGAGCCAAGTTGGCTATGTTCCAGAAGAGGTTGTCCTGTTGGATTCTCTTACTCCGCGGGAGTTTTTAGAGTTCGTATCTTCGATAAGACGATTGGACACGGGCGCGGCGAATTCTAGGCTTGAAAGGTTCGTGACTGCCTTCGAGCTTAAGCAGTACTTTGATACGCCGATAGCAGCCTTGTCTATGGGAAACAAGCAGAAGGTGGCTATCGTAGCTGCGTTGTTGCATGATCCGAAGTTGCTGATTTTGGATGAGCCTCTGGTGGGCTTGGATGCGCGCTCCTCTAAAATCCTTAAGGAACTGATAACCTTCCATGCGAAGAAGGGTGGGGCGGTGATATTTTCAACGCACATCATGGAAGTTGCTGAAAAACTCTGCACTAAAGTGGCGATAATAAACAAAGGAAAAATCGTAGGGGAAGGAACGGTTGACGAGCTTCGCAGGCTTGTGAAGGATGCTGAGGGCTCCTTGGAAGACATTTTCTTGAAGGTGACTGAACAGGAGGCGGGAATGCAGGACGTGATTAAGGCTCTGGAAGAGGAGTAGGAAAGGCTTGAAACTTCGTGAGATTTGGAAGCTTTCAAGCATTGTTTACAAGGAAATATCGTTTCAATCTATCTTTTCTCTTCGCGTCGGTTCAGCCCTGCCTCAGAGAGGCAGAACAGACATCAAAAGACTCGTGGGCAATGCTCGAGTGAGCACGCTTATCAGTAAACTTGTAACAACCTTTTTCATCGCAATTTTTGGGTTCACAGTATTTCTTCCCCTGACAGGCTTCATGACTTCATCTACGACTCCACCTCCAAGAGATGTGACGATCATCGGAAGTGTTACAGCCTTTCTAGCCGTTGTGCTCTTTCTGATAGTCTTTATGGGGCTGCAAGTTTCAACTGGGTTTGTTTCCTCAAAGATGAGTGAGATATTGGGTGCCTTTCCACTCTCAAGACAAGAGATTTCCAGCATTATGTTTCTGTGTTTTCTGAGGATGTTCGACATTCCGCTGATAGGCGCGGCAATAGTGCTTCTTTCAGCCTATTTTCTTGTTGGCGGTTCAATCCCGGGCGGCCTGCTCTTGCTCATGGCAATGGTGATAACAGAGATTTTTGCCCTCGCGCTCACCGTTGGTTCAGCGAAGTTTTTCTATTCCAGAGTTGCGGGAGGAGGGGGAAGGTCACGGTGGCAAACTCTCGTCAGACTCTTCTTCATGATAGTCTGGATTCTTCCAACTTTCGGCGCATACCTGGTTATTAACTTCGCAGGAGGAATAGTTCAGTATTTTGCATCTCTGACTCAGTCGTTTTCTTCAATCCTGCACTTTCTAGTTCTGATTTACCCGTTCTCCTATGGTTTCCTCGTGTCCTACTTGACTTTTCCCAAAGTCCCAGACTATACTGTGCTCGGTTTTTCCATAGCAGCGTCCGTTGCGTACGTATTTGTTGCGCTCTTCTGCTTCAGATGGGTAACGAGAATGGTGAGAACAATCGGCGGAGGGGAAGCTGTTGCGACGTCGAGAGAAACTGTCAAAGACACCAGAATTAGCCCCCAAATCCCGTGGCTTGGAATAATTCGCAAAGACTTGAGAATTGCCTCGAGAGCGCCTTCGTTTGCGAGCCTCTTTCTTCTTCCAGCCATGCAAACAATCATCCTTGCAGTATCGTTTTCTTCATTCACTGATTTGGGAGTGAACGTTACTTTGGGAGCTCTAATTGGAATATCAATGATTACGCTTTTGCTTCCGCCGACGTTGCTGTCAATGGAAGGGCTAGCCTCCGCTTTCACAAGAAGTCTTCCATTGAAAAAGAGAACATTGATTTCGGCGAAAACACTGTTGTCAATCGTCACATACCTGATTTCTCAGCTTGTGCTTTTCTTTGTTGCTGTATACTTGAATAGAGACTTTTCAGTAATACTGACCTATGGTGGAATCCATGCGTTCGCGGTATCAGCCGGTATCATGCTTGAACTGACGATGTTGACGAGAAAGTTCTGGAAAGAAGGCTTCGCCGTGGGCAACATATATTCAAGACTCACGACTTACATCACGACTCTGATACCAGCGTTTGTCGTTGTTTTCTTGCCAATCATCGGGGCGTTCACAGCGTCTTTCTTTGATGCAAATCTTACTCTAACAGTCTTCCTTTCAATGGCTTTGATAGAGTTTGCAGTGATGACGTTGGTCGTGGCTATTCAAAAATAGACTAGCTTGCCAAATCCGCGTATATCTGCGAGCAGCATAGAGATGAGAAGGACAGTCCCATTCCTTGGTTCTCAGCAAACCTGACTGCTTCCTCCGCTGGAAAAGCTATGGCGTCAACGCCCGCCTTGATTGCCATCGTGTCCGTTTCGATTCTATATCTGCCTTTGGGACGCATGCAGCCAAGAACGAGCGGAGTCCTGGGAAACATCGACCTTGCAACTGCGATAACTTTTGCTACCGAACTGGGACTTGGTGGCTCGACCTTTTCCATTTCTGTTCCATGAATCGGCATGAAAACAATCGTGACCAAGGCCGAAGGCTTGTAATTCCTTATCATCTTCAAAGCGTGCAATTCGCCCTTGAGTGTACCATAATGAAGCCCAACGATAACGTGTGGAACAAACGGGATGCCGGATTCCTGCAGCGCCTTCAGGGAATTCGCATAGTCATCAACTGTAACGTTCAGCTTGCAGATTTCCCTTATAGTCTCGTTTGACCCGATGATGTCTATCAAAGCTGAATTGACCTTGGCCTCTTTCAATGCTTGAGCCGTAGACTTGCCTATTATGCCCGTGTGCACGAGAACAATCAAGCCCAAGTCTCGCTTAACTTTCTTGATTCCGTCGATGAATTTTCCAACAGGCACTGATCCGTTGGGAAGGCATCCACCGCTCACCAAGCAACCTTGGGCACCTTCTTCCTTCAGCTGGGCGCATAGTTTGAACAATTCCTCAGACGATTTAACCGGGTACATTGTTTCCAGAACTAGGCCGCCGCAGTGTTTGCAGTTGAGTGCGCAGCCTTTTCCTGTTATCGAGATTGTTGGGAAGTCTGTCGGTGAAGAACGATAGTACTTAGTGCTGTAATACATGAAACTTGGGGCGTAGAAGTGGATTTTTCTCGTTCTGAAAGGCGGCAAATTGCTTTCAAGAACGGCCGAGAGTTCTTTCTCGTTCATGTGCCAGATGGCTTCGGGAGAAATCTGCTTCATCGTTCTTCGTTAGGAAGGCACAGTCAACTGTTTAATACTTTTCGTCAGGCAACTCTTTCTCTGAGTTTTCTTTCCGCTTAGAGGTTTCCGGTACTGACTTCATCGCTTCGTCTATCGCATTGATGGTGTCTTGTATCTTCTTGAAGCATTTCTGGAAGTCGAGAGTCTTGAAGACTGATATTCCTCTTTCAGTTGCGGCGTACGATATTCCTTTCGGCAAGAAGACCTCTCCAACTAGCTCGTTTTGTATTAGGAAATCCAGATTTCTTTGGAGGGCAACGCAGTCTAGGTCAACCTTGTATGCAAGCCTGTCAATCTTCATGGGTTTTTTCGCAAGAGCCCCCAGTATTGCCTCATATGTTTCGAGCTTTGACCTGCGCAAGTACATGCACCTTGCACGTGGCTTTGCCCAGCTGCAGATAAATCGTTTGTGAATTCTGAATCTTTAGCCTAGAACACGTATCGGCCTTAGGCATTTTCGCATCATTCCGTCTTTCAAGCTTGCGCTTTTAGGCTGACACGTATTGCAGAATTGCGATCACGGCGAGTTCGGATGAAGATCTTGCTTGGGAATCATTTTTCTGCCCGAGATGTTCGTAGGTGTGATTAGGCAAATCCTTACTGCTTTGAGCTCAGTTTCTCGGTTCCTTCCCGGTTTTCGCATGTACTCATCGAAGCCCAGTGGAACCCTGTATTTGTCGATGAGCTTCAGCAGGTAAGGTATCATTCTCTGTTCGTCTTGGATCATTTCCGACTTTCCGAAGATTATTACGCTTTTGTACATAGTTGTGTCGGACAAGGATTCGTCCACTTCGAAGCATACGTTAGGATTTTTTCTGAGGCTTTCCATCTTTAAACCCTTGCAGCACGTGTGGAAGAAGACTTTTCCGTCTGCGTATGCAAAGCCGACGGGAACCACGTATGGGCCTTTTTCAAGAACCATGGCAACTCGGCCCACCCTTGCACACGTGAGAAACTGATCAATCTCGTCACAAGTCATCTCTTTCACAGACATTTCGCGCACGACTCCTTCGATGAATTTCAGCTGAAAGCACTCATCTATTTATCTGTAGTTCAAATGTTTTTGTTCTTTGATAAGCCTTTTTAGTTTGTCACAACACTTCACAGATGGAGGGAATGTTCAAACACTGTTGTCTGCGCGGGACCGTGTCATGGCACTCATGAACTTCCGCGAGAAATTGCCTGAACGAATTCGCGTTTCGCTCGGCTCTGCTGTTATCCTAGGATTAGAAGAGACGAGGCTCGATGCTGCACCGACAACGGCTTATTTGATGACGTATCGCCAAGAGAAGTGCACCGCAAATTGTGGGTTTTGTCCACAAGCAAGAGCAAGCAGTACAAGTTCGGATATGCTTTCGAGAGTCTCATGGCCTGCTTATCAGACTCAAAAAGTGCTTGAAAGAATCGTTGTTGCGGTCAACAATAGCAAGGTCAAACGTGTTTGCATCCAGGCTACCAACTATCCTCAGGTCTTCACCGACTTGCACACAATAGTGCAATCAATTAATCAGTCTACATCCGTGCCGATTTCGGTCTCATGTCAGCCTTTCAACCAAGGAAATTTGTATCAAATGCTAGACGCGGGTGTCGAAAGAATAAGCATACCTTTGGATGTTGCCACAAAAGACGCTTTTGACAGGGTGAAAGGAGTTGATGTTGGAGGCCCTTACAGATGGGAAAGGCAGTGGCTACTTCTGAATGAGGCAAAGAGAATTTTCGGAAAAAACAGGGTCAGCACACACTTGATCGTCGGGTTAGGCGAGACTGAGAAAGAAATGGTTGCCATAATTCAGAAATGTGTGGACATGACCGTTCTCCCAGGACTCTTTGCTTTCACGCCTATACGAGGAACAGCATTGGAAAATCAGGCGCAGCCTTCCATTGGAAAGTACAGACGAATTCAAACTGCGAGACATTTGATTTTGCATAGAATTTCAAGATATGAAGATATGGAATTTGACAAGAAAGGCCTCATCACGGATTTCGGAATCAGCAGAGAGATACTGGCACGGATCATTCGGACCGGTAAACCTTTTGTCACCTCAGGATGCCCCAATTGCAATCGACCGTTCTATAACGAGAAACCGAGTGGCCCGATTTACAACTTCCCAAGGGGACTAACCTCAGGCGAAATTTCTGCAGTGAAGAAGGAACTAGGATTGGAATGAGCATAGCGGGCGGATGAACAGCAAAGGGCGTAATCTCAGCTCGATTCTTCTTTGTACGGACTTTTGTGTCTAGTGAGTAGAAAAATCTATGTAGGATATGCGTCTATGCACTGCTAGATTGCTGGTGGAGAGTTTGGTTGAGGCGCCGGTGGAAGACAAGAGAATAACCCTTCAAGAAGCTGTGAAGCTTGTTCCAGATGGTGCGCATCTTTTCTGGGGAGGTTTTGGTTTTCAACGACCGCCGATGGCGTTCGCGCACGAGCTTGTGAGGCAGAACAAACGCGGTTTGACCCTTTACACGTGCGGTTCGGAAATGGACATGGACATACTGTGCGGAGCAAAGGTTGTTTCGCGTCTTGAAATGGCTTTTTTTGCGATTGAAGGCATAGGATTGGTACCCAATATCCAACGCAGAATTCGTGAAGGGGCAATAGAGATTGAGGACTATTCAAACTTGGCTATGGCCCTGCGATTTTTGGGTGGCGCCCTCGGGGTGCCTTTCATGCCTTTGAAAAGCATGGCCGGCACTGATATACTTGCAAAAAAGCGGTTCAGGCCCAAGAAGGCGGAAGTCATCAACTGCCCGTTCAGCGGGGAAAAGGTAGTGCTAGTTCCATCCGTTCGACCCGACTTCAGCATAGTGCATGCTTCGCGGGTGGACAGAGAGGGAAACGTTCAGATTGACGGCATAAAAGGCGAAGATGTGGAAGGCGGTAGGGCCGGTAAGAAGGTGATAGTGTTGGCTGAGGAGATTGTTGACACGGAGTTCATCAGGTCTCAGCCGGATCAAACGGTCATACCGAACATTTATGTAACACATGTTGTTGAGTGCCCGTGGGGCTCATTTCCGATGATGGTCTACAACTACTACGATTACGACATGGAACACGTACGGATGTACTATGACCAGTGCAAAACCGAGGAAGGGTGGCAAAAATACTGCGAAGAGTACATAACCGGCCCAAGGAACCACATGGAATTCCTCAACAGAATAGGCATCGAACGACTCCTGAAGTTCCGAGCCAAGAAACCGTTCGCTTATTGAAGGGGGAGGAATGAAGATGACCAAGAAACTTGCGAACATCGACGAATTTTCTACGCTTGAGCTCATGGCTGTGTGCGGGTCACGGACGATAAAGAACGGCGAAGTTGTCTTTGTCGGTACAGGCTTGCCAATGATAGCGTCCTTGCTGGCCAAGAGAACACACGCACCTAGAGCAAAAATCGTTTTCGAAGCCGGCTTCATAGATTCCAACGCTAGAGACGTCGCGTTGTCAATAGCTGACTCTAGGCTGGGTTATCGCGCTTCAGGCGCCATCGGCCTACTCGAAACTCTGGGACTCATGCTTCAGGGAGGACATGTGGATGTGGGCTTTGTCGGCGCCGCGCAGATAGACATGTATGGAAACCTAAACACCACCTATATCGGAAGCTTCGAGAAGCCAACTGTCAGACTGCCTGGAAGCGGGGGAGGAAACGACATAATGTCATCAGCCCGACGCACGGTGGTCATAATGACTCATGAGAAAAGGAAGATGGTCAAAAAGCTCGACTACCTAACCAGTCCTGGATTCTTGGATGGAGCTGGAAGTAGAGAAGAGGTGGGGCTGCTCGGCGGCGGTCCTTCGCTTGTTGTGACCAATCTTTGTCAGATGGACTTTGAACCAAAGACAAAACGCATCAGACTGGCCACGGTCCATCCTCGCGTTTCGGTTCAACAAGTGTTGGAAAATACAGAGTTTGATTTGATTGTGCCGCCGGACGTGCCCGCAACGGAGTTGCCCACTTGCGAGGAACTGGCGCTTCTGAGAGCCATAGACCCCAATGGAATTTACATACCGAGAACAAAATGACGTCGGCTCAACGCTATCCGCATGAATGTCATACGTCTGAAACCATTACCAATTGCTATGAACACCTAATGCCAGAAATGAAAATGTTTGAAATCTAGTAGGATTTTGGTAGGCCCAGAACATGCTCTCCGATAAATGACAAGGCCATTTGATGCGTTACGGGTGCCAGCCTAGTCAGATTCACTTCTCTCCACCACCGTTCCACATCATAGTCCACTGCATAACCGTAGCCTCCGAAAGTCTGCATGGCATGGTAAACAGCTTGGATGCCTGCTTCCACTGCCACGACTTTGGCCATGTTTGCTTCGGCACCACTGGGTTGTCCTCTGTCGTAGAGCCAAGCAGCCTTGTAATTGAGCAGTCTTGCAGCCTCGATCTTTGCTTTTGCTTCCGCAAGCGGAAACTGCAGTGCTTGGTAAGAGCCGATTGGAGCTCCGAAAACCTTCCTTTGCTTTGCGTGCTCAACCGCCTTTTTGATCGCTAAGAGCCCTATTCCTCCTGCAGCTGCTGAGAAAGACATTCTTTCGGGGTTCAAAGTGTCCAGCACAAGATACCAGCCCTTGTCCTTCTCACCCAACAGGTTTTCCCGGGGGATTCTAAGATCCGTGATGTAGACATCGCATGTCTTTGAGTAGTTGATTCCATGTTTTTCTATTGGAGTAACTTCCAATGCTGAGTTCGGCAGATCCACAAGGAACAGGCTTAAACCTAAGGTTCTTTTCGGCGACTTCTCCAAAGGAGTTGTTCTCGTTACGAGCAACATTCCCTTTGCCCTATCTGCTCCTGAAATGAGAGTCTTTCTTCCGTTTATCACATACTCATCTTCGCTTTCCACCGCTGCCGTTTGGATGTTCAGGGTATTGCTTCCTGCATCTGGTTCAGTCAGAGCTAAACAGAACTCCATGCCTTTGGCAATTCTTGGAAGATAATTCTCTTTCTGAAGTTCACTCCCATGCTTTAGTACAGATAAGCCTCCGAAAACAGAGGTCAAACACAAAAACCATGTTCCTGCCAATCCGCAGCTCTCAGAGGTCAAGGTCTCCATTACCAATATCATCTCAAACATTCCCATGCCGCCTCCACCGTACTTTTCAGGTATAGCAATACCCACAAAACCAGCGTCAACCAAAGCCTCCCAGAAATCATCAGGAAACTCATGATTCTTGTCTTTGTTCCTCCAATATTCTGGATCAAAATCTTTCGCCACATCAGAAGCTGCTTTAACTACCATTTTCTGCTCAGCAGTCAACTCCAAATCCAAAAGACTCACCCGCCGACTCTGTAAAAGAAACACATATATAAGATTGTTCTTGCGAACTCCGCAAACCATTGTCAGCGTGTATGTTAAGCTGCCTTTTCAGGCTAGCACGCGCCAAGCACGTCAAGAAGGTACAGTTTTCTCTCCTTGCGGAAGCTTGGGCCTCTGCCTTGTGACTTGTTCAACTATCTTCCAGAATTCTTCTTCCGTCAAGCCTTTTCTCAGATCTTTCATCAGTTTCTTAATCTGGTAAAAAGTCATTTGTGCTTCGCCCTTATCCAAGCTTTCACGTGCTCCCCTGATTCTTCTAACGATTTCTTCTATCTGCAAGGGCATGGCCTTGATTTCTGCCTGCGCCAAACGGTTCGCAACTAGGTTCCTGCCCGTTTGTCTGCCTAGGTAAAACAGAGTTTCTCTTCCCACAATTTCGGGTGGAAACGGCTCAATCGTGAGTGGATCGGCAAGAACGTCCTTGACGTTCTCGTCTTCTTCGTACGCGAAGGCGTTCTCTCCGATAATCGGCTTGTGAAACTGGATGGGCAGAGCAAAAGTCTTCTCAGCCAATTGCGAAAGCCTATAAAGCTTATCCAAGTCTATGCCAGTGTCCACGTCGTAGAGCAGTTCCAGAGCAATGCAGACTTCTTCCAAAGGAGTGCATCCCGCCCTCTGCCCATACCCAGCGACGCACGTGTGCAGATAAGCAACACCCTCCTCCGCAGCCGCCAAGCTGTTCGCCGTCGCTAGGCCAAAGTCATTATGACAATGGACTGAAAGAGGAACACTTTTCTTGAGCACCTCCGACAAGCCATCTCTGACGTGAGAAATGAGATAACGCATCGACAGTGGCCTCAAGAACCCAACCGTGTCCGCAACCACCAGCCGATCAGCGCCGGCTTTCACTGCTGCCTCGAAAATCTGCAGAATCTCCTGCAAAGGAGTCCTTGAACCATCTTCCAAGACAAAATCCACCTTCACGCCGTGCCTTTTCGCGTACTCAATGCACTCAACGGTTTTCCTCAGAACTTCTTCTTTGCTCGTTTTCAGTCTGTGCTGCAGGTTGAGTCCGTT
>Ga0315280_10007404_pt1 | contig 14747 bp, 15 predicted proteins | sample YL17G06_40_MG_FD_203697 | JGI IMG/M metagenome (GOLD analysis project Ga0315280, IMG submission 203697) | Sediment microbial communities from Yellowstone Lake, YNP, Wyoming, USA - YL17G06_40 | ecosystem: Environmental > Aquatic > Freshwater > Lake > Sediment | place: USA: Wyoming | collected...
TCACTACCCTCCGTCTCGATCCCGAAGACTATAAGGCCATCTGCCTCCTCAGCAAGAAGCGCAGGATGAAGAAGTCCGAGGTCCTCCGCCAGGCCATTCATAACGGCCTCATCCACCTCCTAAACGGTGCAGACGAAAACGTCCTTCTAGCCGAACGCCTCGCCGACAGGGTCGCCGATGTGGACGGCGCCACATATCTGGCCGATCTAAAGAGAGAGTTGGGGCTGTAGGAATGCCCTGGAATTCCAAGTTCCACCCTCAAGCAGCCAAAGACCTTTTAAAACTCGCCAAAAGGAACAAGCCGCTTGGTAAAGCGCTCATCGAGATACATATCCCCAGAATCCTTCAGAATCCCTTCCCTGCAGGATGCAAAAAACAGGGCTCGCTGTCCCATATTTGGGGATATGACCTTTCCTTCCACGGCGCAAGTTGCAGAATTCTGTATATGATTCATAAGGATTTTGTCAGCTTCATCGCCTTCGGCATCCATGACGTCGCATACCGCAGAGGGCCGGGCCCAACCCCATCACTTGGCGAGGATGCCGGAAAATATTCAATAATTAGGAATAATAAGGAACAGCTGGGAGGAACCTTGGAAAAAAAAGCAGCGCGGGGCGCTGAAGGCGCGATGGCATCGGAGCCTGTCTCCACGCCGGGGCTCGAGCACTGCGGGCCAGGGCCCGCCGTGCCTGAAGGGCAGCCGTTTTCCTCTCCCGAAAGGCGCGTCGTCATCGAGAACGTCCGGCCCGAGATCGACGGCGGAGAGTTCCCCGTCAAGCGCGTCGTGGGGGAGCAGGTCTGCGTAGAGGCGGACATCTTCGCGGACGGCCATGATGAGCTGGTGTGCTTCCTGCTCTATCGCAAGGAGAACGACCCCGTCTGGACGCAGGTCCCGATGCGGCCCTTGGGCAACGACCGCTGGCGGGGCGATTTTACGGCCGCGGAGCTGGGCCAGTACCGCTATACCGTCCAGGGCCGGGTCGACCCCTTCCTGACCTGGCTGCGGGATTTAAATAAGCGGCTGGAGGCCGGCCAGGACGTACGGGTGGAACTCCCGGCCGGCGCCGAACTCGCGGCCGCGGCCGCGGCCCGGGCCGAAGCGGCGGGCATGAAGGTCGAGACCCGGCGGCTCCAGGAGCTCGCGCGGGACCTGGGGACGGACGGCGATCCGCGCGAGAAGACGGCCCGCTTGGCGGCCCCGGAGCTGACGGCCCTGGTCTCCCGGTGGGGCGACGACGATTTCGTCCGGTACGGGCGCGAGCTCTTGGTCTGGGTGGACCGCGTCAAGGCCCGGTTCAGCGCGTGGTACGAGATATTCCCCCGCTCAGTCTCGCCCGAGCCGCGACGCCACGGCACCCTGCAGGACCTCATCGCGCGTCTGCCGTACGTCGCCGAGATGGGATTCGACGTGCTCTACCTGCCGCCCATCCATCCTGTGGGCAAAACCCTGCGCAAAGGCAAGAACAACTCCTTGTCGGCGGGGCCGGGAGATCCGGGCAGCCCTTGGGCCATCGGCGACGAAACCGGCGGCCACAAGGCCGTCCACCCGGAGCTAGGCACCCTGGCGGACTTCCGCCGGCTGGTCGCGGCGGCGCAGGAGCACGGCCTGGAGGTGGCCTTGGACATCGCCCTGCAGTGCTCGCCCGAGCATCCCTACCTGCGCGAGCATCCGGAATGGTTCCGGCGCCGGCCCGACGGGAGCCTGCGCTACGCCGAGAACCCCCCGAAGAAATACGAGGACATCTATCCCCTGGATTTCGCCGGCCCGCAGCGGCGCACCCTCTGGGAGGAGGCCGGGAGCATATTCCGGTTCTGGATGGACCAGGGGGTGCGCATCTTCCGCGTGGACAATCCCCACACCAAGCCCTTCGCGTTCTGGGAGCGGCTCATCGGCGAGCTGAGGCGGGAGAACCCGGACCTCATCTTCCTAGCCGAGGCTTTCACCAGGCCCAAGGTCATGTACCGCCTGGCCAAGGCGGGCTTCAACCAGTCCTACAACTACTTCCCCTGGCGCAACTCCAAACGGGAGCTGGAGAGCTATTTCGCCGAGCTGACCCGCACGGAGGCGAAGGAATTCCTCCGGCCCAGCCTGTGGCCCAACACCCCGGACATCCTGACGGAATATCTGCAGTTCGGCGGGCGCCCCGCCTTCATGATCCGCCACGTCCTGGCGGCGACCTTGGGCGCCAGCTACGGGATATACGGCCCCGCCTTCGAGCTCTGCGAGCGCGCCCCGCGGGAGCCGGGCCATGAAGAGTACCGGAATTCCGAGAAGTACGAGATCAAGCATTGGCAGCTCGACCGCCGGGACAGCATCCGCGACCTCATCGCGCGCGTCAACCGCATCCGCCGGGAGAATCCGGCCCTGCAGAACGACGCGAGCCTGCGTTTCTTCCCCGTGGACAACGAGCAGATCATCTGCTACGGCAAACAGGCCGCGGACAACCTGATCGTGGCGGCCGTCAACCTGGACCCGAACCATGTCCAATCCGGCTGGGTCGAGCTCCCGCTGCGGCAGTTCGGCCTGGCCGCGGACAAGCCCTATCAGATGCACGACCTCTTGGCGGACCGGCACTACCTCTGGCGGGGGCCGCGCAATTACGTGGAGCTTGATCCGCGCGCGGTCCCGGCCCACATCTTCCGCCTGCGACGCTACGTAAGGACCGAACGGGACTTCGACTACTATAGGTAAGGGGTGTCAGGCCTCAACTTATTGGACTTGTTTGGCTTGGAACCCCCGATGAGGATGCCCGGGGGGATGAGGCGACAGAGTTCCTGGTGGAGCCGGGTCCAGATATAGGCTCACGCCCACTCCGATCTTCAGGCGCGCCTCCCCCCGCAAGCCTCTTCCAATGCCTGTTTGAGCGCCAGATCCCGGAGGTCAGCGTACTCGCCACGGCCCGGGGCCAGATAGCGGCGGAACAGGTCCTTCTCGGCGCCGAGCTCTTTCACGAAGCCCGCAAGGGTCTCGGCCCGGCGCCAGCGTTTGAACCACAGGCCGTAGCGGTACATCTCGACGTATTGGGCCGCGGACTTGTCCCAGGAGGCGTCGGTGGCCATGGCCGCGCGCACGCGCCGCAGGTGCTCGGGGTAGTCATGGCGCAATACCCGCAGGGCTTCCCGGATGGCGCCGAAGAAGGCCTCGCACTCGCCGGCGAAGTCTCCGATGTCGAGCCAATCGTAGAGATAGCCGCAATGCCGCATCTTGGTCAGCCCGCCGACGGCGCGCGCGATGGGGAGCGTCCCCAAGAGCGCCCCTTCATAGTCCACCAAGCCGCAGGGCTCGTAGCGCGAGGGGACCAGGACGAAGTCGGAGCCGGCGAGTATCAGCTTGGAGAGCGGCTGGTTGAAGGCGTTGTTGAAACAGACCCGGCCCGGGTATCTGCCGGCCAGGGAGAAGAACCGCCCTTCCAGGGGCTTGGCCCCGTCGTCCGGCGCGCAGGCCAGGATGACGAAGCGGGCCTGCGGGTCCCAGGCCATGACCCGGTCAACGACCGCGGCTATGGCCGCGAAGTTCTTCTGCTCCACCATCCGGCCCACGGCGCAGAAGATCGCGGGATAGGCCCATATCTCGTGGCCGAAGGCCTCCAGATACAAAAGACGCCTGAGCTCCTGCTTCATCTCCAGGCGCCCGGCGTCGAAGTAGTGGTCCCGGGCCAGCATCTCCTTATGGACCCGGGGATTGGAGAAGATCGGCCGGGGGCTGTGCGCCTGCAGCGCGCGCAGGACCGAGGCCCTGAGCTCCGGCATCGTCTCCGGGCGGTTCCTCCGGCTCATGCCGTTGGTGATGCCCGCCACCGGGATCTTCTCGAAAAGGTCGAGACAGCGGTTGGGGGGGAAGACGTCGACGGGAGCGGCGCCCTTCTGCCGCCCGGCCCGGCTGCGCAGCGCCGCGTGGCTCTCGCGCAGCTCGGCCGCGTAGCCCCAGGTGCCGTCCAAGTCCCCGCTCACCGTGGTGACGCGGCCGCCCGTCTCATGCACCTTGAGCATGGCCGCCTTGGTGGGATTGATGTTGTCGAAAAAATCGAAGTACTTGTGGAAGAGCTTCTCGCCCGGCAGGTTGAGGCGGTCCAGGGAGGAGTAGCCGCCTCCGATCAAAGGCGCGATGCCCTGGTGGGAGGCGTTGTGGACGGTAAAATGGACCGGGACCTCATTGAGGTATCCGTCGCCCAGGTAAAAAGGCACCAAGCCCACATGGCAGTCGTGCAGATGCACGGTCTGGAAATCCCCCTGCCGTATGTAGCCGGCCATGGCCTGGGCCATCGCCGCATAAAGCTTGATCCCCATCCGGGGATCGCCGGGATAGACGGCCTGGCCCCCGGTCCAGCTCAGCTGCCCGTGGTCCCAGAAATAGACGCTCTTGAACTCCACGGTTCGGATCGTCGCGTCCGCGAACTCGACCGGCTCCGTGAAGAGGTGCTGGTATACGTCGAAAGCGAAGGCGTGGCCTGCGATGACGGCCGGGACCTGCAGGGGAAGCTTCGTGAGCCTGGCCTTGTCGTAATGCGCGAAGCACGGGGAGAGCAGCTCTATGGCGAGGTCTATCCCCTGCTTGGCCGCGGCCCTGACCAGTTCGGCCGGCAGTTCCTCGACCACGGAACCCACGCCGCCGATCTTGGTGCCGAAGCCGCTCTCGGTGCGGCCGATTTCCCAGGAGGCCATGGCCACGCGCAGCTTGCGGGGTTTGGCCGGCGCCACGATCACAGCCCGGCCCCCGTCGCGTCGAAGGCGGCGGGGATGTGGAGAGTCCCCTCCGGCGAGAGCGCCACCACGTCGAAACGCATGGGGGAGTCCAAGCCGCGGCGCTGCGCCCAGGCCTGCGCGGTCTTAATCAGGCGGCGGCGCTTGGCCGCCGTGACCGTCTCCTGGGGCGCGCCGAAAGCGGAGGAGGAGCGGGAACGCACCTCCACGAATACCACCGTGTCCCCGTCGCGGGCCACGAGGTCGATCTCGCCGAAGCGGGTGCGGAAGTTGCGCTCCAGGATGCGCCAGCCGCGGGACTTGAGGAATTCCTCGGCCGCCCGCTCCGCCCGCTCACCCTTCTGCGTGCTCACAGCAATTTGAGCTGACAAACCGGCTCAAAAGTGCGGCGGTGCGCCGGGGAAGGGCCCAGACGGTCGAGGGCCTCGCGGTGGCCGGCGGTGCCGTAGCCCTTGTGCCGCGCCAGGCCGTAGCCGGGATAGCGGCGGTCTAAGCCCAGCATCCAGCGATCGCGCACGACCTTGGCCACGATGCTGGCGGCGGACACGGCCAGGGAAAGCCGGTCGCCGTCCACGACGGCGAGCTGCTCGAGCGGCAGGTCCGGGATGCGGCGGTTGCCGTCCACCACGACCAGGCAGTCCGCGGGCGCGACGCCTGCGGCGGCCCGCAGCGCGGCCCGGCGCATGGCGTGCAGGGTCGCGGCGAGGACGTTGAGCCGCTCGATGTCGCGGGGCTGGGCCCAGGCCACGGCCACGGCCGCGGCGTTGGCGCGGATGGCCGCGCAGAGCGTCTCGCGCCGGGAAGGGGGGAGGAGCTTGGAGTCGCGCGCGCCCAGGAGCTGCGGCGGGACCTTGGGGCCGAGCCGCACGGCCGCGACCACGAGCGGCCCGGCCCAGGGGCCGCGGCCCGCCTCGTCCACGCCCACGAGCCAGGCCGTGCGCCGGGAGGCGCGCAGGGAGTCGTCGAAACTTTGGCCCCGGTGAGCGGCCACGCCGGTTTACTTAGTGGCGGAGCCGGCTTTCACGGTTATGACGTTGGCCTGGGCCGCGGCCGAGTTGCCCGCCTGGCCCAGGCTCCCTTCCTTCCTGGCCGGCGCCGGGGCCGCGGCGCCCGGCGCCGCCTCGCCAGCCGGTTGCTTGGCCTTCTCGGTTCCCGCCGCAGGGGCCGCGGGCGGGGTCTCGGCCGAGGCGGCGCGCTTGGGGGCCTCGCGCGATTCCTGCTCGCCCAGGCGCGCCGCGCGGCCGGTGAGCCCGCGCAGGTAGTAAAGCTTGGCCCGGCGGACGCGGCCGGATTTGACCACCTCGATCTTGTCGAGGTGCACGGAGAAGAGGGGGAAGGTCCGCTCCACGCCCACCCCGAACGACACCTTGCGCACCGTGAAGCTGGCGCCCTCGCCCCGGCCGCGCCGGGAGAGGCAGGTGCCCTCAAACGCCTGGATGCGCTCGCTTTCGCCTTCGACGACCTTTATGTGCACCCGCAGCGTGTCGCCGGGACGGAAATCCGGTATCTGCTTCTTCGCCTGTTCTGCTGCCACCATGACTCTTCTCCTATGCGTTGGTCTTCAACAAATCGGGGCGCTTCTTGCGCGTCGTCCGCCGCGACGCGCGCCGGCGCCAGGCGGCGATGAGCCCGTGGTCCCCGGAAAGCAGCGCCGCCGGGACCTTGCGGCCCCGCCAGACCCGGGGCCGGGTGTATTGGGGATGCTCGAGAAGCCCGTCCTCGAACGATTCGCGCTGCGCCGCGTCGGACTTGAGGGCTCCGGGCAGCATCCTGGCCACCGCGTCCACCACCATCATGGCGGGGAGCTCCCCGCCCGTGAGGACGAAATCGCCGACCGAAAGCTCCTCGTCGCACCAGCGCAGGATACGCTCGTCCACGCCCTCGTAATGGCCGCACACCAGCACCAGATGCCTCTCCCGGGAGAGGCGCCGGGCCGCGCGCGCGTCGAAGCGCCGGCCCCGGGGGGAGAGGTGCACGACACGGCTCACGGGCCGGCGCAGGCTCTTAAGGGCGGCGTAGAGGGGCTCGGCCTTGAGCACCATGCCCGCCCCGCCGCCGAAGGGACGGTCGTCCACGGTCCGGTGCCGGTCCGCGGCGAAATCCCGGGGATTGACCAGGCCTAGATTGAGGAGGCCGCGGCGGCGGGCGCGGCCCACGATGCTCGCGCCCAGAACGGGCTCGAACATCTCGGGGAAGAGAGTGATGACGTCGATTCTCATTGGTTTGCGCAACGGCCGGTCCGGCCGCGCCCCGGCGGGGGCTGGCGGAGCCCTCCCCCGTTATTCGATATCCACCGCCGTCTTCTTGCCGTCCTTGGCCCCGGCCGCGGCCACGAGGGCGCGGATGGCCTTGATCACCTTGCCTTTCTTGCCGATGATCTTGCCCTTGTCCTCCTCGGCTACGACCAGCTTCAAGGTCACGGCTCCGGCCTGCTCCGAATCCTGCACCGAAACCTGCTCTGGCTGGTCGGCCAGGTTCTTTACCAGGAAATGCGCGAGCTCCTTCATGGCTTCTTCTCCGTGGAGGCGGGGGCCTTCTGCCCTGCGCGGATCAGGCTCGCCACCGTCTGCGAAGGCCGGGCGCCGTTCTTGAGCCAGGCCTCGTAGCGCTCCCGGCGCAGCTGCAGCTTCCTGCCCGCGCTTTCTACGCGGGGGTCGTAGCTGCCCAGCACCTCGAGGGGCTTGCCGGTGGATCCCCGGCTGCGCTCGATGGCGACCAGGCGGAAGTGCGCCTGCTTGGGTTTTCCCGTCCTCTGCAACCTGATGACTACGGACATGTCTCTCCTCCTGTCCTCCCTAAATTAAAATCAGCGCAACCGCCCGGCGAACGCGGCCTGGGCCTTATCGCGCAGGGCCCGGACGGCCCCGGCCGGGTCCGGCGATCCGAAGACGCCGTGGCCCGCGACCAGGCTGTCCGCGCCCGCCGCCGCGGCGGCGGCCACCGTGTCCAGGTTGATCCCGCCGTCAACCTGCAGCCGGCACTCCCGGCGACGCTCGTCGATGGCGCGACGCACGGCCGCGATCTTGGGCAGCATCGCGTCGAGGAATATGGCCCCGCCGAAGCCCGGCTCCACCGTCATGACCAGGACCAGGTCCGCCTCGTCGAGCAGCGGCAGCAGCCCGTCCGGGGGAGTGGCGGGCTTGACGGCCACGCCCGCCTCGACCCCCTGCGCGCGGATGCCGCGCAACAAGCCTCGGGCGTCGCGGGCCGCCTCGAGATGGAAGGTGATGCGCTGCGCCCCGGCCGCGATGAACCAGGGGGCCGCGGCCTCGGGGTTGGTCACCATGAGGTGCGCGTCCACGCGCAGAGGGGCCAGGCGCCTTACGGTCCGCACGAAATCAGGCCCGAAGCCCAGATTGGGGACGAAATGGCCGTCCATCACGTCCACCGTGACCCACCCCAGCCCCGCGGACGCGACCTCGCGCAGCAGTTGGGGCAGCCGCGCGGGGTCCGCCGAGAGGAGAGACGGCACGATCTCGACCGTCCGTATGGCCGCCATGATCACAGGTCCCTCTCGTCGACCAGGATGCCGTTGAGGAATATTTTGACGTGCGCTCCGCCGGTCTCCTGGACCGGCAGATCCATCTTGGAGCCCGGCCGGCGCAGGCCGTTGAAAAGCTCGCGCTCGCCGTACTTGTCCGAGACCACGATGCGCACCAGGCTCTCGCCGCCGCCCTGGGGCAGCTCGTAGTGGAAATTGGCCACCGCGGGTCCGGCCTCGCCGGGCTTGCCGACCTTGCCGCTGATGACCGCGGAGACCTTCGCGTCCGCGGCCAGGACCGCGTCAGCGGCCGGCTCCTGCGTCAGGATCGTGCCGTAGGGGAAGGGCGAGGCCGCGTCCTTGCGCTGGTCCAGCGACACCCCGGAGGCTTTCGCCCAGGACTGCGCCTCCCGGACGTTCTTGCGCAGGAAATCGGGCATGAGCAGTATCCCGGCGGGCGGCGTCCCGCCCGAAACCGTGACGTTTACCAGGGCGTCGCGCTCGAGGCTGGCCTCGGCCTTGGGGTCCTGGGAGAGCACCACGCCCTTGTCGAAACGCAGGGAATAGGCCTCGTTGACCTCGCCCAGGACGAGCTGGCTTTGGCGCAGGAGCATCTCCGCGTTGCGCAGGGGCAGGCCCACGATGGCGGGGGCCAGGACCGTCTCCCCGCCCTGACTGACCACGACGCGCACGATCTTGCCCTCGCGCACCATGGTGCCGGCCGCGGGATACTGGCGCAGAACTGATGCGATGGGCACGGCGTTGTTGAACTCGGCGCCCTCCTTGCGCAGTCCGATGTTGAGGGGGGCGAGCAGGTCCAGGGCAGCCGAGATGGACCGCCCCTTGAGGTCGGGCACCGTCTCCGTCCTGCGCACGTGGATCACTCCCTCAATCCCCCATTGCAGCAAGGCGAGCACGGCGACGGCCAAGGCCAGGCCGACGCCGGCCGCTTCCCACGACCGGACCTCCCCTTTAAGAATCATGCCCAAGGCAAGCAATCCCCCGCTCCGAGGCGGAGGCCATTGAGAAAATCCGCAGCGGCTACCGGCTTTTTCCCCTCAGGTTGGACCGTGAGAAGCCAAAGACTGCTGCAGTCTTGACATTGTACCAAAATCCCGCCGCCGCGTTCAACGCGTACGATGGAACCGGGGCCAGGCCCCGAGGCGGACGGCTCGGCAGGCCCGGGCAGGCGCGTCTTGAGGACCTGCACGAGGCGGTGAACCGGGGGCTTGAGCTCCAGATAGGCCGTCGGCCACTGCCGCAGGCCGCGCACCAGATTGTGTATCTCCGGCGCCGGGCGCGCGAACAAGATGCGCGCGTCCTCCCGGCGCAGGCGCGGTGCGAAGCTCGGCTCCCCGGTCTGGGGCTCCCTGCGCATGCGGCCGGCCGCGAGCTCGTCCAAGACCTGCCCCAGCGCCTGCAGGCCCAGGCCGCCGAGGCGGGCGCAGAGCCCGCCGGCGTCCTCGTCCGGGCCGACCGCGAGCTCCCGCTGGAGAAAAACGGGGCCGGCGTCCAGCTCGGCCTCGATCCAGAAGACGGTGACGCCGGTATTGGATTCGCCCCGTACCAGGCTCCACTGCACCGGCGCCGCGCCCCGGTGCTTGGGCAGCAGGGAGAAGTGAACGTTGAGGCTGCCCAGGATCGGGACGGCCAGGACCTCGGGGGGCAGGATCTTCCCGTAAGCGACGGCCACGGCCAGGTCGGGCTTCAGCTCCCGGAGCCGCGCCGCGGCCGCGCCGGGCTGCGCCGGCTGCAGCACGGGCACGCCCAGCTCCAGGCCCCGGGCCTTGACCGGAGTGGGCACGGTCTTCAGGGACCGGCCCGCGGGCCGGTCCGGACTGGAGAGGACGCCGACCACCTCGGTCTTGCGGGCCAGCAGCTCCAGGAAGGGGACCGCTGAGGCGGGCGTGCCGTAGAAGAGGGTCCTCATGTCCAGTTCTTGCGCAGGTCCTTGATGAGGGACATTACCTTGAGCTTGTCGACGAAGGTCAAATGGTCTATGAAGAGCCTGCCGTCCAAGTGGTCGACCTCGTGCTGAAAAGCGCGGGCCAGGAGCCCCTCGCCGTCCATCTCGTAGGGGCGGCCCCGGGCGTCGAGCGCGCGGATGCGCACCCGCGCGTAGCGCTTGACCTTGGCGTAAACCCCCGGCACCGAGAGGCAGCCCTCCTCCTCGAACATGGTCCCCTCCCGGGCCAATATCTCCGGGTTGATGAGAACCAGGCGCTGGGGCTTGCTCTCGGGCCGGACGTCCACGACCGCAAGCCGGATATTCAAGCCCACCTGGGGCGCGGCCAGGCCCACGCCCTTGACCGCGTACATGGTCGCCCACATGTCCTTGAGGAGCCGGGGCAACTCCCTGCGGATCGCGTCGTAGTCCACGGCCGCCGAGACCTTCTTCAAGGCCGGCTCGCCGTGCTTGGTGATGCGCAGGCTGGGCATCTTAGATCTCCACGTTGTGTTCGCGGCCGTCGCCGACGACCCGTATCTGGACGGGCTTGGTGTCGCCTACCTGCAAGGCCCCCCAGGTCATGGCCAGGCGCTCGATCTGGTCGTCCACGCTGACGCGGCCCGAGACGCCCAGGACGACCTGGCCCGCGCCCACGGCCTGGGCCGACTGGGCGATGGCATAGAAGGGATCGTTGGAGACGACCAGCAGGGGGGTCACGGTCTTGCCGTATTTCTCGGCCGCGGCGATGACCCGGGTGAAAAGCAGTTCCTCCTCCGGGCCCAGGGAGTGTATCTCCCCGCCGAAGCTCAGGCCGTGGTGTATCTTGCAGTAGAGCACGACCATGTCGGTCGTCTCCGCATCCATGGTCTCGAGCGCCTTGCTCAAGTGGCGCAGGCCGTTGGGGTCGCGCACGGCGACCAGCACGCGGTTGGGCCGGTCAATTTCGCTCAAGACCCGGTCGAGGGCCTCCTCGTGGCGCAGGTTGAGCTTCTCCAGATGCCCGTCGTCATGCTGCATTTTCCTCCGGTTGATCCTCTCGGCGATGAGGAACAGCGCGAAGAAGCCGGCTGCGAAAGCGAGACCCCAAACCGTGGCGACCTTCTTGGTCAGCAGATTGATGAGGCCGACCGACAGGAGGACCAGAAAGATAAGGGACAGCCCGATGGGAACATGGATGTCGCCGACCTTCCAATTCAAGGGCACCATCCATTCGCGCGTGTAGCGCGTGTTGAAACGCAGCGTGACTACGGCGGCCGCCTTGAACACCAGGCTCCAGATCAGGCCGAAGGCGTAGGCCTCGCCCAGCAGGTAGACGTCGCCGCGGCAGAGGATGATGGTGGCGATCTGCAGCCCCACGACCAGGTTGATCATGCGGTGCGTGGTCCCGAACTTGGGGTGCAGCCAGCGGAACCAGTCCGGCATGATGCCGTCCTCGGCCAGGCGGTTCATGACGCCGTTGGAGCCCACGATGGCGGTGTTGACCGCGCCGCAAAGGATGGCCGCCCCCACCACCACCACAAAAGCCTGGAGGATGAGCCGCAGCCAATGGGGCGCGGCCACGGACATGGCCAAACCCGCTATGAGGTTGTCGAGGTACCTGGCCCGCACGGCGTCGGGTATGATGCTGACCGCGAAGAAAGACATCGCTGTGGTCAGGATGAAGGCGAAAAGGAATATCACCACGCCGGCCCGCTTGAGGTTCTGGAGCTTGGGCGCCTCCATCTCGCGGTAGACCTGGGCCAAAGTCTCCACGCCGCTCATGCCCAGGAAGGCGTGGCCCAAGGCGATGAGCAGGCCCAGCGCGCCGATGCGGCGCGGCCAGTCGCTGTGCTTGAGCCAGCCCAGGGACTCCGGGGTGAAGGACATGGTGAAGGGCGGCCAGGAGAAGCCCCGCAACCAGGCCGTGTAGAGGCAGAAGCCGATCATGAGCACGCCGACCACGGCCGTGGCCCACATGATCTTGAGAGCCTTGTCGCTCGACTCCTCGATTCCGAGGATATTCTGTCTCCAGAAATAGAGGACTGCCGCGATGGCGAAGAGCACGGAGAAAAGCGCGGGGTTGAGGTGCCACTCCATGCGCAGATAGGGAAAGACCGAGTTCAGGAGCCCGGCTAGGTACTGGCCCGCGGAAACCGAGCTGATGGCGCCAGTGAGCACATAGTCGAACATGAGGGCGGAGACCGACATCTTGGCCAGGGTCCCGCCCATGGCCTCCTTGACCACCTTGTACACGCCCCCGCGCACGAACATGCTGGAGGCCTCCAGGTAGAGGGCCAGCACGCAGGCCGAGAAGGCCATGACCGCCAGGATGAACCAGGGCGCGGCCTTGCCAATGGCCTGCTCCGCGATGCCGCCCACGTACCAAGCCGTGGAGGCCAGGTCGCAGAGCACGATGGCCGCCGCCCTCCAAAAAGAGATGAAGGTGAGCATGGCGGTGGTGAGGATCACCACCTCGCCGACGCGCCGGGCGGGCTTAGTGGGTCTCAACTTTGCGGATGATCTCCAAGGCCGCGGCCGGATCGGCCGCGGCCGAGAGCTGCTCGATGACGGCTGGCTGGAACAGCGACGAGACCCCGCGCAGGAGCTGCAGGTGCAGGGGAAGCATGTCGGACCGGCTCGAAGAGAAGAAAAGGAACATGAGCTTGATGGTCAGGTCGCTCTGTTTTGGATCCGCGATGCCTTGCGGGACCAGCGCCAGGGCAGCCACGATGTTCTTGACCGAGTCCATGCGGGCATGGGGAAGGCTTAAACCCGTGTCCAAGGTGGTGCTGATGCCCTGCTCCCGCTCCATGACCTTGGCCAGGAAGAGCTGGGGGTCTTTGAGTCCCTTGCTCTCGCAAAGCCGGCCGACCAGCAGTTCGATGAGCTCGTTCTTCCCGACGCCAGGAGAAGCCGTAAGGACTACATCTTCGGTCAAAATCTTGGAAATCCTTACCTTTTTCGGCTTCACCAAAGCCGGAACCTTATCGGAAAGCTTTTCAGGGTTTCCCGAAGCGGCGGAGGGAGAGTTTTTCTTGTCAGGGAAGAACGGCGACATCATATTTTAGGTTTAAAAAATAATATCATTCACGGAGTGGACTGTCAAACCGGCCAGTTGATAGAATAAGGCGTGCCTCCCCAGCCTCTGGCGGGCCGGACCATTCTCGTAACCAGCCCCAAAGGCGGCTCGCGGCGCCTCGAGTCCGGCCTGCGGGCCCTGGGCGCGCGGGTCCTGCGCGCTCCCGTCATGCGGGTAGCGCCGCCCGCTTCCTACGCCGCCTTGGACGCGGCGCTCCGGGATCTAGGCCGCTACGATGCGGCCGTATTCGCCAGCGCCAACGCCGTCGCGAGCTTCTTTTCGCGCGCGCGCGCGTCGGGCGCCCGCAGGCTGGCCCCGCCGCCGAAGGTCTATGCCGTGGGTCCGCGGACGGCGGAGTCCCTGCGCCGCAGGGGCTGGCGGGCGGCCGTGCCCAAGACCCACCGCGCCGAGGCATTGGCCCGGGCCATGGGCCGGGTCCGGGGATGGAGGATTCTCCTGCCCAGAGCGGAAAAGGGCGCGGAGATACTGCCCCGGATGCTGCGGCGCAAGGGCGCGCGGGTGGATGCGATCACGGCCTATAGGATCGTCCCCAATAAACGGGTCGCACCCCGCAGCCTGGCGGCCGCGGGGTGCGACGTCGTCACCTTCACCTCGGGCTCGACCGTGGAGCATCTATTGGCGCAACTTCCCGCCGCCCTGCGCCGGAAGCTGCTGCGCAACTCCGCGGCCGCCTCCATCGGCCCGGCCACCACCGCGGCGCTGCGGCGACGGGGAGTGGAGCCGGCCATAGAAGCGCCCCGGGCCACGGCCGCCGCCCTCTGCCGCGCCATCGCCCGCCATTTCGCCGGGGCCTCTCGTGAACGCTGATTTCCGGGCCGTCTTGGACGAAGCCCTCGACCGGGCCGGCCGGGTGCTGCTGCGCCGCTTCGGATCGGTGCGCATCAGCTACAAAGGCCGGGCCAACCTGCTCACAGAGGCGGACCTGGAGAGCCAGAAGGCCATCCTGGATATCATCCGGCGCCGGCTGCCGGGCCACGACTTTAAAGCCGAGGAGAAGGCGCTGCGGGACACGGGCTCGCAATACCTCTGGCTCATCGATCCCCTGGACGGCACGACCAACTTCGCCCACGGCTATCCGGCCGCCTGCGTCTCCATCGCCCTGCTGCGCCGGGGCCGGCCCGTACTGGCCGGCGTCCACGACCCCTTCCGGGGGGAGCGGTTCCTGGCCGAAGCGGGGCGCGGGGCCCGGCTCAACGGCCGGCCGGCGCGGGTCTCGACGCCGCGCCGCCTCTCGCAAGCCCTGCTCATCACGGGCTTCCCCTACGACCGCGCCGAGCGCTCCCGCTTCTATACCGAGTTCTATCGTTCCTTCATGCTCCGTTGCCACGACGTGCGCCGCAGCGGCTCCGCGGCCCTGGACCTGGCCTGGGTGGCGGCCGGCCGCGCCGAGGGCTTCTGGGAGTTCAACCTCAGCCCCTGGGACGTGGCCGCCGGTCTTCTGCTCGTGCGCGAAGCCGGGGGGCAGGTCACCGACTTCCGCGGCCGGCCCTGGCGCGAGGTCGGGGAGTTCGGCCGTCAGACCCTGGCCAGCAACGGCC
>Ga0315280_10007405_pt1 | contig 14747 bp, 16 predicted proteins | sample YL17G06_40_MG_FD_203697 | JGI IMG/M metagenome (GOLD analysis project Ga0315280, IMG submission 203697) | Sediment microbial communities from Yellowstone Lake, YNP, Wyoming, USA - YL17G06_40 | ecosystem: Environmental > Aquatic > Freshwater > Lake > Sediment | place: USA: Wyoming | collected...
CCACCTTCCGCACGTAACACGTCGCAGAAGCAGGGTATCGCTCCGAGAAGTGGAGCTTGATAGATGTCCTTCACCTTCGCTTGAAGGTCTTTTCCGTTCCTCATGAAAGCGTCCTGCATCACTTTGTTCAGAACAACGTCGGTTTTCTTTTCGAATAGCTCGTAGAGTTCATGTAGCATACGTTTTGTGCCGTCAACGTCGGATCGGTCCGATGTCGTAGCCACGATGACCAGGTCTGCGCTTACGATTGCGTTGATGGAGGAGTACTGGAGTCCTGGGCTTGTGTCGAAAATCAGGTAGTCAAAGCCTTGTCCCGCCAGAAGTGATTCCCTGAGGGCCAGAATTCTTCCGAGGGCACGCATCTCCCACTTTCGGTCTTTGGCGGACATGTCGCGTATCGCCTCTGTGGCCGGGTTGGCGAATCCGACGAACAGTTTGCCATTGCTTGCCACGCGATCGCTTAGGTCTACGAGCGCTTTGTCGATGTCGCACATTCCATTCAGATAATCGTTGAACCAGCAGTTGAGTTTGTCAACCTTCAGCAGAGTGGCTAGGCTTGGCGCTCTGAAGTCTAGGTCGAAGAGGCACACTTTCTTGCCGCGCTTGGCAAAGGTTGCCGCCAGGTTGATCGACAGCAGCGTCTTGCCTGTTCCGCCTTTGTAGGAGTGCACGGCCATTATTCTGCCCAAGTCTAACCTCCTGGGTTCTCCCGTTCCACGTAGAAGTAGGCCTTTCTTCCGTTCCTTTCTTTCTTCACGTAGCCCATTATCACGAGCTGGTTCAAGTATGCGCTTTCCACAGCCCTGGCTCTGTGTGTTTGCTGGGCGGTTTCATCTGCCGTGGCTCGTCCAAGTCTGCACACTGTCATTGCGGTTTTTCTTAGGTGATCAGGCATGGAAAGCAAGGTCATAACGTCTAATGGGGTGTCTGTGAGCGATGGTTGAAGGTCCTTTTTGCCATGTTTTTGCAGCTCGATCATTACTTCCATTTTGTCGTTTAGCTTTTCCAGATTTTCTCTAATCTTTTCGAGCACGTGCAGAGGCTTTTTGCCGAGGACTTCTTGGCTGGCCACTCTGGTTCCCCATGGTGTTTTACGCGTGTATAGATACGTAGAGGAACCAGCGTTTATTAAGTCTTACTAAACGATCATCAGAAGCCCGCATACTTATTGAAGAAACAAATGCTCGATTACTCGGAAGTAGAAACTATCTGCCACGCGCGGTGATCTTTGCCCACAAGGCTCCTGCGGCCATCATGCTGGCGATCATGGTTATGAATAGCGCGGCCACGGAACCTAATGCGGATATGGCTATTTGTTCAAACATCGCTGTCACTAAGATATGTGCGCAGTTTAGAATGGAAGACGTGTTTCTGCAAGAGAATGCTCCGATTGTGGAATATGGGAGCGTTTCACAAAAGTGAGAGGTTTTAGGGCTAGTATGGTACTGGTACCCTGTTGCGGAGTTCTTCCACGATGGGCAGAACCTGTTTCAGTTCTCTGAAGTACTTGAGCACTTGAATGCCTCTCTGAGTTACGGCGTAGACGACTCTGCGTTTGCCTATGGTGCGTTCCTCAACCAGCTGTTGCTTGATGAGGAAGTCCAAATACTCTTTGAGTACGCTGCAGTTGACGTTGGCCTTATACATGATGTGAGTTAGCTTTAGCGGGCCGCGATGTGCCAAGACCTTGAGTATGTCGATATACATTTCCAGTTTGGAACGTCTCATTACCTAGACCTCTTTCGGCATACTTTCGCCCTTTTTATATAAAGCTTTTATGGATTAGCGGTATGGCTTCTCGCTTAATAGTGTGTGTTAGTAGCTGCTTTTTGCCTGTGCTTTCGTCAACACGTTTATTCTGTTTTGGAAGGCTGTGACCATGTCGTCTACCAATATTCTTTGTAATTCGGCTGAGAGTCCTTTAGTGTTTGTGTGGAGCGCCTTGGACATTTTTGCTTCCAACTCTTTGCGTTGCTTAAACGTGATGGTTTGCTTCAAAGGGCTATCCTCCAATGTTTGCGCAGAAGATAGGTTCTGAGTATATAACTGTCTTATGAATCGGAAATGTGGATTGTGGATTCATAGGGAATCGAAGGGCGGCAAGGAAAGAACGTTTTTATCTTCGCCTCGACCTATCCTACTGTTGCCGGATGATGAGAAGGCATTAGGTTGACATTCGGATGAAATCACAGAGTTACTCAGACGGCACTTAACGGAGCGCCTGTTCTGGAAGAGAGACCAATACCGATTTTGGATCCAGCGGGTTAGCATACCGCGCTTCTCCTTCTGCTGGACTGAGCAAGATTTTTGCCCACGAAACTGTGAAACCCGAACACCCCGTTCCTGCTTTTGGCATATCTGCTGCTAAAAGTCCAGAGGTGAAAACATGCAGATCACGAAGGGAAAACAAAAGCAGACTAGGCGAATCGAGATCTGGGCATACCGCGCCACGAAGCGCACCCGCTAGACCCCTAATCTATCGCTTCTGCTGCCTAAAGCGTGCCCTTAGGCCCCGGCTTGATTCCGTGACGCCACCTTCCCTGCAGCTTCATCCTCTTTAAGGCTCGTTCCTTCCTGTTACGTTTCTTTCTGGCTCTCTTCATTGCTCTTCAAGTCCCTCCTTACCCATACTTTCCTCCAACCTATTATAACCCTTCGCGCGAATTGTTGCTCCGCTGAGACTCAAATTTACAGTCTGTGGCGAAAAACCTCAACGACATGCTCTCTCAATGAGCGCGCTGCTCGCGAGGCCAGTGCTACTGGAAAACGCTTGCAGGCTCTTTCTTCTTTCTTCCCTGCCAGCCTTCTCCTCGTCGTGCCCATGTCTGCCTCGGTTCAGGACGCGAGTCGCTCCAGACGCTCCCTGCTCCCCTAGCCCTGTACTTCGAAAAACAGGCCTTACAATAGACTGGTTTGCCTCCTACGGGATAAAAAGGAACCATTTCAGTTCTTCCACAGTCACTGCATCTGATCTCAAACATTTCTCTATGTGACATATTCAACAACCTCTGTCAACCTATTGAATAATTGAGATAAGTAAATTCTCGATTATCACCGTCATATACTCGGCGACAAACTTAAAGGTATCTACCACCCCCTCAATTACCATCGTGCGTCGCCGTTGCTCGTTCTTCAACGCTGAAACAGAATTGCTCAGACCGCAATCCACAAACTGTCAAGAACGGTTCCCATCCGCCCTTGTATGACTGAGAACGTCTATTGTCTGCTGATCTCGGCTGCTGCTTTGCGTTCGGCAGAGTGTGGCGTCTGGAGGCCCCGGTACACCCAGGGTGGTAGGCGCTTTGGCCTCGTGCCCACGACCAGAGTTATCTTTGTCCGGTGCGGATCGACAAGCCTCGCACGTGATCTCCACTTCGCCTGAGCCTTCCCCTTTCCAAACAGATTCAACAAACCCTGCCTGACTCCCATCAAACCTAACACATGTTACATCATCACTCTCCGCGTAGAGCATAAAAAGGCGTGTTCCTAACGGGAAATATGTCCCAGCATAGAAGTCTCTCCGAACACAACCATGCATAAGCTCCAAGCGCGCAGCTTGCAACGTCGCACCGACCACGACTGGCACACACGAGAAAAACTGACTCCTGTTGATGCTTCCGTATACGACCACACCACACGGTGGAAGCCACCTATCATGAGTCACGCCTCACCATTTATCGCGACGCAGACCGTTCAGAAAACAGAACACCCTGTTCTGAAGCATGGCATTTTCTCTGCCGCACACGAATATACACTTGAGGCGAGTCCACAATGCCGAACCGGAAATACTCAGAAACAACGTCAACCATGAACACTCCCCACACTAGCATCCGAAATGCAGCACGAACCACAGCAGTACTTCTACTACTTGCCATGTCCGTATTGTATTTGGCATATCAAGCCGCAAGAGTCATGGACGCCATAAGCACGTGGGCGAGTCTGCAGGCACTCACGAAGGACTACAAAGAGATTGACAAAGCCCTGCGCGTCGTCAACAGTGAGGAGGTGAAGGCGATCCCATCCATCGCGTTGACCATGCTGGCCTCCGTTATGGCTTTTCGCCTAGTCAACCTGAGGATGATCCCCCACCAATGCTTCTTCTGCGGTAGGCTAGTTTCAGCAAAGAAAGCCAGACAGCCACATGACAAAGCGTTCTACTGCTGCGAGGAATGTGGCCTAAAACTGGGATTGGGAGACTAAAGCGTGGTTAGGCTTTTAAGCGGTTGCTTCACAAATGCTATTGGGCGGTTTTCAGTGTCTGGAGACGAAGCCAAGTTCGACCTTGCCGTTCTGGAATCGCAGCTCAAGGGCAAAACGCTACTGGTCTACTGGTACCTGTTGCAGCAGCCTTCGCACACAGTAGGAGTTCGCGAGGTACAACGCGCCCTAGGTTTCTCAAGCCCAAGCATAGCCGTCCACCATCTGGAGAAGCTGCACGGCCTCAAGCTCATCAACAAGAAACCAACAGGCGAATACGTGCTTGTTGAGGAAGTGAAGGTTGGCATCCTGAGATTCTTCACCCGAATGGGTCATTTCCTTGTGCCGCGCTACCTTTTCTATTCAATCCTGATCTCCACGATGCTAGTAGCCTATCTGACTCTATGCGCGCTGGCTCCAATGACTCCAAGCTACTTTGCAGTAGCCTTCGGTCTCGTAGCAGGCATCGTTCTCTGGATCGAAACCGCTAGACTCTGGAGGTCGAAGCCATTTTGAAACCTCAATGCACTGTTCTAAACTGTAGACTTAAGAGAAACTTGCACCAGTACTTGTGTGGAAGGCGGGAGCCTTGAACAAAGCTCTACTATACTCCATATTCTCGGTGATTGTAGGGCTGGCCATGGTTCTGACTCCACCGCTGGTCTTCTCACGCCTCACCAACTCGGACCATGACGTAGCACGCTCATTTTTCCAAAGCTTCAGAGAAATTGAAGGAACACGATCACACGAATCCCTCGATCAATCACGAGTCTCGCAAAGAGAGGTTGAGGCCCTGGCAGCTAGCTTTGCCGTCGTGCTGGGGGCCTTTCTCGCGTTCAAGCGCAAGACGCTCAGACGCGGTAATAGAACGTTCAGTCCTTACCCGTACTAGTTTTGGAACGATGTTGTGCTAATCCATAGTATTAAGGGACACTAGCTACATCTTTCATTACTGTCTGTCCTCAGTTGCCGTCTTTCCAACGACTGCGTCTGACACGGACAACGTGTGGCTGCGGTGTGGCCATGCTCAGGACCAAGGCATCCTACAACCTCGGACGTGCGTGGCCTGAACATGGTCAAGCCGAAGCTAAGAGGCTGATGAGCCAAGCCTTAACTAATTCATGTGGCTTATGGTTAGTCAGGGCAGTTGTCGGAATCGACGAGTGGCCAAATAGTGTGGATGCCACGGCAAGATCTCTCGTGAAAGAGGACTGCTAAGGAAAGGAGGAAGTGGAAATGTCAATTGAAACCTTGCAGTATTACGAGCAGGAGAGAAAGCGAAGAGAAGCCAGAGAGGTCATCGAAGCCCATCACAGGATGCCCGACGGCAAACTGATTGCCACAGTGCAGTTTTGCTTCAACTGCAGACGCCAATTCGCGTACAACCGCAAACGTCGGCACTGTCCGTCATGCCAGCAGATTCTCAGAACCAAGACGATGATACTAAGAAAACCCTAGAGCCCAAGTCTTTTTCTAGCCTATGATCATCGATTCCAAGTCTCGTGGGTAGTAGGTCATCACTTCTCTACCATCATCAGTCACCAGCACAGTGTCTGAGTGCCTAAAGCCTGCGAACCCAGTTTCATATATACCTGGCTCACAACTCAAGATCATCCCACTCTTGAGTGGTTCGAGGTTTCCTACGTCCAGCCAAGGTGGTTCATGGGTTTCCAAGCCAAGGCCGTGGCCCGTGTGGTGCTTGACCAACTGCCCCAGTCCCGCCTTTTTGAAGATCGATACTGAGGCCTTGTCAACGTCACTGCACTTGGCTTCTGGCGTGAAAGCGTCGAACGCGGCGTCTTGGGCCTTGAGCATGACGTTGAAGTAGCGTTTCTGCTTGTCCGTGGTCTGGCCTACGATCATGGTTCGCTCCAGTTCGCACGTATAGCCTCCGACATCGACGCCCGCTTCGCCAATGACCACGTCGCCTGTCTTGATCATGCGTTTCTGTGCCATTGAATGTGGTATGGCGCTCATTTCGCCTATCTGGCCTCGATAGCACAGGTTGACGGGGAATATGCTGCGTTTTGGCACGTAGTCCGGTCCAAGTGTCTTCTTCATTATCTCGGATGCTTCACGTGAGGCCTCAAGCTCAACCTCCACGTCCCACAAGCCCTCTGCCGTGTAGTCCTGAAGCAAGCCCATCGCCAGATTTGCCCACTTGCAGCTTTCCCGCATGAGCGCAATCTCCTCTTCAGACTTCACAAGCCGCATGGAGGGCACCAAATCGGACACGTCCACGAACTTTGCCTCAAGCTTGCGTGTCAATGCCTCGCCTTTGTAACCCCACGTTGGCAAGGCTCCCAGTGAATTGTCAATACCTATTCGCCTTTTCGTCAGACCCATTTCTCGAAGGAACTCGCAGAAAATGTCAATCGGGTGTCTTTCACCTGGATAGTCTACGTAGGTCTTTACGTCTTCGATCAGTCTCGTTTCCAGTGGCACGTGATCCTTCTCAAGAAGAGGCCCAAGAAACGCTATCTTGCCATCGACAGGAACAACCAGCGCCGCGGGTCGCTCGGTCGAGATGAATGAGTACCCAGTCAGGTAGAACATGCTGACGCCGTTCGTCAGATACAGCGCGTCAAGCTTCCGTCTTGCGAGAACCTTTCTGACCTGCTCAACTCTGCTCTTGTATTCAGTCTCACCTATTGAGTACCTGCACATTCCGCATCCCAGCTGAGCACTCGATATGCTGTTGTGGGTGAATAAATGCTTTTCAAGGGACGCTTCTGTCACTCAGGCCTAAAGCGTGGCCGGCAGTGCTTCGTTCTTCTCTACCTTGCGGGCGTAGGTTATGTAGCCTGTGTGTCCCGTCATCAGAGTGTGCGGTCGAGTCTTGCCTCTCTCAACCTGCATCCCCCGCATGATGCACTCCACAGTTTCAACATCGACGAAACCTTCCTCGTCAAGCGCTTCGACTACTCTTACGACTTGATCTATGGTGGGACTGAAGGAGACGATGGCTCCGCATGGCTTCAGTGCCTTGTGGGCATGGTGGATGACTAGCCACGGTGTCGCCAAATCCAAAACCACTGCATCCAAATCTGCTTCGTCGATGCCCTCGGTGATGTCCTTGTTCTTGAGCGTCACGTAATCGAGCAGCGATGCACGTTTCAGGTTTTTCTCTGCAATGCTCTGGAATTCCTCTCTAATCTCATAGCTGTAGATCATACCGCTTGGCCTCACGTAATTGGCCAGAGCTGTGGTCAATGCTCCTGTGCCTGTTCCTGCCTCAGCCACGCGGCTTCCCGGGCCTATGTCACTGAAAAGCACTATGAGCGCAATGTCTTTTGGGTAGTTGATCTGAGTCTGTCGTGCCGATTTCATGACGTAGTCGCGCAGTTGAGGCCTCAGCACCACAAATTCAGTGCCGAGGTTGCTTGTGATTTTCGAACCGTACGATTTACCGGTCATGTCGTCAAACTTGACGTAACCCTTGTGAGTGTGAAAGGTCTTGCCTGCCTCAACCTTGACCATGTAGGTCTTTCGCTGTTTCAAGTAAAGCAGAACGTTGTCGCCTTCAGCGATCTCGTTTCCTGTCAAACTGCTCGTTCCTTAAGGTGAGTATTTGAAGGGATGTTTCGATCGTTCTTTGTTCTCGATCAGTTCGTCGATCGTTGGTCTGCCTTCGATTGTTTTACGTATGGCGTGGCGCATGGCCTTGTAGTTGTTGATGTACACGCGCTGTCGGTCCACGGCTGTGGGATGCACAAACACGTTGGCAATGATGATGAGTTTCTCCGCAGCTTCCTTCGGAATGGTGCCATCTGCCACGCTGTCCACCACGGCTTTAGCCACTGCGGTCTGCGCAGGCCCAAAAACCATGCTGGCATGCCTCATTCCCGTCATCGTTACCGTGGGCACAATGAGCGTGGCTGGTTTCACAGCTAGGTTTGGCTCCAGAATTGCTACGAGCGGCTCGTGGCCTGCAGCAGGCGTCGCCTTAGCCTTCGCGAAAGCCTCAGCCAGTGGACCTTCCTTTCGGCCGATGAGCAGGTCGATGTGAGCCACTTCCGCGCCTGATCCCGCAAGGGCCTCGCCTACGCGAAGGTCGAAGCCGCTTATGACTTCTGGCGTGACATCAATAGCCATGAACCGCTGCTGGATCGGCTTTTCTTCAATTTCGAATGTCACAGGTTTAGGTTGTATCTTGCCAATCTTTTCCAAGTCGAGCCGCAATTCCTCTCTGGACTCGTACGTAAGTTCGCCGCCCACGCTTAGGGGCTGCCTAGGTGGACCTACCTTTATTTTCATCATGTTCAACGCTGCTTTCGTTCCAACAGCGCTGCTTCCCGCGATTATTCTGGCTATCTTCTGAACCTTGTATTGGAGTTCGCGGGCTTGTTGCAGTTCGCCTTTCTTCACGTGGTTGTAGATTTGGATCCAGATGTCGGGGATCACGTTGGCGCTTGCGAGTATGGCCCCTGAGCAGCCTGCGGCCAGCGCCGCCACAACTACTTCGTCGTGGCCGCACAAAACGTTGATCTTGTCTCTTACCTTCTCAAGAACTGCCAAGATGAAGGCCAGTTGACCGCTGCTATCTTTTACGGCCACGATGTTCGGGATTTGCGCTAGATCCTCAACCATCTGCCAAGGCAAAGGAAGACCTGTGCACTGTGGAATGTTGTAGAGGATTATAGGCAAATCAACTTCGCTGGCAATCGTGGCGTAATGCTCGTAGATACCTCTGTCCGCTGGCTTCAAATAGTAGGGTGTCACAACCAGCGCCGCAGCCGCGCCAGCCTCCTTCGCAAACCTAGTCAACTCAACAGCCTCTGCTGTGCCACTCGCGCCCGTGCCCGCAATGACCGGCACGCGACCGTTGACCTCGTCGATAACGAATTTGATCACGTGCCTCTTCTCTTCTGCAGTCAAGTTGATGAATTCGCCCGTGGTGCCGCAGGGAACCACGCCATGGACGCCCAACTCGATGCAACGGTTGACCAGAATACGTAACCGCTCATCATCAACGACTTTTCCATCATCAGTAAATGGAGTAACCAACGCAGGAAAGATGCCCTCAGGCTTGAACATGCACGTTTTCACCACGCCTAGTAAGCGCGAGTCATCTCATTTAAGCTTTGGAGGCCTATGAACGAGAAAACAAACACCAAAAGCCATGGCAAAGACCACGTTTCGTGGGAGCGGACCATCCGAAAACTCTTAAATCACCTGTTCGGATACTCTTTGCTCAGAGGAAACAGGATGCCTGACGCCCGAGAAAGACTAAGAATCGACGAAAAGAGCTTCCTAGAGATCAACGAGTTTCTGACCAAGAAAGACAATCCACTGACAAATGGCTTGCTGGAGATCATTGAAAAGTTCGGCGGGGTAAACGAGGTCAACCGCAAGGCTAGAGAGTCACGCGGGCTCGAAAGCCTCATGGCAAGACTTGAAAAGAAGAGGTCTCCCTTCGTCAAGGATCTCCAGTGGCTTGCAAAACAACGCGACAACGAGGCTTTCATCAGCATCTCAGAATACCGCAAGAAAATCCTCGGCAAACAAGCTGGCTCTACAAGGTTTGACGAATCATTTGCGGTGACGCTGGAAATCAGCGCCTTCAACTTCTTTCCGTGGCTCATTGAAGAGGCAAAAAGGTCAATCGAGAAGCAACAACTCATGCCCAGCCGCTATATTCGCGTGCGCTCAATGAGGGAGCAGGTTGAAGATGACGACGTTCTGGCCTTTGCGGCGGTAATGCAGATGATAGGTGCCTCGTACGTGCAAACGCTTGACACGAAAGGCACCATGCCCGGGCCAGACGGAAAGCCGATCAACGTCCACTTGGGCGGCGCAGACACAATCACAGGCTATTTTGGAGGCGTCGGAGCGCCAAACGACTACTCACTGAAATGGGTTGAAGAATTTCTATACTACTATACCGAGTATGGCCTCACACAGGTTCTAAACACAAACCCGGGAACGGCATTGCTGGGCTACATGCTCCACAAGCTAGGAATAGACATCGAATTCAAAATCTCTGTATTCATGGGCAACGACAACCCATACTCAATCCTGTGGACCCTGATGACAGCGAAACTGCTGAGCCGAGACGACGGGTCAACTCCACTTATCGGTTTCAACCTTTCAAACTCGGTAAGTAATGAGACGATTGAGCTTGCATCCTACGCGAGAAAGGCCTTCGGGTTTGAAGATATCGTTCGCATTGAGCACCACATCACCGAGGCCTACAAGAGCATCGTCCGCCAACCCTACAATCGCACAAGCGAACTCGTCCAGCTTGCAGACCACGTGAGGAACATCAGCGCCAAGCACGAGGGCGGAATCCCTGAAACTGACGGAACCCGCGAACATCCTTCAGACATACTAGACTACTTCATGCCCAAGAAAGACATAACCGCAAAAGGACTGATGCCAAAACTGCTGGCCAACTACCTAGACAAACACGACGCCGTAAACGAGACCGCCAAGGCACTCACAGAAAAAGGCCTAACGTTCATAGCCGCACGAAACCTGCACAAACCCTAAACTTCCATCGGATTGTCTGGTTCTTGCAAGATGCGTTCGAAGGAAACCGCGGGCAGAAAAGCTGACTTGGATCTTCTTCTGGGCTATCTGGTTGTGCGGATGAACCGCTGATAAATGTATATGAAATATGTTAGTGCAAATGCAGTGAGGCCAATTTCGAAGACAAGTATAACCGGGTTGCCTTCGACGGCTGTAAAGTGACCCCGCTGGAGTATGTCAGTGAACACGAGCACTTGCAGAAAAATGGCACCACCTAGACAGCTCAGGCCAAGCGTGTGAAAAAGCATCAGCAGGCGGCGGTCAAGCCTTGCGGAGACAGTCATTGTCATCGTGAACAGCAAGAGAAAGGCAATCACATATGTGCATTATGAATTGGAAAACTGAATGGAAGCTACATCGTTTCAATACTGAGCATTCGTGTGTGTTAAAAAGTGAGAAAAGGTTACTGGGATTGACCTTTTGTTCCTAACGTGCCCGGGGAGCTAGTAACTTGCTTCTCAACACCCGGCTTGTCTACAATATTGGGTATGTCCTTGATCAGCAGGTTAATTGAACAACTCGTATTGACCTGTTAATGTAGCAGGATCCATCTGCCATCGACCTTTCCAAGAAGTCTGGCAGATTTGAGTATGGGGCCAAACGTATGGATAGCGGAAAATCCTTTAAATGACAGTGCATCATACATTGCTGACCAGAATTGAGCATTGACGAAGTTGTGAGCGACCTAAAGGACAGCTGGAACAAGTCAAACGAACAGACTCCACGCATCTGTCCAAACTGTGGTCGAGAAATGTATCGCGAGCAAGTGACAGAAGACAAGAGTATATGGGTATGTTCTGACTGCGGGAGAGAGTTCGAGGAGTCCAAGCCGAAGCCAGTGGGGAAGCTTCCTATACAGGGCAAGGCTTGGAGATACTTCCTCCATGGTTTCGTCTTCAGCTTGCTGTTCATTCCATTGGAAATAGCGTGGATGTTTGCGGCTGTGCTTTGGCCTCAGTTGGTTTCATAATCGGACTAGTTGTCGCTATAGGCCTTCTGTTCTTGGGCATTGGATACTTGAACACGCTGGTCGCAGGATTCGTGTGGGGATACGCTTTTGACAATGAATTCACGGAGGTTCTTGTTCACGGTTTCGTGCTGTCATTTATCTTTCTCGGAATTGGTTTGGTGGTTTCGTGGCCTCTGATGGCCTACGCAAGCAACTGGATCGTGTTCGTGGCAAGAATCATCATCTTCTGTTTCCTTTACGGAATCGTAGGTAGAAGTATTGCAGAAATGTACACGATCTAGCTGCCGACGCCTTCTTTCATTGCAGTGCTGAACAGCCCTGTCTAACGCCTCAATACAGCTTTGCATGGGTAATCATTTTAAGCATCCCGATTGAGGTTGGAGATCTCTCCCGCACAATCCCCTCTTTCTTTCGTTCAAACGTCGCGCGCGCTTGGCGTTTCGGACATTGAAAGCTTAGGACCATACGTAAAAACTCGATGGAAAGACTATGAAGAAAGATTGCTTGGGATGTCCTAGCATTCGTCGTCAAGTCTCTCTTTGTGCTTCCAGAACGCATTTTTCGTCTAACCAAGATAATGGCTGACACAATCAGGCAGGCTAGAAGTATGGTTTGTGTTAAAAGAACATTAGCAAAGGATTTTGAATACTCGTCAAAAAGGAATCCTTCCCAAACCGCGTTCACAACTCCGTGAAATGCTATAGTCAAGAAGGCAAGTTCAAAGCCAAAAAGCATGCCTTGTAAGACTCTCTGCTTTGGAACTCTCTTCTCCAACGTTATGGCATACCAAAAGAAGCCAAATGAGACCAAGGATTGTCCAATTCCACCTGAAAGTCTTACAATCGTATTTACTAGAGTATTCGAACTAGTTTCACAAATAACTTGGGTTAATAAATAGGAGTGAATACGAAGCCTAAATACCAGGCAGGCCAAGACATGACTGTTTTCATGACAAACCATTCCAAAGAAAAAGCTTCCAAAGAAGAAACCCATCAAAAAAGAACCAAGAGAAGCTGCAAATAATATCCAGTTACTGGTTTTCATTGCTATTCTCTGTGATAGAATTCGGGCTCTTAAACTATTCTACATTAGTCCAATAACGTAGAACGCAGCATGGAAGGCACGCGAACCTTAGAGTGTGCAAACGGTTCGTTCTCATATCCACACATGATTCAGAGACTCACTCAAACCAGTCACCGATGACGTTCAATAGGCAATTCGTGTAGATGGATTGATTTCTCGTCTTCAAGTACAAGTCTGCAAGGTTTATGCAACCTATTTTCTTGAATGATATGTCCTCAGAATAGTGTAGATGAGGCCTAGAGTCATGTTCATCTGCTTTTTCATCGAACCAGAATAGACCGTGACTTAGACCATTGCGAAGTCTGTAGTCAATTTCTCCTAGCTTATCGGCCTTCTCTATTTCCAGTTCCCTAAGGCTTCTCAGCAACGTTCCTAGGGCCGTTTTGTTGTTCACTTCCTTTCCATCTTCGCCAATTGAATAGTGGATTGGAAGTTTCAGTACGAAGAGAAGAGCGTATCTGAACTCTTCGGCATTCTGCAAGAAAACCATTATCATCTCTGAATAAAGCAAGTACCTTAGGTCCTCTTCAGTTAGTCCATACGGCTCGTTTAACTCAAGAAATCTCCTTAACCTCTGTCTACTATCTGGCTTGATCTTGTCAACATACATGTCAAAGAACATGTTGAAAGCATGAGTAACTTTTCTGGTATTCCACAAGACATTCATGAACCTCATTCTCTCTCCGTCCGTTCCTTCCACTTTTAGTTCGGAACGGAGATGTCCTTTCCTCTCCAAATCCGCAATAATGTCTTGAAAGTGAGAAGCGAATTCATAACATAGCTTCTGCTCTTCCTTCCTCAAATCTGGAGACTTACAGAACTTATCCGTCAAGGACATTGTTTCTCACTCATCCAATGATTGTGGTATGCTCTAGCTAACCTTTTCTGAGCATCTCATGATGAAACTTCAGAGGATTGCAAGGCTGAGAGGCTAACACCTAACAAACGAAAGAGACAGAGGATGCTGTGCCATGGCCGGAAGTTATCGAAACTCGCTTTTCATGGACATCTTGCACAACACTCACCTAAAAGGTAAAAACAAAAGTGAAGCCCATGAATCAACAGCGGAAACTTGAGCACTAACCAGGCCTAGGCGACCACAAAAGAGCTAGATCTTCCATCATGGCCTTCTCTGAAACTTTGCACTGCGTCTTTCATGCTCTCACAGCAACCTTCGGAAGGGATGAAGGTAATAAGCAATTGTGAGGAATCTCAGTAAAAACCCATACTCTTGTCAAACTATACTTTGCTAGAATTAGAAGGCTGGAGAGATCATGTAGCGAAGCCCGCGAATACCCTAACTGAAACCAGTTTTAGGGCGACATCCATACACTTCTCTACCTGACCTCTTGCAGGATTGTACAAGGTTCCATGTAGAATATCGTTCCTTATCCCCCTAAGAGCATCCAAGTCTGGCTTTAGTTTCAGGTATCTTTCGTCAATTCGGCTCAAAAACATCGTTTCAATAACTGAATCGACATTCCACCTTTCCAAACTCTTTACTTTTCCTTTGCGATCTGGAAACTCTTTCACTAGAAGCTCGTACCAGATCCGATAGAGAGACATTTCCACTGACATCCAACTGAGAATGAAGGCTATGAAAAGCTCTCCCTTTCTCGCATAGAAATCAGCTTCCATAACTCTCAAAAGACAAAGGTTCTCGTAGGCTGGAAAGAAGCGAGGATCTGCGTGCAAAGATCTGTCGATCATTGCAGCCTTCGAGATCACTCTTCTTGCAGTGGCAAGTCTCTTTCTACTCAGTTTCTTCTTCTTGTCGTGCTGACGTATGAGTTCATTGAGAATCAATGCTCCGTAGTCGTTGAGTGCTGAAGGGTCATGTGACGTCTTCCTAAGCAGTGATTGAAAGATTGCCTCAGCCTCCGAAAAATGCTCTTCCTCAACGAGCCAATCGGCCATTCCTATGAATAGGTCCGAATGCACCAACCTATCTATTACTTTCTTCTTC
>Ga0315280_10007408_pt1 | contig 14740 bp, 13 predicted proteins | sample YL17G06_40_MG_FD_203697 | JGI IMG/M metagenome (GOLD analysis project Ga0315280, IMG submission 203697) | Sediment microbial communities from Yellowstone Lake, YNP, Wyoming, USA - YL17G06_40 | ecosystem: Environmental > Aquatic > Freshwater > Lake > Sediment | place: USA: Wyoming | collected...
TCAAGAAACACTTTTCAACTCTGCCGCGCTGGGGAAGAGTCCAGCATGAGAGTTTGGAAATGGCAGAGAATTCACTACCTAATGTAGATGCGGAAACAAAGAGTCTGATACTAAGAAACCTTCTCTTTGCGTTGCGCTGTCACACTTGCGAACGAAGACTTACTGACGAATGCAATTTCATGCTCTGTGTGCGTGGGCTCATGTCCGGCACAATAGGGAGGTAGAAAGATGCCCTTCGAACCGAAGCTCATAGGTTTCATGTGCAATTGGTGCAGCTATGCTGGAGCGGATTTGGCTGGCGTGAGCAGGTACCAGTATCCGCCGGAAATAAGAATTGTCAAGGTCATGTGCAGTGCACGCGTTGACCCAGACATTGTTCTTGAAATGTTCATCCAGGGTGCAGACGGTGTGTTTGTTGGCGGATGTCATATTGGCGACTGCCACTACATCAAGGGCAACTACTTCGCGCAGCAACGTATAAAGGTCGTCAGGAGACTTCTGGCAAAATGCGGCCTCGAGCCAGAGCGCTTGAGGCTCGAATGGGTGAGTGCCTCTGAGGGAGAACGTTTTGCAGAGCTCATGACAGAGTTCACATCGCAAGTCTCCAAACTCGGTCCAAGCCCAGTGAGTGGAGAACAACCTGATATCAAGAAACTCAAACTCCTGTTCGCAGCGAAGAATGTTGTCGAAGACGTCAGGATTCGTTCTCTGCTTGGCAAATACGTCGAGTTCTCCGAGAAAGGGAATGTCTTTGGGAGAAAGATATCCGAAGAGGAACTGGATGCATTGCTTGATTCAGTAATGGATGATGAATTTGCACGAATAGGCATATTGCTGGCCGCATCCGACAAACCAGTTTCTGTGAAAGAGCTTGCAACAACTCTGAATCTGCCTGCAACAAGGGTCTTGCAGCATATTGTAACGCTAAAGGATCGCGATCTGATGAGGCTCTCCCGCATAGAAGGCACAACGCCTCTCTATCGGAGCACGCAAGTTGTTGGGATAGGAGGTGCATGAAATGACCGATAAGCCTGTTGGTGCAGTTCTCGTAGTTGGCGGTGGCATCGCTGGTATGCAAGCATCTCTCGATTTGGCTGACTCGGGATTCAGAGTCTATCTTGTGGAGAACAGTCCGAACATCGGTGGTGCAATGGCACAACTCGACAAGACCTTCCCCACGAACGATTGTGCCATGTGCATATTGGCACCAAAACTTGTGGAAACAGGAAGACATCACAACATCCAAATAATGTCAAATGCCGAAGTCGAGTTGGTTGAAGGTTCTCCTGGTGATTTTCGGGTAACGGCAAGAAAGCGTACAAGGCGCGTACTGGAGGATAAATGCACTGGCTGCGGTGTTTGCACGCAGCGCTGTCCCATAGAGGTGCCCGATGAGTACAACAAAGGCCTGAAGCTCAGAAAGGCCATCTACGTGAAATATCCCCAGGCAATACCACCGACATATGTCATTGATCAGGAACACTGCATTGGTTGCGGAATCTGTGCAACCCAATGTGAAGCCCAGGCAATAGAGTATTCTCAGAAGGAAACAATCGTCGAAATGAGGGTCGGCTCAATTATCCTTGCTCCGGGCTATGAGGAGTTCAATCTGAATCTCAAACCCGAGTACGGCTATGGCAGATATCCGAACGTGGTCTCTTCTCTAGACCTGGAAAGAATGCTGTCCGCAACCGGACCTTATGGTGGCCTTATTCTCAGACCGAGCGACGGGGAAATCCCTCGGAGAATCGCGTTTTTGCAGTGCATAGGATCGCGTGATAAGCAAATTGGAAAAACATACTGCTCTTCGGTTTGTTGCATGTTTGCGATAAAAGAGGCAATAATCGCACAGGAGCATACGCCAGGCCTGAAGCCCTACATATTCTTCCTTGACATCCGGGCGTTTGGAAAGGAGTTTGACGAGTACTACATCCGTGCGGAAGAAGTTCACAACATAAAGTTTGTCAAGAACAACCGCATCGCCAAAGTGGAAGAAGATCCAGCAACGAAGAATCTGATTGTTTGGTATCAAGATGGGGAGAACCTCAAGAGCGAAGAGTTTGATATGGTGGTTCTTTCTGTTGGCACTTCGCCGCTTAAGGATTCGGAGCGGATGAACCGTGTTTTTGGCATCAATCTGAACAAATACGGGTTCGCAAACACGAGCGTTTTCTCGCCGCTGGAGACAAACGTGCCGGGAATATATGTCTGCGGAGCATTTGCTGGACCGAAAGATATCCCTGATTCAGTCGCGCAGGCAAGCGGTGCAGCGGCGAAGGCATCATCTTTGATTTCGAGTGCCCGAGGCACGCTCGTGACTGAGCGAATATTCCCGCCCGAGACCAATACTGTTGGGCAAGAACCTCGTATTGGCGTATTCGTTTGTCACTGTGGCGTCAATATAGGCGGCGTAGTGCGTGTTCCAGAGGTCACAGAATACGCAAGAAGACTACCGAACGTTGTCTATGCTGAGGAGAATCTGTACACATGTTCCCAGGACACCAACGAAAAAATAAAGCAGAAGATAAAAGAACAGAACCTGAATCGCGTAATTGTAGCATCGTGTACTCCGAGAACCCATGCACCGCTGTTTCAGAACACCATCCGTCAAGCAGGACTGAATATGCATCTTTTCGAAATGGCGAACATTCGAGACCAGTGCTCATGGGTTCATACCCACGAGCCGGATAAGGCAACGGGGAAGGCAAAAGATCTCGTTCGGATGGCTGTGGCAAAAGCGAGATTGCTCGAACAACTGCCCCGAATCACTGTTCCGGTGAAGAAGAGCGCGCTCATACTCGGTGGTGGGTTGTCTGGAATGACTTGCGCAATTCAACTCGCAGAAGAAGGTTATGAAGCGCACATAGTCGAGAAAGAGAAAGAGCTTGGCGGAATGCTCAAACGCATACGTTACACATTGAGCGGGGAAGATACGCAGAGAGAACTGAAGAAGCTGATCAAGAGGGTTGAAGGCAACGGGAGGATTCACGTCCATACGAATACGCTTCTCAGGGAATTGAGCGGCTATGTTGGTAGCTATGTTGCGACTGTCTCCACTGGTGAGAAGGAGGAAAAGATAGATACTGGTGTGATCATAGTTGCAACTGGCGGAGTGGAATACAAGCCGGAAGAATATCTTTACGGAAAGCATGGCGGGGTCAAGACCCAATTGGAATTCGAAGAACTTCTTGCCAAGGACCCAGTTGCGGCTAGGAAGACGAAGAACGTCGTGATGATTCAATGCGTCGGTTGCAGAACAAGAGAGCGACCTTACTGTTCTCGTGTATGCTGCACCGAAACAATCAAGAATGCACTCAAGCTGAAAGAGTTGAATCCCGCCGCGAATGTGTACATCCTACACAAGGACGTCCGCACATATGGATTCCGTGAGGACTTCTATTCGGAGGCCGCAGAGAAGGGAATAGTGTTCATCAGATACTACGATGACTCTTTGCCCGTTGTGACAATGGAAAAGAGGAAATTGCGTGTCGAGGCGTTCGAACATTTCATAGGTGAGCATATTGTCGTGAGACCAGACATACTGATGCTTGCAGCCGCAACTCTGCCAAATCCCGACAATGAGACTCTTGCAAAGATTCTCAAGGTACCACTGAGCAAGGACAAATTCTTCCTTGAGGCACACATGAAACTGCGTCCCGTGGACTTTGCAACGGACGGCATCTATCTCTGCGGACTCGCTCACTCGCCCAGATTCATGGAAGAGTGCATCGCGCAGGCATCTGCGGCGGTCGCACGTGCATCAACCATTCTTTCGAAAGACTTCTACGAGGTTGAAGGAATAGTTTCCCAGGTGAACGAAGAGAAATGCACAGGCTGTGGTACTTGCGTGACAATCTGCCCATACGGTGCAATGGAAAAGAATGCAGAGGGTATTGCAAAAACGAATATCGTCCTGTGCAAGGGCTGTGGCACTTGTGTTGCATCATGCCCGGAGAGAGCCATACGGTTACCCGGTTTCACTGATGAGCAGCTCATTGCTCAGGTTGCAAACGCCGTCAAAGAAATCAATGGCGTGAAGGAGGGGGTCTAAATGACCTTCGAACCTCGCATTGTGGGCTTTCTCTGCAACTGGTGTAGTTATGCAGGTGCGGATTTGGCAGGAGTCTCAAGGTTCCAGTACCCATCGAACATTAGGACAATTCGCGTGATGTGCTCGGGCAGGGTTGATCCTGTCCTCATAGTTGAAGCTTTGATTCAAGGTGCAGATGGTGTGCTCATCGGAGGATGTCATCCCGGAGATTGCCATTATGTGAACGGCAACCTCCAAGCTGATTGTAAGATTAGACTTACAAAGAGGATCCTTGAGCTTGCAGGTTCTGACCCGCGGCGGGTGCGACTTGAATGGGTGAGTGCTTCTGAGGGACAACGATTCGCTGATCTCGTCAGAGACTTCACAGAGGTGCTCGAAAAGCTAGGCCCAAGCAACGCGGGAGAGATGATGGATGGTTTGGTGGCAGTACGCAATGCCCTCTCTGATTTCAGATTAAGGGCTCTTGTGAGCAATGAGCTGAAGATTGTCGAAGACGGAAATGTCTACGGGGATAGACTGGACAAAGAGAAACTTCTGGACGTCATGTACAATGCCGCGAAGGAGGAATTCGAGAGATCAATGATCATTCTACTTACGAAGAACAACAACATGTCCGTGAAGGACCTCTCGAAGAAGATGAATGTTCCGACGAATCGAGTATTGGAGCACATAGTCGTGCTGAGGCAAAAGAACCTTCTTTCAATGGACCACCCGGAGGGCTTCACGCCCACATACAGAACCATTGAAATCGGAGGTGAGCAGTGATGGCAGCAAGTGACAAAATCGGCGCGGTCATGGTTGTCGGTGGCGGCATCTCGGGGATGCAGTCCGCTCTCGACCTAGCTGACTCGGGATACAAGGTGTACTTGGTCGAGAAGCAGCCGAGCATCGGCGGTACGATGGCCCAGCTCGACAAGACATTCCCGACCAACGACTGCGCCATGTGCATCATGGCGCCTAAGCTAGTCGCGACGGGCAGACACCACAACATCGATCTGATAACGAACGCTGAAGTCGCAAAGCTAGACGGTGAGGCGGGCAACTTCAGCGTGACGGTGAAGCAGCATGCCCTTAGAGTGAACCCGAAGAAGTGTACTGGCTGCGGCAGCTGTGCCCAGAAGTGCCCGATCGAAGCGCCTAACGAGTTCGACGAGAACACCAAGGTGAGGAAGGCGATCTACGTGAGATACCCGCAGGCCGTTCCCTTAGTCTACTCAATCGACCCAGACAGGTGCATTGGCTGCGGGATATGTGCAGAGGAGTGCAAGGCGAAGGCGGTCGAGTACGACCAGAAGGAGAAGGTGCTCGAGATCAGGGTCGGCTCCATCATCGTCTCGCCAGGCTTCGACGAGTTCAACGCGCGCCTGAAGACGGAGTACGGGTATGGTGTGTACAAGAACGTGGTAACGAGCATCGAGTTCGAGAGGATGCTCTCGGCCACAGGACCGTACATGGGCACTGTGCTGAGACCCTCCGACGGCGACATACCGGAGAAGGTCGCGTTCATCCAGTGCGTCGGCTCGAGGGACGAGCACTGCGGGAACGAGTACTGCTCGAGCGTATGCTGCATGTATTCGATCAAGGAAGCGGTCATTGCCAAGGAGCACGGCGGGGACATCAAACCCTCAATATTCTTCATGGACATGAGAGCGTTCGGCAAGGAGTTCGATGAGTACTACAACAGGGCACAGAACGAGTATGGAATCAAGTTCGTCAGGTCGAGGATTGCGTCCGTCTCCGAGGATCCGAAGACGAATAACCTGAATCTCAAGTATGTTGAGAACGGCGAGCCAAAGGAGGAAGAGTTCAACCTCGTCGTCCTAGCAGTCGGACTCAGGCCACCTGCGGACGCCGAGAACCTGAGCAGGATCATGAAGTTCAGGCTCAACGACGACGGGTTCGCTCAGACGGGCGCGTTCACGCCGGTCGAGACTTCGAGGCCCGGGATATTCGTCAGCGGCGCGTTCTCTTCGCCAAAGGACATCCCGATGACAGTTGCGGAGGCTTCAGGCGCCGCTGCGAAGGCCGGCACCGAGATTGCTGAGGCGAGGAATACCCTCGTCACGAAGAAGGAGTACCCGCCCGAGATGAGCGTCGAGGGCCAAGAGCCCAGGATAGGCGTATTCGTCTGCCACTGTGGTATCAACATCGGTGGCGTCGTGAAGGTTCCGGAGGTCGTGGAGTACGTGAAGACGCTGCCCAACGTGGTCTACGCTGAGCATAACCTGTACACCTGTTCCCAGGACACGCAGGAGAAGATCAAGGAGAAGGTCAAGGAGCTGAAGCTGAATAGGGTGGTGGTAGCGAGCTGCACGCCAAGGACTCACGAGCCGCTGTTCCAGAACACCATCAAGGAAGCGGGCCTCAATGCCTACCTGTTCGAGATGGCGAACATCAGGGACCAGTGCTCGTGGATACATATGCACGAACCGAAGGCGGCGACGAAGAAGTCGAAGGATCTCGTGCGCATGGCGGTCGCCAAGTCACGGCTGCTAGAGCCGCTCCAGAACCTGACGTTGAAGGTCAACCAGGCAGCGATGGTCGTCGGCGGCGGCGTGTCCGGCATGACCGCCGCACTAGAACTCGCCAAGCAGGGATTCAAGGTGCACCTGGTCGAGAGGGAGAAGGAGCTCGGAGGCAACGCGAAGAAGCTCTACTATCTGCCATCAGGTGACGACCCGCTGGCGTTCGTCAAGGAGCTTGACAAGGAGATCTCTTCCAACCCGAACATAACCGTCTACACAGACGCGAAGATCAAGATGATTGACGGATACGTTGGGAACTTCAAGACGACCCTCGAGTCCGGAGAGCAGATCGAGCACGGCGCTGTCATACTGGCCATCGGCGGACAGGAGTACAAGCCCCAGGGAGAGTACCTATACGGCAAGAACAAGAATGTCCTGACCTTGCTCGAGCTCAAGGAGAAGCTCTACAAGGGCGAGGCGAAGGGCAGCGAGTACGTGTTCATACAGTGCGTAGGCTCGAGAGAGGAGGGACACCCGAACTGCTCGCGCGTGTGCTGCACGGGCACGATGACTGCTGCGATCGAGATCAAGAAGAAGGACCCGAACGCGAATATCTTCGTACTGTACAGGGACATCCGGACATACGGATTCAGGGAGAAGTACTACAAGGAGGCCAGCCGACTGGGTGTGACCTTCGTCAGGTTCGAAGACAAGGACAAGCCGAAGGTCGATGAGAAGGGCGGCAAGCTCGAGGTCAAGGTGAAGGATGAAGACACCGGCAAGGAGATCACACTGAAGCCGGACTACCTGGTCCTGGCGAGCGGCACGAGGCCGCAGCCGGACGCGGGCAAACTGGCACCGATGTGCAAGGTTCCCCAGACCAAGGAGGGTTTCTTCCTGGAAGCCCACATGAAGCTCAGGCCGGTCGACTTCGCGACCGAGGGCATCTATCTGGCAGGTCTGGCGCACGGCCCGAAGTTCATCGACGAGAGCATCGCCCAGGCGCTCGCGGCAGTGTCCCGGGCCACAACGGTGCTGTCGAAGACCGAGCTCGAGGCCGAAGGCATAGTCGCGAGAATCGAGGAGTCGCTCTGCGACGGATGCGGGATATGCGTTCCGATCTGCGAGTACAAGGCCCTCGAAGTGGTCCTGGACAAGAAGGACCCGAAGAAGAAGCTCGTGGAGGTCAACGTGGGCCTCTGCAAGGGCTGCGGCGCATGCGTGGGAGCATGCCCGTCCGGAGCGCTCACTCAGATGGGCTACAGAGACGACCAGATCTACGCGATGATCGACGCCATGCTCGAAGAGCCGAAGCCGAAACTGGAGGCGAAACAATGATCTCGGAGGCTGCACACCATGAGAGTCCACACGCGGAGGGAGCGACGAAGGAGCCCGACCCGAAGATACTGGTCTTCTGCTGCAACTGGTGCTCCTATGCGGGAGCAGATCTCGCTGGAGTCAGCAGGCTCCAAATGCCTCCGTACTTCAGGACCATCAGGGTCATGTGCTCCGCGAGAGTCGACCCCGAGTTCGTCCTGAGGGCCTTCCAGAAGGGCGTTGACGGCGTTCTCGTCGCAGGCTGCCACCCGGCGGACTGCCACTACATCGGCGGGAACTACAGGACCCGCAGGAGGATAGCGCTCCTGAAGATGCTCATCCAGCAGTTCGGATACGATCCGGACAGGCTCAGGCTCGAATGGGTCTCCGCGGGTGAGGGCGAGAAGTTCCAGAAGACCATAGTCGAGTTCACGAACACGATCAAGGAACTAGGGCCTTCTCCGATGCACAGGGGTGACTGAAGATGTCCCTGCGGGAGGCCAAGATACGCGCGGCATTGAGGACGCTCGAAGGCGAGAGGGTCAGGTGGCTCCTCGGCAAGAAGGGCGTACTGACCACGACTGGTAACGTGTTCGGCGAGGCCATCACGGGACCGAGGTACGACTTCATAGTGCAGAAGGCTGCGGCCGTGGAGCTCGAGAGGAACATGCTGCTCCAGGAGATGGAGGACGGCCCGAGGACGGTCCACGAGCTACACGATTCGACAGGCATCGCGAAGCCGGAGATCGTGAAGCACATAATCGCCCTCAAGAAGTGGAGGCTGGTCGAGCAGGCGGGTATGAAGGGCCAGTCGCCGCAGTATTTGGCAGCCCCGAAGAAGAAACAGCCTGAGGAGAAAGAGGTGAGCTGAGATGGCAGAGAAGATCAAGATCGCACAGTACTGGGGGGCGGGTTGCGGAGGATGCGACGTCGCCCTCCTGGACATCGACGCGAAGATTCTGGATGTGCACGCCATAGCTGAGGTCGTGTTCTGGCCCATCGGTTTCGACGGCAAGATCAAGGATATCGAGTCGATGCCGGACAAGAGCATCACGGTCAGCTTCTACAACGGCGCCATCAGGAACAGCGAGAACGAGCACATCGCCAAGGTCCTGCGCGCGAAGTCGGTCGTCATGATCGCCTTCGGCTCGTGCGCGTGCTACGGCGGGACGCCCGGCCTTGCAAACGTAACGAACAAGAAGGAGATATTCGAAACGGTATACAAGAACACGGTGTCGACCGACAACCCGAACTTCGTGACGCCGCAGCACCACTCGAAGGTCAAGGAGGGGGAGCTCGAGCTGCCGGAGTTCTATGACTCGGTCAAGACGCTCGACGAGATAGTCGATGTGGACTACTTCATGCCCGGATGCCCGCCGACGGTCAATCTGATTGCTATGGCAGTCGATGCTGTAGCGCAGCACGTCACCAAGGGCGCGCCGCTGCCCCCGAAGGGGACCGTCATCGCGAGCGACAAGACCCTCTGCGACGAATGCAAGAGGGAGAGGGTCGAGAAGGGCAGGAGGATCGAGAAGATCTACCAGGCCTACGAGATCAAGCCAGACCCGAAGAAGTGCCTGCTGGACCAGGGAATCATCTGCATCGGACCAGCTACAAGAGCCGGGTGCGGTGCTATGTGCCCGAACGCACAGATGCCGTGCAGAGGCTGCATGGGCCCGACCAAGGGCGTCATGGAGCAGGGCGCGAGCATGCTGAGCGCTCTATCGTCGCTTCTGAACATCACTGACACCGAGTCGCAGCTGAGCGAGGAGCAGATAATGACACTCATGATGCAGGTCAAGGACCCGCTTGGGACCTTCTACGCGTTCACGCTGCCGAAGTCCATGCTGAAGCGGGCTGTGACCGAGAGAGGGAAGAGGAAGGCGGTGAGCTGAAATGGCCGGACCGATCATCAACGACACGACAACGAAAACGAAGGAACGGAAGATCACAATAGACCCGATCACGAGGCTCGAAGGTCATGGCAAGATTGAGATATTCCTCGACGCTGCGGGGAACGTCGAGAACGCGTACCTGCAGATACCCGAGCTCAGGGGCTTCGAGAGGTTCTGCATCGGCAGGCACGTGATGGAGCTGCCAGTCCTTACCAACAGGCTGTGCGGCGTCTGCCCGGCGGCACACCACCTCGCGAGCACGAAGACACTCGATGCGGTCTTCAGCGCCACGCCGACACCGACCGCGATCAAGCTGAGAGAGCTGTTCTACATGGGACAGTTCACACACAGTCATATTGCGCACTTCTACGCGCTCGCAGCCCCGGACTTCGTCCTTGGGCCGTCAGCACCATCGATGAAGAGGAACATCCTCGGAGTTGTGGACGCTGTCGGCGTCCCCATCGGGGCCGAAGTCATCAAGCACAGGTCATACGGCCAGAAGGTGCAGGAGATCGTCGGTGGCAGGGCGACACACCCGGTGTTCGGCCTTCCTGGAGGCGTTTCGAAGCAGATCAGCGAGGAGGAGCGCGTGCAGATGGAGACCATGGCGAAGTCCTGTGTGGAGTTCGGCAAGTTCACCGTGAAACTCTTCCACGACATCGTGCTGGCCAACAAGGACTACATGGGCCTCGTGCTGAACCAGGACGCGTACTACCTCAACTCCTACTACATGGGCATGGTCGACAAGAACAACAAGAGCAACTTCTACGATGGTGACATCAGGGTCGTGGACCAGCAGGGCAAGGAGGTAGTCAAGTTCAAGCCCAGCGAGTACCTCGATGTCATAGCTGAGCATGTCGAGCCCTGGACCTACATGAAGATGCCCTTCCTGAAGAAGGTCGGGTGGAAGGGCTTTGAGACAGGGCCGCACAGTGGCATATACAGAGTGGGTCCGTTGGGAAGGATCAATGTCTGTAACGGCTACACGACCCCGCTGGCGCAGAAGGAGTACGAGTTCCTCGCGAAGACCGTGAAGGACCTCGGAGTAACCGGGCCGGTGAACCAAACGCTGGCGTACCACTGGGCGAGAGTAATCGAGCTGCAGTATGCCGCGGAGAGGATGCTCGAGCTCGCGAGCGACAAGAGCATCACGAGCGATGATATTAGAGGGCCTTACAAGGAACCGAAGGAGGGCGTGGGGATAGTCGAGGCGCCGAGGGGCACACTCATACACCACTACACCTCGGACATGAACGGCCTGTGCACTAGTATCAACATGATCGTCGCCACGACGAACAATTACGCAGCAATCAACACGAGCGTGAAGCAGGCTGCGAAGGCGCTCATCAAGAACGGCGAGGTATCGCAGGGGCTGCTGAACAAGGTCGAGATGGCCTTCAGGTGCTACGACCCCTGCAACTCGTGCGGCACGCACTCGTTGAACGGCGGTCCCGCGCTCGAAGTGACGATCAGGCGCAAGGACGGTTCTGTCCTAACAACACAGAGAAACTTCTAAACGGATTTCATGAGGGACATTTCCCCTCATAGATCATTTTCATTCCGTTCACGGAGTCGGAGTCAGGATTATTATGGCCTAGGCCTTTCTGACTCCTGTGAAAGTGCTCGTCCTTGGTGTGGGCAATCCTATACTCTCCGATGATGGTGTCGGGATTCGAGTCGCTCGCGAGCTCAAGAAGAGAAAACTGCCCGGGGTCGACGTGGAGGAACTAGCGGCGAGCGGGCTGGAGCTGCTCGATGTGGTCCGCGGTTATGACAAGGTCGTCATCATTGACGCGATTCAGACAACCAAGGGAAAACCTGGCGAACTGCACATCCTCGAGGAGAAGGATTTCGAGAAGTCCATCCATGGGTCGTCGCCGCATGGGATCAACATCGCAACGGCGCTCGCCTTGGGAAGGAAGCTCGTGCCGAACGAGATGCCAAAGAAGGTCGTCTTCTTTGCGATCGAGGCGGAAGACGTGGTAAATGTCAGCGAGAAGCTCACCCCGAAGGTTGCGAAGGCGCTGCCGAGGATAGTGGAACGGGTGGAGAAGGAGTCAGGCTTGCCGCGATCATCCCATGGCTGAAAGCCAACCAGACACTCTAATCCGCTCATCATCGTACAAGTAATCAGTGCCCTCAGAACCTGCCCTTCGAACCTCCGCCACCTGACCTGCCCCCACCGAACTTCCCTCGGGAGATGACAAAGCCCAGCCAGAGAAAGATTCTGCCCTTGGTGAGGACACCGACGAAAACCACTATTGCAACGGCGAGCTGCCAGTAGTCGATTCTGAGGAATTGGATGTCATAACCCTTCTGGTTGAGCCTCCCAGGGTCGCTCGTCAGCTCGGACGCGAGGGACTTGACCGTGTAGAACACTCCAGCATAACAGTCCCCCGCCTGCAGGTAGGGCCCCAGGTTCTCCCTCCCGATGGTCCCGACCTTCTCGTCGTTGAGAATGCCTTCGAGTCCGTATCCCACCTCTATCCTCCAGAGGCTCTTGTCCGTCAAGACTAGGACAAGGACCCCGTTGTCCTTGCCCGCCTTCCCGATGCCGGCAGATTCGAACAACTCCACCGCGTAGATGTCAATGCTCTCGGGCTGAGTCGTGTCAACGATCACAATCGCGATCTCGTCTGAAGTGAGCTTGTCGAGCTCGTAGCAGATGTTGTCGAGCGTGTCAATCTCGTTATAGGTGAGCACTCCCACGAAGTCGTTCACGTACAGGTATATTTCAGACGCCGCCTGGCCGCTGAGGATTACGGGCCCGATCAAAGAAACCATGGCAGTCAACGCAATCAAGGGTCTCTTGTCAATCATTCGCCACCCTCAAGAACTCCGACGCAACCTATGGTTGGCCCGGAATCAGGTCATAGTACCGCTTCTCATCGAAGCCGAACATGCCGGAAAAGACGTTCCCCGGGAAGCGCTTGATCTTGCTGTTGTATTCCCGCACATCATCGTTGCAGCGCATCCTCTCTGTGGCTATCCTGTTCTCCGTCCTAGCCAACTCGTCCATCAGGTTGGCCACGAGCGGGATCGAGCTAAGAGTCGGGTAGTTCTCCGCCGAGAAGTACGCCAGAACGATGGTGTTCAGCTGACTGTCGAGGGCTAGAGAGGTGTTAAGCCTCTGATCGGAGGTGAGCGCGGACAGCCATTCTGTCCTCAGCCTTGTTATGTTCTCCAATGTGCTCCTCTCGAATTGGGTGTACTGGCCAGTGACATTCACCAGATTCGGAATGAAGTCGATCTTCCTCTGGTACTAGTTCTCAATCTGGGCCCACTGAGCATTGACCTGCTGCTCCGCGTTGACGAATCCATTGTAGGTCACGATGATCAGCGCGAGAGCCATGACAACTGCTATCGCTGCTATGATCAGTGCCAAAAGCGGCATTGTGAGCTTCATGAACCGCGTTCAAGAGTTCCGGCAGATATAACTTTCTCCCCATGCTGTTAGGTCCGCCCTGGTCCAAGACCCCGATTGGAGAGAAGGCAAATTGTGAAAGGACTGTCAAGCCCCAGATGAGTGACATGCAGCAGGATCGAGATGAAAGTGGAATCAGCCTCGAGCAATAGCCCTCTGATTGACGGAGAGCCGGCCGTCCTAGTTGACGCACGGCTCATCCTGAGACAGGACCAGGAGATAAGGCGACTCGCCCTGCCCCTGAGTGCACAGAAGGTGGACGACCGGACTTGGATCCAGCTCCTTTCAAGGATGCGCATATCATACGCTGCTCGACGATGTTTGTCAGGAGCCTTGATGACTGCGCAGGCACAGCGAACAAGCCAGTCGCAGGGCAGGCACTCAAATTCGAAATGGTACATCTTTTCCCTATGATGTGTTTTTGCATGGGCGGCATTGAAGAACCTATTCCGAATCACAAGACTTATCGTGGTGTGTCTTCATCCTCGGATACGAGCGAAAGAACCGAATGACCTGTGCTCGGTGAGGTCTGAATGGCGACCATCAAGATAGAGAATATTGTCGCCTCAACATATCTGGGCGGAAAGTTGGACCTGGGGGCGATCGCCCTGGCGCTCGACGGCGCGGAGTATGAGCCAAAACAGTTCCCTGGCCTGATATACAGGCTCAAGGAGCCGAAGACCGCAGCACTTCTGTTCACGAGCGGAAAGGTTGTTTGCACAGGCGCGAAGAACCTCGAACAGGTGAAGACCGCGATAAGCAACATTGTGAAGCTTATCGAGGACGCGGGCACAGCGATCAAGGTCGAACCGAAGATCGAAGTTCAGAACATCGTCGCATCGGGCGACCTGGGCGCTACGATCAATCTGAATGCAATCGCAATCAGCCTCGGGCTTGAGAAGGTCGAGTACGAGCCAGAGCAGTTCCCGGGCCTGGTCTACAGGCTCGACGTGCCGAAGGTCGTCGTCCTGCTGTTTGGCAGTGGCAAGTTCGTCTGCACGGGGGCGAGAAAGCCCGAGGACGCCGAGGCCGCGGTGGACAGGATTAGCGAGGAGCTGAAAGCCGCGGGCCTGCTGGGTTGAGCTAGTCATACGATATGCGCACGGCCTTATCGAGAAGTTCAAGAAGGTCTGTGACGTCGAACTCAAGAAGCACAAAGAGATGTGTGGACCTGTGATCGTGATTAAGGGCTGACAGCAGAGCCAACAATCCGGTTTCTACCCGGCCCTTCAAATCGAGGGGAAACTAGTAGAATATGGAGGATGCTCATATTTGCCCCGAACGACTAGACCCACTCACAAGATCTCGGCGCCTGCCTCTGTCGATTCTATGGTTCTGTTTGACATGGAGCTCAGTAGCGAGAGGTGCTGGCACGTCCGTACGCCAATTGTGTGCGTCGAAGTCGTCCTATATATGCCTATCTGGGCAGATTGAAGGTGACAAGAATCAATAAAGAATTTCGCGCTAGGGCAGGAATGAGTTCACATTCTGCCACCCAACGACAGAGTCGATATCATTTCTTGCACTGGTTGGAGGAGGAAACGCATATGGAGACGGAGTTCAGCGTAAAACTTCCGAACAAGCCTGG
>Ga0315280_10007409_pt1 | contig 14739 bp, 17 predicted proteins | sample YL17G06_40_MG_FD_203697 | JGI IMG/M metagenome (GOLD analysis project Ga0315280, IMG submission 203697) | Sediment microbial communities from Yellowstone Lake, YNP, Wyoming, USA - YL17G06_40 | ecosystem: Environmental > Aquatic > Freshwater > Lake > Sediment | place: USA: Wyoming | collected...
TCAATAAATGATCAAGAGAATCTGGTATAAAATAACAAAAATATTGATGGCACTTATGCCTAAAATAACAGGCATAACCAATCTGAATTTACTGTGAAGACATAGGACAACTAAGGGACCAGAGACAATAGCATATTTCCAGACCCAAAATCGATCCCCGTAGAGTTCGATCACAGAGCGAACAACGGGGTTAATCTCCCATCCGCCATTTTCCAGAATCATCATTGTAAACCATGCATCCAGAATGTTTAATCCCACAATCAAAATTAATAGGAAAAGTAATACCGAACTATAACGGTCTACATAACCGCCCCTCTCCTGATCTAGCTTTCTTCGGAAGGTTCTTCTTCCACCCCAAAATGTAAACCTGCTCAAAGCAGGAGTGGGTTGTTTTCTTCGATCCTTAAGAATCCGTCTGTTCATTAGGCTTCTTATTTTTTTGAATGGCCCTATCGATTTTCCACCTCTCCCGATTTCCTCTAACATCAGCCCATAATTCCCCGATTTCATCATCTAATGTTTTTATCCTACTTTCTGATGTAAGATACTCATCATATTGCTCCTTATTGGCGAAATTAACCATTTTTTCACGTTCTTTCTTCTTTTCAGATTCCAATTCCTCTATTCTCTGGAAATTTTGGAGTATTCTTTCTTTCCAGTTGTTTTTTACTTCTTCCATAACAGTCCACTGTGATGCAGTTCTATCCGTCGTAAAGTTTTATCGTCTCCTTCTTCTGGCCCATGAATCATTTCCTTTGAAGACTTGTGAAATAACGGTTTTGTTGCCATGAAGAATATACCACCTATTATTTTAAGCACTATCCCAAAAAGATTAGCGAACTAAACAAAAGGAAGAAAATACCCAATGCATTAGCTAACACCTTACAACCCCCTTTTATATCTTTTGTATTAGTTGGCATTTTGTCCTCTTGGCTCTATATGCCCTTTATAAAGTTCTATCACCTTAAAGTATAGGCCCTTCCATGCCTGTGAACATACAAATACATTCTACATTTCAAGCATTTTTTATACCAAGTCTCCACTATCATCATAAGTTCCCGTAATGAAGTTGTTTTTCTAAAACATCACAATTTTGTCCAAACCCAAAAGTGGAAATGCTTTTCACAAAAGTCCTGAATTCCATCCCTAAAAATGTGTAAAACGTTTCCCACATTTATTGATTACCACTTGAAAGGTTGTATGGAAGGAGGATTTTAAAAAATCACACTTTCAGGAAGGAATATTGCATCCCTGATCCCTTGGTTGCCTAAAAAACAGGCAGGCAGACCCGCCACGCATTAACAGGAGATACCCCAAAGAGTAAAGATTTCTTTTGAAAAGTCACAGGATCATCTCCCCTTCCTTCCATTGTAGACGCCCCTCCCAAGAAGATGCTCTCTGAAGACTTCACACCGTAATCACCAGAGGTGCCTCGGAAAATGTGAGGATTCCGGTTTTGACGGACAAGCCAATCGGGCTAATCAAATGGCGACGACAGGATTGGGGAACTTGCTCTCAAAACAACTGTCCCAAAACAAGAATTTGAGACGAAGGGCAATAAGGATGATTCGGAAGATGGACAGCAAAGCCTTCCTTGCCCATTCAACATTGCACCTACAACTAAACGGTTCTACGAAAAAAGAAAGTTGAGGATAACGATTAGAAATGGGTTTTAGTGTGACTCGTTTTTGCGTGTTTAGGCGCAGCCACCACCTGTTGATTTGTATAACGTTCTATGTGGCGCGGCGGCATTGTATAGAGAAGATGCCCCACGTTTTTGCCATCATTAAGATAAAGACGATATTTGGAGATGGGAACTATTTCTTTCTTATCCTCATCCTTGAGTAGTGGTTCCAGGTATTTTTTGAAATTACCCGTGAAAACCAGTCGAGGATCGTCTTGCTGATTTTTCCGACTATCTCTGAGATTCTTTGTGAATTTCTCTACCCTCGCAGCTGTGTTAGCGACTATTCCAAAAACAAAGTCTCTTTTTATGGGAACGGAAGTCCTATAGATAAGGCATCCTCCCGTGTGAAGCCCGATACCGAATCTAATGTTGTTCTTCTTGACATATTCATCCATTGACAGATGTTTATGAATCACGGAAGCAACTTTCATACAGGTCAATGGATGATTAGTATTCCAAAAAACGCAGAGGCATCCATCACCGGTATCGTTAAAAGAGAAGTCATTACCCAGCGAGAACGTTTCGATACTGTCAAACACGCATTTAAATAATTGCATCATAAACCCTGTGTGTTCCTTGAGGGCTTTGTTGTAATTGGCACTCAATTCGCTGTAACTCTTCTTCCTGACTATTTCGGAAGAACCCCGGATATCGACAATGACGGCACTTGACCCATCTTCGTAATTCCGCTCAATTGGTTCGGGAATCTTAAATGACATATTTTTATGACCTCCTTACAGAGTGCCAAGGGCAGTTGCCCCCAACTCGTTCATAGACGAGAACACTCTATCAGTTTGCAGAGGACGAGGCTGAAAGAATAGGCTGTCATTGCGAGCGAAGCAATCCACTAAGATTGCCACGTCGCTAACGCTCCTCGCAATGACCACTTTTCGTGTTTAGAAGTAAACTATTTTATTCTCTCCTTAATAAGTTTGCCCAGGAATACCTATTCTGACCATCCTATGATTTATAAAACGGAAATCTATTCCATAGAACACCATACGCCGCCAACTTTTTCCTCGATCTATACCACTATATTCTTCTCTCGGGGTGCCATACACCTCAATTACCTCTGATTCAGTTGAGTCCCAGCTAATGCCCTTTGAAGTCTTACCCTGGAATGTAGAGAATGTCTCATAGGATAGATCTTTGTTGTAGAAGAATATTTCCTTAACTTTATCTTTATCCTGTTCTTGCAAAAATCCGCGTTCTAATAGGACCATAATACCTTTCTCAGGATACCTAAAAAAAGTCAGAGAAAATAATGAGCCTCTTAATGCATCTCTCATTTCCTCTGTTTCAGAACACTTTCCAAGCGCTTTTTCAACTGTTTTTCTCGAAGCTCTGAGTCGCACCTCTCCCCACCCCTGATTCGGGATGATATCTGGCCCCTTTTGTCCAATATTTGCCAAAATTGAATGCTTTCCGGGTAAAGACTTAACTCCAACGAGCGGTTTCACGGCGCCAGTGCTTCCGAGCAAACCCTTCAGATAGTTTGACGGAATCGCAAAGTTAAGGTTTTGGCCACCCTTAAATGTAGCAACCGAAACACCAATGACCTCACCTTTTGAGTTTAATACAGGGCCACCGCTACTCCCTGGCGATATCGGAGCGGTTATCTGGAGGAGCCTGTCCGAGCCTACTTGTCTGATGCCGCTGACTACCCCTTGGGAAAACGTGCCTTCCAAGCCCTGTGGATTCCCAACAGCGTAGACTTGCTCCCCTACCTCGACCGCATCGCTATTGCCAAGGAACAGCGGCGGAATAAATGCAGCAGATACTTTCAAAAGAACCAGATCGCGGTCTGGATTGATCCCAATAATTCCTTCGATGTCATACTTGTCTTTCTGACCTACGACTTTCGCATACCCCCGTGAAGCTCCTTCGACAACATGGAGGTTGCTGGCAATTTTCCCTTGTGCCGCAAAGAAACCGCTGCCAAGGGATACCGCTTGTCCATTCGCATCTTGCATAACCAGCAAAACAGTTGATTCAAAAGCCTTCTTTGCTATTTGTTGGGCAGTCTGGGCATTGGCGGTATAAATGTGCGCTCCCAGGAAAAGACCCCAAACAAGTAATGACAAAGTCTTTATGTAGTAATTTCGTCGATACACCGTCACTCCCCGTCGCCTAACAATATTCTTGAGCAATGTCTTAGTTAGTTTTGGCCGACCGGCCAACGTCAATTGTTTGTTTTTGAAAGAAATCTACACCCTTTGGCAAAATCTGTCAATCCTCTCTTTCAGGAAGTACTCTGCACCCTGAGACAAAACCTGTCCGTCAAAACTTTAAAAAATAAATTTTAACCTCATTTTGCACTGTCCATCAACTCAGATTTTGACTTTCATGAATTTTCATAAATTAAAGGGCCTTTTAATCAAGATGAAGTAGTGGATAAGTGTTTTGGTAAGCAAATAAAGGAGAAATCGAGCAATATTCCCCTCTGACCTTGACAAAATTAATATTTTGTGCTTTAGTTTCAACAGGTTAGTTCTTCATTTTAGCCCTTTGTTTTTATATCTCTAACTTGCCGTTTCCGGCAAGTTTTCCCTTCTTTGAGCTACCTTATTTTCCTTTAGTCTGAATCTGTAAGCGAGCAGATTCCTGCCAGCGAAAACCTTTTTATGTCCCATAAACTGCAAAACTACCTACGGACCCACCGTAAACGCACCGGCTTATCCCAAAATGAGGTGGCTTTTCTTTTGGGCTGTCAGAGCGGGACAAAAGTTTCCCGTTACGAGCGGTTCAACCGAAATCCAAATCTTGAGACAGCTTTGGCTTGCGAAATTGTTTTTGGCACACCTGTGCGGGAACTGTTTGCTGGTGCTTTTCAAAAGGTCGAAGAAAAGACTAAGAAGCGGGCTCAATTACTTACTCAGAAGTTAAGAGATACAAGGCAGGGCCGTATGATGATGAGAAAGCTGCAAATCCTTGAGGCGATCTCTGGGCCGGTGATTGGGTTATCCAAAAATTCATGAGCAACACATTCACAAAAGAGAAGCGTATCCTTGCCATCGATCCCACCACCAAGGGCTTTGGCTTCGCAGTTATGGAAGGGCCAGAGAGACTGATCGATTGGGGTGTCAAAGGGGCGAAGAGAAGCAAGAAGATGCGTTGCTTGAAGCTTATTATGGGATTAATCGATCACTATAAGCCGGATGTGATTGTGGTGGAGGACTACGATGGGAAAGACTCCAGACGCTGCAGGCGAGTTCAAAAGCTAATCAACCGTATCCAAAAGCTCGGTTTGGAGAAGAGAATAATGACTCGGAGTTTCTCTCGTTCAGCGGTAAGAAAAGCTTTCTCCCCGCCGGGCGCTTTTACAAAACATCAGATCGCCACAGCTATTGCCCAAAGGCTGCCTGAGTTAGCTCCCAGGCTTCCTCCCTTTCGGAAGCCTTGGATGAGCGAAGACTACAGGATGAGCATTTTTGATGCCGTAAGTTTTGCTCTGACGTTCTTTTACTTTGAAAACAAAAAACGAGCCGTATAAGGCCCTACAGACATCCCTCTCTGCTTAATGACGGTAGGCAATAAATTAAAAAAATCCTGGGTCCGGACCGGGTACGGGAAGAGATGGAGAAGCTTCCCCCAATTGACCCACATCTCCCGGGTCACCAAAAAAATAAAGAATGCATATGAGAAATAGTTCTTTGAAGCCTACTGTCAAAACCCGGCAGGAAGGGATGTCTGTGGGGTCTTTGATTCATTGGAAACATTGGTCACGACCGCATGAGCATTCAGAGAACTCTAGAACAAGACAAAATCAGTCGAGGCTACCGTAGAGGACGTTAGAACTTTTTATCTGAAAAGACAAATAGATATGCGATTGGAGTTTTTAACCGTAAAGAATGAATAAGCTGGTGTTTTGGGAGGATAACCCTCTATGCAATAGAAACATTACCACGATCGTCGCACGTTGCGACAACCCTGCTGGTTCTTGTGGTATAAACCCCAACTCTTTCATAACGTCTGTATTTCTGATCTGCATCGTGAGGAGTTCCAGGCCCAGCGGAAATCACAACATATTTGGGATTCATAACGCTCACTTTTGGTTGATAATATCCACTGTCATTGCCATGATGACTTGCCAGAAGCAGGTCTAGACTAGCGATATCTGCATCGGACACCCTTATCCATCCATCTTCACCTGTATCTCCGCAAATAAGAATCCGAGTTGCTCCGTAGGTCAACTTGATCAACAAGCTGTTGTTATTGACATCGTCTTCTGTGTCTGACAATAAATTTGCCGGTGGGAGCAGATAATCTATCCTGACTTGTCCTACCGACGTATACCATCCTGCACCGACTTGATATTTATTGGGGAATGTCCTTTTTTTATCTTCATAAACTACCCAATCGTCATATACCGGATCGGGCCTGAATGGAACCCCAGAGAAATAAAAATTACCTATTGCAAAGCTATCAAAAAGAGCCTTAAATCCTGCAATATGATCTCTATGGGGGTGAGTAATAAATAGATGATCTATTCGTCTAATACCCGCATTCCAGACTATTCGCAGGGGGTCCTCGCCTTGGTCTGGAGGTTTTCTGTTGAGATCAACGAAGCCCCTCTCGCCATTTGGAAATTCTATGTAAGTACAATGCCCATTTCCTATTCGAAAGAAAAAGAATCTCATCTTTCCCTCGTCATCTAAGATAAAATATAAAATGTCCTAAAAACCTCATCTCCATACTGGCCAAAAAACTTCAAATACCTAAGAAAAAACAAAAAGGCTCCTAAGAACGCGACGAATCCATAAATAATTAGGCAAAAATTATAATCTATGAAAAATTTCCCGAAACAACCAATTCCCGCCAACAAGAAGGTAGCTGCCATATTTCTTGCGAATCCATAAATGGATAGGAATGTATTTAATCTGCTTAAGGTTGAGGCAGACTTCTCTTTGACAAAGTGGAAACAATTTATAAAACCCTCCCCAGGAGAAAATTCGGTTTTGAACTGATCTTCATATTTTTTCTTAAAAGACTCGATAAAATCTTTTTGGTAAGGCTTTGCATAATCATAAAACCCAGATCTTTCCTTTTGCATACCAAAAAATATTTCAGAAGGATAACCCACCCAATTCTTTATTAAAAGCCTTTCAAAAATTAGACTTCCGAGCAAAGAAATTATGTGGCCCAAAGCATAACTAACGAGAATACCCCCTATCGATATTAGGTATTTATAAGACTCCATAGGGCTTAAAAACTTTTTAATTTCCGTGGCCTGATCAAATAAGAAAACCAAGAAAACGCTTATAAATAAACCTGGGATTATGTAGCTTAAAAAATCGTAAAGGTTAAATTTTTCTTCCATAAGATTTTGCTTTCTCGACAACTTTTAAATCATTTAAAGCTCCCGGGTTTGGTTTTAATTATAGGGAAGTGGGAAGGACCTGTCAATAAAAGGAACAAACCAATTCTTATTTGCTTTCTTTAAAAAATGGATGTATTCTAGACCAAAAAATTGAAAAAATGTTCAGAGGAAGGTTTGAATCAACAATAGATGCTCAAGGAAGGATTGATCTTTCTCCTTTTTTTGAAGAATTGAAAAAATACAAAAAGTATATCCTGTTTTCCACAAAAATTGTTAAAACCTTGTTCAAAAGTAAGTTTAATCGGACAGGTTTTTGAGATCCATCATACTTAATTAACATTTTGCACAAAAATTAGGCAGGGTTTTGGTTGAACGGATGAAAAATAAGTCAGCGATACCATTATTCTTATTTGTTCTACTGCTCTTATTTCTTAACTCAACAGGGATTTCAGGCCCCTTGGAGGTCCACTTCATCGACGTTGGCCAGGGAGATTCCATTTTCATAATCACTCCGAATAACAAAACGATTTTAATCGATGCAGGTATCCACTCGGATGAAAATGATAAAAGAAATCCTTTCAACTACATCGGGAACTTAAAAAACACAGGGAAGATAAGGAACCTAAATATCGATGTGGCCTTTATCACGCATGCCCATGATGACCACTATGGCGGATTCAGTTATCTCTGCCGAGACCAAGGCAGGGGGCAGGATTTCGCCATCGAAAACCTTTATTACAGTGTCTTTGACTCTAAGGCCTACGGTAAATTCTGGCCATGCCTGGAATCATTGATCAGAAGGTCAACCTTTGCAAGCCAGATCTCTGCCCGTGGACCACCTGTAAACCCTGATAGTGAAATCGACATAAAAGTGCTCTATCCTTTTCAGAAGATAATCAAACCAACTCAGGAAAAAAATGATGATTCAATTGTTCTTTTATTACAATACCAAAAAACCCGCTTCCTCTTCACCGGCGATGCATCAAAGAATGTTGAAAGAGAGCTTCTGGATCAGGATATCCAGAGCAATGTCCTGAAACTTGGCCATCATGGCTCCAGGACCGCTTCAGATGAAGAGTTCCTTCAAAAAGTAAAACCTCCTTCCGGAAATTTCCATATCGTTATCTCTTCAAATGATAAGGACGGTAAAGGGAAAAGATTTGGCCATCCTCATAGGGAGACTTTAGAAATGCTTAAGAGATTTGGGGATATGAAGCTTTTCAGAACTGATCTTCATGGTACGGTAGTGTTTAATACCGATGGGAACGTTCTAAGAGTGGAAATTCAGAAGAGTGAAGTACCCGGAGAGAAATTGTGGGAACCTGGCTTCAAATCTACGGAGGTTAAATATGGAAGAGAGTGAATTTAACCTGATTGTTATAAGCGATCTTCATCTGAGTGAAGGAAGGAGCGGGAAAACAAAGCGTTATTCCCGTAACGAGGATTTCTTTTTTGACGAGAGCTTCTGCAGGTTTTTGAAGTATTTAGATAAAGAGAGCCTGAAATATCAGAAAAAATGGAAGCTGATTATCGCAGGGGACATGATCGATTTTCTCCAAGTCACTTCCTTGCCTGAAGAAGATGAAGTGGATTTCGATATCTCAGAGAGGGAAAAGAAGTTTGGCCTTGGCACTGAAGCTGTCAAAACAGCGTGGAAAGTAAAAAGGATTATGGACGGTCACTGGAGATTTTTTCAAGGATTAGCAAATTTCCTTAATAAAGGGAATAAGGTTCTAATCATCCCCGGCAATCATGATATAGAGTTTGTTTATGAAGAGGTCCAACGTATCTTCAAGAACGAGCTTCCCAAATATTTGACAGATGTTTCGGAGGTAAAAAATCTGGAAGCAAAATTTGAATTCTTACCCTGGTTTTATTATGAGCCTGGCCTTGTCTTTGTGGAACATGGGCATCAATATGATCCTCTGAACTCGTTTGATTTCTTTCTGTGTCCTTTTCGTACTATCAACGCCAAAACAGTGATCGAACTTCCTTCGGGTTCTTTCTTCGTTAGATATTTCTTCAACAAAGTAGAAAAGATTGATCCATTTGCCGACAACATCAAGCCTGTAACAAAGTACATTTGTTGGGCATTCAGAAATAGATGGGACAGCTTCACCTTCTGGAAAATTCTTTTTAAATACTTAAGTCTTTTGGTAGATATATTAAAAAAGAGAAACCCCCTGAGTAAGCAAGAGAAGGATCAACTGTCTCAAAAACAGAATGATCTAATAAAACTTGAGGCCAAAAGATTTAATCTGCCCGAAGATAAACTTCATTCTATAAAAAGCCTCTGGATTCCTTCTTCTATCTCCAACGATCCCTTCCCCAAGCTTCTCTGTAGATTTTTTTCTTACGAAAAAGGAGACCCTTATCTCGGTAGGGTCGGGGAGATCCAAAAGACCCTCGGAGTGAAATATGTCGTTTTAGGTCACACTCATGACCCTGATCTGAAAGGCCTGCCAAATGACAAAGAAAGGATCGGCGAATATGTAAATTCAGGAACTTGGACCAAGGTATTTAGCGAAGAAGAAAGATTGTTGAGGGAAGAGAAGGAATTTGTGTATGTGCAAATATTGAAGAAGCCAAAGCCGAAAATGGAGCTGCTCAAATGGAACGATAAATTGGGTGAGGGGGAGAGGGTAAATCTATTCGAAGTCAAATCGCAATTTTCTTAAGAAAAAAGAGGGCAGGATGCTTACAGACACCGTTTTATGAGCCAAATTATGGACATGAAAGAGGGGGTATTAATAGGAGATGAGTTTTAGGATAATATTGATTTCTTCTTGAAAGTAACTGTTGACAGTCTGTTTTATGGAATGTAGACTTCTTTCTGAATAGAGAGCTTGTTCGGCCATAATTTGGTCAAATACAAGTTGATTAGTATATTGATATGCTATGAATGCCAGTGTTATTGATGTTGCTTTTTATCTTAATCAATACGTGAAGGAATATCGGCAAGAGTATGAGCGGTTTATCGCTACTCCACCTAATGGGGGCGGCTATCCTCGCTTGGATATTTCTCCATATCTCTATTCACCTGAGATCCAATGTTATCTCGCCAAAAATGGATTCGCTATTGTTGATTTCTCTCGTGAACCTGAATACGACTGGTGGATAATTGGTGGTCCCGCAATACTTGTAGATCTTCTAGAAACTCGAACCCCACCCGAAATCGTTGAGTTTTTAAAAAGTGAGGGAGTCTATGGTAAGCCTATCGGCATCTACCGAATTGTTGCAAAAGAAGGAATGACAGATGAAATTTGGCAGGGTCAACTCAGCGAGGTTGTCGATTCTGTCGAGGAAGTTGTTGATGGCAAAACCAAGATAAAAGTCCAGAGCTATGATATTGACCGGATTTCGCTGATACAGCGGTTAACCTTTGGAGCATTTGGCCTTATTCTTGATCTGAAACTTCCTGACCAAAATATCAGTTTTTGGAACCCGCACATTATAAGGGATTTGGGGGTCGCTACAGCAGACAGACGCCAAAAAAGGTTTTTCCACTATTTAGAATTGTCTCCACACTTATGTAAGTGTGCTTGGGATGCACGGAATATTTCTACTCGCATCCAAGTCGATGTTCGGCGTGACTTCGCATACGCCTTTTCAAAGCAATCTGCGAAAGGAGGATCGATCTCCTTCGGCAAGAGCCAGATCTGGGCGGAACATTTTTATGATCGTCTGTCGGCCCTCGAACTTGCGATCAGACGTTTTTCAGACTTGCTGGAAAACCAATCTGCAGCAGAGGAACAAGTTTTCCATGAATTTTTAAAAAAGCATCCAATCCTACTCGATGTCTATGGAGAAGTGATATCGAAACCACGTTTCGTCTATCCTAAAGGGGAGTCTCCCCTCGGAAAGGAGTATGTGGAGCCTGATTTTATTGTGATATACCCTGAAAACTCTTATAAGCTTGTAGAAATCGAAAAGCCGTCCAAAAAGATTGCCACCCAACAGGGTCAGCCACGACACGAAGTAAGCCAGTCTGCCTTTCAGATAGCTGAGTGGACAACATATATCCACAAACATTACGATCAATTGAAGGCCAATTATCCTGGTATTGTGATCAACTGCAAGACAATGATTGTTATAAGTCGTATTAGCGAAGAGAACTTTGGTGCTGGCCGTGATGTCCACAAATACATGGAACTCATTAAAGGACAATTCTCCGTCGATGAAGTTCTGACTTACGACGATCTCTTGCAGCGGGCGAGGGACGCATACCTTAGGCTCTCGAGCCTAGTCATCCGCCCTTGATTATCAGTTTGTTTTTAAAGCGTTATGCATGCTTTCTCCTTGTAACCGTTAATCCCCCCCTACATTTGATAGAGCAACAGTAGGTGAAAGTGCGCCACGTAGTGATGAAATCTCGTAATGGAGATGGAGCGAAGGGGTTATATTGTTCAGCCTCATTGATTGGTCAACCAGAGATGGGAGGAGCCAATGAGTAAGGCGAGGCCGTATTACTGCGGCTGGACAATAAGAGCCGGATGAATCGAGAGGTTCACGTCCGGTTCCGTGAGGGCGTAGGGGTGAAATTCCCCCCCGCTACTCGACTCGACAGCCCCTATTTTTACCTCTTCCTTCCCGAAATGGTGTATTTCCATTTCCAGTAAAATCTGTTATATTTCCAATAGTAATCTATAGTGGATATGCACGAAGTATTTCGTCTATACTTCCAAAAAGGAAGTATAGACGAACTCAGAGTTCGGATATACCTAAGTAGACAAACCGCATTAAGGCGCATCGCTAATGCTTAAAGAAAGCTCGATTTTTGTTGGAGATGACATCTTCCCGCGACTCAAAGGCAATCTCCCCAATGAAGCTGCCCTGAAGTCACTTACTCTTCTGCATGATCGCCTTTACTTTGACATGATCTCTGAAAAGGAATACGAGACATCACCCCGCTGGAAGCAGATCCCAACCCGAGAGAAAGAACTACATCGCAACTCGGTGCGTGTGTACGAAGATCTCTTCGTTAGTGCCAAAGATGAGGCACCTCGCCGCTGGAAGAAACTCCAAAAAATCTGGAAGCCCCTCCCTTACGACTTCAATACAGTAGCGAACGCGAAAGCATATCTGGGTGTCCATTACGGTGCAACATCACTACTTCCAGGCTTCCTAGAGCTAGACTACTTTGTCTCAACTGCTTTGCACCGTGTTAGGCAAGCAAGAACCGGAGACTACAGGTTCACGGATTATCAATTCCATAGTGGGATCCATGTGGCTTGGCTCTGGTGTGCAGCAGGCGTTGGGTTGGCGACTGAGGATCCGCATCTTTTTGAAGCACTGCGTCTATTCGCCCGAGCCGGGCGTCAGATAAGATTCACCGGGAAGCGTGAGGACATATACTCAGTGCTCGAGGCGGTGCGTAGCTGGGATCCTATCCGGGACAAGCTCTTTGAAGCCCTGGATGCCGAGAGTCCAACAAAAACATTCGAGTGGCTCATTCCTGATTTTGATCGCCTCAGCTGGGATGAGATCATCAATCTGCGAAGTCATCGGATGCACAACAAGTTCCGACGGTGGTACGTAGAGCAATGCACTCGTCTTTCGGATCCCCCAGCTCAGCTGGCCATTTCACAAGTGATCAACGAGTCTCTTTGGCAACTTGCTCGTGAGGTTCAGCCGAGCGTCGGTTCAACTTTAGCGAAGGGATTCATCGGGAATCTTCCTTTAGGTGTGATCCCGGTCAACCCGGTTGGGATTGTGACAGCAATAATGGACGTAAACTCGCAGGTAGCACTTCAGGAGAGGTATGGATGGTTATTTTGGCTCTCCGAAGCTCGTGGCCTATCTAGAGAGCGCTGATGACACCGTACTTCCTTCGTGTGACTTAGCGGTTCCTCTAACAGTGGCTAAAAGGTTCACTGGCGCTCACTTAAATTGCCTTCGGCAACTTCTTTTATTCGGGAGCCGTTATACGCTATTGCTAGATTAAAGGCGGATAAAAGATGAAGCTAAGTAATGTCTTCAGAAAAATATCCAAGCAATTTGACATAGAGTTTGGTGAAATTGCAAAAGAAATTTCTCATCGTGTGAAATCTGGCGAAGCTAGAGAATACGCATTGCGCAAAATTTTGGAAAAATATTTATCCCAAAGAGTAGGAATTGATCAAGGTTTTGTAATTGATACTCAAGGACAAGAAAGCAAACAAATAGACATCATAATTTATGATAAGACAGTGGCTACTGTTTTTGAAGTTAGTGACACCAAATATTTCCCATGCGAAATAGTCTTAGCTGCAGGGGAAGTTAAGTCCGACATCGACTCAAAGAAGGATCTTAAAGAGGCTCTAGATAAAATCAAGTCGGTTAAAGGTCTAGATCGCTCAAATCGTGGTCAAAACCGAATTATCACAGGTCCAGGCATTTCTCTTCAAGGACTAATATTTGACCCCTTAACGCAACATCGTGATCAAATCTTAGGTTTTATCTTTACACGGACCTCAATGACCGAAGAAACAATTCTTGAAGGGCTTCAAGAATACAATTTAGGAACAGAACGCCGATTATGGCTAAACCTCTTTTGTGCTTACAAAAATTTCCTTATCTCATATGAAAGTGATAGGAATGGTCTTACTCCCTCAGCAATGGACGCCAATAGAATGTATTGCACTACTAAAGATGAAATTCCAAACTTATTACTACTATTTATTTGCATTCTAGCAACATTTATTAATGAAGGCCATGTGGCGAGACCCAACTACTTTTCCTATGCAAATATCATAACAACAATGCACACAGATCACTCTTTAAAATCTTTACAACAAGCAAAGGGAAATCATGAAAAGAGATAAAATATCTTTGCAACGACGTATAACAGAACGTTTATACACCATAGCATCTTAACCAGAGGAAAACGATGGAACAAGAGACAATTAACATATTAATCCCCGTAATTGGTGCCGTACTTGCATTCATTGGTGGCTTCGTAACTTGGTACCTGAACGAACGAAGTAAAAGAATATATGAGGAATACAAACGAAAGGAAGAAAAGTATTCAGAGCTAATCAGAAGTCTTAGAGGATTCTATGTCGATTCATTTAGCAAAGAATTGAGAACAGAGTTTTTGGATCAACTTAACCTATGTTGGATGTACTGCCCCGATGAGGTAATCCATAAAGCGTATAACTTTCTTTCTATGGTTCATGCAGGTCAGAAGCGTTCCGATGAAGAAAAAGAAAAAGCGGTTGGGGAATTGATACTTGCTATTCGGGAAGATCTGATTAGGAGGAAGCCATTGAAAAAGACTATACTTAACCCAAAAGATTTCAAGCATCTGAAAGCAACATAAGCGCAAATGCTATGGTATATAACAGCGTGTTTGTGGTTCGCTACGCTTACTCAAGTCCCTGTGGCACTTCACAAACACGCGGAATGTTATACTTGCTTTCTACCTGTAATCGATAAATTTCTGAGTTATTTCAGGTTAAATATTAGCAGGTGAAACAGTTAATCAAGAGAAGGTTTTACAATGTACATAAGATGAAATTCAGATCTTCACACCTTAACAAAAAAGGAAGTAGTTTCTCTACTTCCTTTTGATTTTTGGAGGGAAAATCAGGGTCTTCCATTCCCTTCCCATATTTTACAAAGACCCCCATACTCGCAATCTTTGCACATGAAGGACTGCTTGGGGAAGAAGTGTCCAAAGTTAATCCCTTTGAGCACCTCTCTGGCGATGTAAAAGAATCTTTCATAATCTTTCTTTTCCCTTGAGGTTTCA
>Ga0315280_10007410_pt1 | contig 14738 bp, 16 predicted proteins | sample YL17G06_40_MG_FD_203697 | JGI IMG/M metagenome (GOLD analysis project Ga0315280, IMG submission 203697) | Sediment microbial communities from Yellowstone Lake, YNP, Wyoming, USA - YL17G06_40 | ecosystem: Environmental > Aquatic > Freshwater > Lake > Sediment | place: USA: Wyoming | collected...
CCGCGGCAAGGGCTCAGCCCTCCCCACGGACCCTACCGAGAGGGGCGGACCGCCGCCCCTCGTCGGACTCTCCCCCGGACTGTGCGGTCCGGGAGGGACTGTCGCCTATTTTACGCACCGCACAGTATGTCCCGGGTCACATACGGTGCGGCAGAATCCGGCGGGGCGCGTACAGTCGGGCCTCCCAGGGGGCGCCTGTGATATACTGCCTTGGTCACCTATGGCACATTCAGTGGAGGTCTCTTTCCTGAGAGGGGAACCATGCATCTCCCCGATAAGGTCGGGATCTGCGAGGTGGGGCCCCGGGACGGGCTGCAGAACGAGCGGGTGAAGGTGCCGACGGCGGGGAAGATCCGGCTCATCGAGGCGCTGACGGAGGCCGGCATCCGCCGGATGGAGGCGACGTCGTTCGTGTCGCCGAACTGGGTTCCCAACCTGGCCGACGCGGAGGAGGTGCTGGCAGGCGTCAAGCGACGGGAGGCTGTGACCTACGCCGCCCTGGTTCCGAATCTCAAAGGCCTCGAGCGGGCGTTGGCCGCCAGGGTGGATGAGATCGTCATCTTCATGTCAGCCAGCGAGAGCCACAATCAGAAGAACATCAACAAGAGCGTCGCGCAGGCGCTGCAGACGTACGGGGAGGTGGGGGGCCGGGCCAAGGCGGCGGGCCTTCGGCTCAAGGCGGCGCTCTCGACCTGCTTCGGCTGCCCCTACGAGGGGGACGTGGATCCGGGGGTCGTCGTCCGCATCGCGGAGGCGCTGGTGGCCATGGGGGCAGACGAAGTCGGCATCTCGGACACCACGGGGATGGCGAATCCGCGGCAGGTTCATGCTCTCGTGTCACGGGTGGCGGAGCGGGTCCCCCTCGAGAAGCTGAGCCTCCATTTTCACGACACACGGGGGACCGGCCTGGCCAACGTTCTGGCCGGCCTTCAGGCGGGCGTGAGCGTCTACGACGGCTCCGTGGGCGGCCTGGGCGGCTGCCCGTACGCGAAGGGCGCCACGGGAAACGTCGCCACCGAGGATCTCGTCCACATGCTGCGCGAGATGGGGATCGAGACGGGGGTGGACCTCCCGAAGCTCATCGAGTGTGCGAAGCTCGCCCAGGAGCTCGTCGGGCGTCCCCTGGAATCCCACGTCAGCAAGGCCGGCCCCGTGAATCACGGCGGGGCTGGCGCCGCCTGCGGATAATCCAGGCTGCCGAGTTCCCCCGTATGTCCTCCGCATGGGCTATGAGCCAGCCGGTTGGTCTGCGATCAGCGCTTGTCGGCTACCTTTGCCAGGAAGCGGTCGCGCGATACGATCATCCGGTGGTGGCGACACTCGCCGACCTTGTTCCGATCGTCGTGGGCCACGATAGCGAAGGCGAGCTTTCGGCCTTCGATCTCTACCAGCTCCGCCTCGGCGAAAACCTCCACGCCGACGGGTGTGGCCGCGAGGTGTGAGACTTCGATCCAGGTGCCGACCGTCGTCTCGCCCGGGCCCAGCTTCCCAGCCACGGCGTTCACCGCGGCCGTCTCCAGCAAGGCCACCAGGCTGGGCGTCCCGTAGACGGGAACGTCGCCGCTCCCCCAGGCCCCGGCGGTGTGCTGCTGTGTGACCCTCAGGGTTGCCCTTCCGCGCAGGCCGACTGCCAGCTCGCTCACGAGGCTCCTCTCAGCGCCCCACGAATTTCGGCGACCGTCTCGCGAGAAATGCCTCCAGGCCCTCTTTGAAGTCCCGGCTGCCGAGGGCCTTGACGAAGTGCTGCTGGATCTCCCGCGGGGGGCGGCGGTGCCCCTCGATGGCGATCCAGTTGACCGCCTGCTTGGCGTGGCGGATGGTGAGGGGCGCGTTCCTGGCGATCTCCCGGACCAGGGCGAGGGTGAACCCCTCCAGCTCGGCGTCGGGCACGACGTGATTGACGAGCCCGACCTGCAGGGCCCGGCGCGCGTCCAGGGGCTGGCCGCCGAACAGGATCTCTTTGGCCACGGCCGGGCCGACCAGGCTCACGAGGCGGGCCGCCGCGCCGGCATTGACGGCCGCGCCCAGCCTGGCCGCGGGGATGCCGAGTTGGGCCGATTCGCCGGCGATGCGCAGATCGCAGGCCGCCGCGATGTGGCAGCCCCCGCCCATCGCGTAGCCCTGGATCATGGCCACCACCGGGAGAGGGCAGCGCACCAGGCCGTCCAGAGCCCGGATGACCAGGGTCTCATAGGCGCGGGCCGCCTTGGGATCGGTGAAGCGCGGAAGCTCGCCGATATCGGCGCCCGAGGCGAAGGCCTTGCCGCCCGCGCCGCTCAGGACGATGGCGTGGATGGGGCGATGGCCCTGCAGGCGACGGACGATCTTGGGCAGGTCCGCCCACATCCGGCTGGTGATGGCGTTCCTGACGTGGGGCCGGTTGAAGATGACGCGGGCGTAACTTTCGCTCTCTTCGACCAGGATCTCTGGTCCCCGGGCTTCCATGGCCGCACCTCAATTGGCGCCGAGATGAATTCCCATGCTCTGCGCCCTCCAGCCCTCACGCGGCGAGGACCGCCTCGGCGATGAGGTCGCCCATCCGACGGGTCCCGACAGGCCGGGTGGCCGGCTGTTGGATGTCCGGAGTTCGATACCCCTGATCGAGAATGCGACTCACCGCGGCCTCGATGGCGGCCGCGGCCGCGTCGGCCTTCAGGGAGTATTCCAGCAGCATGGCCGCCGAAAGGATGGCGGCGATGGGGTTGGCCTTGTCCTGGCCGGCGATGTCCGGGGCACTTCCATGGATGGGCTCGTACAGCCCGACCTGCTTCCCCAGGCTGGCCGAAGGCAGGAGGCCGATGGAACCGGTGAGCATGGCCGCCTCGTCGCTCAGGATGTCGCCGAAGGTGTTCTCGGCGACGATGACGTCGAAGAATTTGGGCTGCCGCAAGAGTTGCATGGACGCGTTGTCCACGTACATGTGGTCTAGACGGACCTCGGGGAATTTCTTGCCGACCTCGGTCACGACCCGCCGCCAGAGCTCCGAGCTGACGAGAACGTTGGCCTTGTCCACGGAGGTGAGGTGTTTGCGCCGGCGCTGGGCCGCCTGGAAGGCGACCATCGCGATTCGCTCGATCTCCGGCGTCGTGTAGACGAGGGTGTCCACGCCGCGCTCGCCCTCGGGAACTTTCTGGATGGTCTTGGGCTGGCCGAAGTAGAGGCCGCCGGTCAGTTCCCGGACCACCAGGATGTCCACGCCCTCGATCACGTCGCGTTTCAAGCTGGAGGCGTCCGTCAGGGCCGGGAACAGTTTCGCCGGGCGGAGGTTGGCATACAGATCGAATACCTTGCGCAGGGTCAGGATCCCCTGTTCGGGGCGGGCCTTGCGCGGCAGGCTGTCCCAGCGCGGACCGCCGACGGCCCCGAAGAGGATGGCGTCGGCCCGCCGGCACACGTCGAGCGTCTGGTCGGGGAGGGGCGTGCCCGCAGCCTCGAAGGCGGCGCCGCCGATGGGCGCTTCCTGGAAGTCGAGCGACAACTGGTGGCGCGTCGCGACGGCCCGGAGGACCTTCACCGCCTCCCGGGTGACCTCCGGACCGATCCCGTCTCCCGGCAACACGGCGATGGTGGCCATGAATCTCCTCGATTGGCGGAGCAGTGGGCGGATCCGTTCTGGTGGCTTGAGGGCGCGGTCTCGTATCTTGTATCTTGTAACAGGCAGGCTAACACGCAGGGAGAACGAGGGTCAAGGGCAATCCGGATGCTTGCAGAGCAGACGCGATGGGTGCGCCCATTGCTGGCGCATCGGGTTGACGGCCGTCCGGCAGCATGGTATCAGCAAGCAGGGTGGGCCGCGGGCGCCTTCCCGGCCGGGGGATGTGGGCGCACGTCCGCCGGTTTCGTCCGCGGCGGGTGACCTCATGGGTGCGGAGGGGAACATGCGCGTCCAAACGGCGGAGTTCGTGCTGAGTGCGGGACGGGCGGACCAGTTCCCGAAGGGCCATTGGCCCGAGATCGCCTTCGCGGGCCGGTCCAACGTGGGCAAGTCGTCCATGATTAATCGGCTGCTCTCGCGGCGGAATCTCGCCCACACCAGCTCGACTCCGGGCCGGACCCGAACCATCAATTTCTATCAGGTGAACGACCGGTTCCTGTTCGTGGACCTGCCCGGATACGGGTACGCCAAGGTCTCGCGCGAGCTGAAGGACGCCTGGTGGGGGCTGGTGGAGGGGTACCTCACCGGGCGGGAGCAACTGCGTGGCGTGATTCACATCGTGGACGCGCGCCACGCGCCGACGCCCCAGGACCGGGAGCTGCAGGCATTCCTTCACGCCGCCGCGGTGCCGTCCCTGGTCGTCCTGACCAAGGCGGACAAGGTTTCCCCGGGCGGGCGGGCGGCAGTCCAAGAGGTTGCGGCGAGCAGCCTGGCCCTGCCGTCCTCCGAGACGGCCCTCTGCTTCTCGGCCGAAACGGGTGAGGGGGTCCCCGAGGTCTGGCGGGCCATCGAGGAGCGCCTGCGGGCTCCGGCCCGCACCCTCGGACGCATCGGGAAGTCATCGGCGGCGAGGAACCGCCCCCCAGATTCACGTTGACGCTGGACGGGTCGCCTGCTAGATTCAGGCGCAACGCGGCCGGGCTCGTCCCGGCCGTCGGCTTCTCTCGATGAGGTTGTGACGTGATGCGACACAGGATCATGCGAGGGGTCGTTGGGCTAGTCGGCGTGGGGACGATTCTTCTGGCGGTCGTCCTTCTGCCCGGCTGCGCTTGGTACGCAGGGCAACCAGGCGGCCTGCGGGTGTCCGAGGCTGGCCGGCTGAACCTCACCGCCTCGCAGGTGCGGACGGACCCCCGCGTGGACCAGGGGGCCTATTATGCCTACTCGCGGAGTGTGTGGGCGGAACTGCAGGGCAATCTGGAAGAGGCGGTCCGCTGGGAGCGCGAGGCCCTGCGCTACGACCCGACGTCCCTCCATCTTCGAACGAACCTCGCCTGGCTCCTCCTGAAGGCGGGCGATTTCCGGGGGGCCATTCAGGAGGGAGAAGCAGTCCTGGCCCGCGCCCCGGACACCATCCAGGCTCATCTCCTGATGGCGGCGGCGTATCAAGGGCTGCGGAACGTGCGGGGGGCCGAGAAGCACTACCGGGAGGTCATCCGCCTCGACCCGCGCCGCACCGAAGCCTACATGTTCCTGGGCAACCTGCACATCGAGGCCCACAACTTTCCGGAGGCCATCCAGGCGTTTGAGGCCCTGGCCAAGGCGGACCCCAACAGTCACCTGGCCTGGTACAGCCTGGGTCGCATCTCTCTGGAGCTGAAGGAGCCCGCCAAGGCACGGGAGTATTTCGAGAAGGCCATCGAGAAGAACGAGGACTTCGACCCGGCCTGGGTAGGGCTGGCCACGAGTTACGAGGTCCAGGGCCGCTACGAGGACGCGGTCCAGGTGTATCAGCGCGCTCTGGCGAGCGATCCCGAGAACCGCGAATTCCAGGAGCGGCTGGCGCAGGTGCACCTCCGGCGGGGGGACCTGGATGCCGCGCTGGCCGTCTATGAGAGGTTGCGGAGGGCCGACCCGAGCAATCTCCTCCTGCTCACGCGCATCGGGCAGATCCTGGCAGAGAAGAAGGAGCACGACCGGGCCATCGCCATCTTCCAGGAGGTGCTCCAGAAGGAGCCGGGAAACGGCGAGGCCCTGTTCGCGTTGGGCCTCAGCCTGGAGGACCTCAAGCGCTACGACGAGGCCCTGAGGGTCTTGGGGAAGATCGCCGCCAAGGACGGCCGGTACGTGGATGCCCTCCTGCACCGCGGGTACATCTACGGTCAGCAGGGGAGGTTCGACGAGGCCACGGCCGTGTTCAGCGAGGCGGCGCGCCTGCAACCGCGGGAAGGGAACGTGCCTTACCTTCTGGGCCTCACCTACATGCAGAAGAAGGATTATCCGCAGGCGATCCTGCAGTTCGAGAAAGGGGTGGCCCTGGATCCCAACAATGCGCAGTATCATTACCAGTTGGGCGCCGCGCTGGAACGGAACCGCCAACTGGAGCGGGCCGAGGCGGCCTTCCGCAAGGTGCTGGAGCTGGATCCGAAGAACGCCGACGCCTACAACTACCTCGGATACATGTTCGCCGACGAGGGGATCAAGCTGGAGGAGTCGGTTGCCCTGGTGAAAAAGGCCCTGGAGCTGGAGCCGGAGAACGGCGCCTTCATCGACAGCCTGGGCTGGGCCTACTTCAAGCTGGGCAGAATCGACGAGGCCCTTTCCGAGCTGCTGCGCGCCGTCAAGTACTCGCGCCGGGACGACGCCACCATTCGCGAGCACCTGGGGGACGCCTATTCCAAGAAGGGCATGCTCCGCGATGCCGTCCGGGAGTGGGAACGCTCCCTGGAGCTGGACAGCAGCAACGAGGCCGTCCGCAAGAAGCTCGACGACGCCCGCCAGCGCATTTCCCGCGAGACCTCCCGCGACGCTCAATGATGCATCCGGTCCGCCCGCCTCTCAGGGCGGCTCCGTTGTCAGCCCCGCTGGCAGCGGGGCTCCTCCTGGCGGCCTGTGCGCTGGCGCCCGGCGGGCCTCCACCCCCGCCGCCCCGCCAGTGGGCGGGGCCGGAGGTCTTCCTGAACCGATTGGAGGCGGATGATGGCGCAGTGAAGACCGTGCGGGGCCTGGCGAGCGTCCGATTCGAGGGGCCGGCGGGGAAGGGATCGGCCAGGCAAGTGATCGTGGTGGCTTTGCCCGACCAGATGCGCCTGGAGGCCCTGAGTCCGCTGGGGACGGCCGTCCTTCTTCTCACCATCCGAGGGGATGACCTCACCGTGTACGCCCCGGCCCGGCACGAGTACGGGATGGGCCGGGCCACGCGAGAGACGCTGGGACGGCTGGCGCGGGTCCCCGTGCCGCCTGGTCCGCTGATGCGACTGCTGGCGGGTCTTCCGCCGCTCCCGATTAGGCCGGGCGATCCTCGGGTAGAGATCGCCGTGGAGGCCGCGGCGATCCGGGTGGAGTCGGTGGACGGGCCATACTGGCAGCGGGTGTGGTCGAGTCCGGACGGGATGGTGCCGGTGCGGGGGGAACTGGGAGAGGCGGGCACCCTCCTGCTCAGGTTCGAGTTCGGCGAGCGCCGGCAGCTCGACGGCGCGGCCTTTCCCTTTGCGGTGCAGCTGGATGAGATGACGGCCGGGACGCGCCTGGCTATACAGTATGAGACGGTGCGGCTGAACGAGCCGGTGGAGGCCGGGCTCTTCGAGCTGCCCCGGCCAGCCGATGGGACAACCCGGATCATCGATCTGGGGGCCGGATCCCTCCCGTAGGAGCCGCCGTGGAGGAAATCGAGATCCGTTCGCCGGCCAAGATCAATCTCTTCCTGGAGGTGATCGCCCGCCGGCCTGACGGCTACCACGAGATCGAGTCCGTGATGCAGCTCGTGGACCTCTGCGACTGCGTCCGCCTGGCGCGGAAACCCCGGGGCATCCAGCTGAGTGTGGCCGGGGCCGAGCTGCCGTCCGGTCGCGGCAACCTGGCATACAAGGCGGCCGCGCTGCTCATGGAGACGGCGGGACTCTCCGACGGCGTCCACATCCGCCTGGAGAAACGCATTCCGGTCGCCGGTGGATTGGGGGGCGGCTCGAGCAATGCGGCGGCGGTCCTGGCGGGGCTGAACCGGCTCTACGGCCTGGGGCGCTCCCGGGAGGAGCTCGCGGAAATCGGGGCCAGCTTGGGAAGCGACGTGCCCTTCTTCCTGAGCGATGGCCTCGCCCTGGCCACCGGACGAGGCGAGATCCTGACTCCCCTGGAGCCGTGGCCACCCCGGTGGGTGGTCCTGGCGAATCCGGGAGTGCCGGTCTCGACGGCCTGGGCGTACCGAGAGGTCAGTTCGAAATTGACAGAGTGGCAGCCACACGCTAGTATCTTGAGTTTAGTCACCGACCGTCGGCTCCCCTGGCCACCCCTTTGGGCGTTCAACCGCCTGGAAGCGGTGGTCCTGCCACACCGGGCGGAGGTCCGGTCTCTGAAGGCCCTCCTGGAACAGGGCGGAGGCGCGCCGGTCCTCATGTCCGGTAGCGGCGCATCCGTGTTTGCCGTGGTCCCGGACGCCGCCACCGGACAGGCCCTGGCCGCGCGGGCGCGGGCCGCCGGGGGTTTTGCCGCCGCCGTCACGACACGGGTGAGGAACCCGATCCTGACCGCCGTGGCGTGATGCGGCGGGGGGCCCCGGCGTCATGATTGGGGCGTGGCCAAGCGGCAAGGCTCGGGACTTTGGATCCCGCATTCGGAGGTTCGAATCCTCCCGCCCCAGCCAGTTGGCCGCCAGGGTCGGGGGTTGGGCGCGCGCAATACAACCGGAATCAGGCAGCCCTTCTGGAGAAAGGGAAACCCTATGACCGCTGAACTGGTGTTGACCGCGGGGAACGCGAACCGGCCGCTGGCGCAGGAGATCGCGAGTTCTCTCGGGACGCGCCTGGTCCAGGCGGAGGTGTCCCAATTTTCGGACGGCGAGGTGTTCGTGCAGGTGAACGAGAACGTGCGGGGCGCGGATGTGTTCGTTCTCCAACCCACCTGCCCGCCGGTCAACCACAACCTCATGGAGCTCTTGATCATGGTCGACACCCTGCGGAGGGCGTCGGCGTTCCGGATCACGGCCGTCATTCCCTACTACGGGTACGGGCGGCAGGATCGCAAGATCCAGCCCCGGGTCCCCATCACCGCCAAACTGGTGGCGGACCTGATCGCCGCGGCGGGAACGCACCGGGTGCTGACCATGGATCTGCACGCCGGGCAGATCCAGGGCTTCTTCAACCTCCCCGTGGATCATCTCTTTGCGGCGCCGGTGCTGTTGGAGTACTTCCAGCAGCGGCTGGCCGAGGGCGCCTGGCAGGACCTGGTCGTGGTGGCCCCCGACGCCGGGGGCGTGGAGCGGGCCCGGGCCTTCGCCAAGCGGCTGGGGACGTCGCTGGCCATCATGGACAAACGCCGCACCGGCGCCAACGAGGCCAAGATCATGCACGTCATCGGCGACGTGCGGGGGCGCGACGTGATCCTGCTGGACGACATCATCGACACGGCCGGGACGATCGTCCAGGCTGTGTCGGCCCTGAAGGAGGAGGGGGCCCGGCGCGTCTTGGCGAGCTGCACCCATGCGGTCCTCTCGGGGCAGGCGGTCGCGCGGTTGGAGCGGTCGGTCATCGAGGAGGTGGTGATCACGAACACCATCCCACTCCGGGAGGATCAGCAGAGCAAGAAGATCACGGTCCTGTCGGTGGCCCCCCTCCTGGCCGAGGCGATCCACCGCATCCATACGGAGACCTCGGTCAGTTCACTTTTCGTCTGAGCAGCGGGCCGGGGATCGCCGCGAACCGGGTCGGCCCGGTCCCCCGAGTTGACGCTCGGAATCGCCGCGGCAAGAGCAGGGACGAGCAGGTTGGATCAGCGCCTGGCCGAGGTCGGAGGGGCCAGGGCTAGAGTGAGCACTCGGCAATCGGCGGTCGGAGGCAAGCATGGCAACGGTGGACCTGAAAGGTGATGTCCGGACGGCGGTGGGGAAGGCGGAGGCGAAACGATTGCGCCGGGCCCTGCGAATTCCCGGGATCGTGTACGGCGGCCCGCAGGGGCCTCTTCCCGTGGTGGTGAACCCACACGAACTCCTCTCGGCCCTCACGGCCGGCGAGAACGTCCTCATCAATCTGTCCCTCGGAGGGGCCGAGGGGACCCAGACCCGCACGGTGATCCTGAAAGCGTTGCAGTTGGATCCCGTCAAGGGGCGACCGCTCCACGCCGACTTCATGGAGGTCTCCATGGAGCGGAAGATCCGGGTGGAGGTTCCCCTGGTTCTCCACGGGGAATCCGTGGGCGTGAAGGGCAAGGGGGGCATCCTGGAACAACCCCTCCGCCAGCTTTTCGTGGAGTGTCTCCCCCTGAACATCCCGGAGCGGATCACGGTGGACGTCTCCGCCCTGGACATCGGGAACGCCGTCCACGTCCGTGACCTGACGGTCGGCGAGGGAGTCCGCATCCTGGAGGACGCCGGCCGCGTGGTGGCCTCGGTAGTGGCGCCGGCGGCCGAGGAAGTGGCGGCCCCCGTGGAGGAAAAGCCGGCCGAGCCCGAGCTGGTGGGCAAGAAGGAGAAGGCGGAGGCCGAGGCCGAGGCCGAGACGGAGGCCAAGCCGAAAGCAGAGGCCAAGCCGAAAACCGAGGCCAAGACGAAGTAGGTGGCGTCCATTCGGGAGGCCCGCCAACTGGTGGTGGGGCTGGGGAATCCCGGCCCGGAGTACGCGCGGACCCGCCACAACGTGGGGTTTGCGGTGGTGGAGCGCCTGGCGGCTGAGGCGGGGGCGCGGTTTTCGGTGAGGCGCTTCGAGGCCGAAGCGGCCACGGTCGAGCTGGGGGGGAACCTCATCGCGCTCCTCAAGCCCCAGACGCTCATGAACCGGAGCGGTCTGGCCGTGGCGGGCTGGCTCGAAGCGCTTCAGCTTCCGGCCTCACAGGTGATCGTGGTCCACGATGATCTGGACCTGCCTCTGGGGCGGCTGCGCGTGGTGGGCAGCGCGGGGTCGGGCGGACACCGGGGCGTGGCCTCGATCCAGGAGGCGCTGGCCACGCAGGCCTTCCCCCGGGTGCGGATGGGAATCGGGCGCCCCCGGGAGGGCGAGGACGCGGTCGAGCGCGTCCTGGAGAAGTTCGCGCCAGAGGAGATTCCGGTCGCCGAAGAGATGGTCGGGCGAGCCGCCTCGGCCGTCCAGACCCTGATTGCCTCCGGGCTGGCCGCGGCCATGGACCGATACAACGTGCGAGCGCCAACGACTGAAGCCTCGCCGTAGGGAACGCGTGGTGGAATACCCGCACAGGGAAGAAGGGAGGTAGGAGATTGCGCTCGTACGAGGTGATTTTCATTTTGGATCCTGCCCTGGGCGATGACGGCGTGGACGCCGCCATCACCGCTGCATCCGGCGTGGTGACCAGGGAGGGGGGCGAGGTCGCCGAGGTCCAAAAGTGGGGGAAGAAGCGGCTGGCCTACGAGATCAAGAAACGACGGGAGGGGCACTATGTTTTCCTTCGCCTCCAGGCGCCGGTGAAGGCCGTGAGTGAGCTGGAGCGACACCTGAACATCGCCGAACCGGTGCTGAAGTTCCTGACGGTGGTCGCGCAAGCGCCCCAGCGCAGGGTCGGCAAGGGGAAGGCGCCCGCAGCCGCCCCGCAGGAAGATGGGACCCGCGATTCGACCGCGGGCACCCACGATGTGGGCACCCACGATGTGGGCACCCGGCAAACCGGCGCGGAGGTCCAGGAGGCCTGAGCGTGGCCAGCTTCAACAAAGTCATCCTCATGGGGAACCTGACCCGGGATCCCGAGCTCCGCTACACACCCAGCGGGGCGCCGGTGTGCAACTTCGACCTCGCCGTGAACCGATCCTACACCACCCAAGGCGGGGAGCGGCGGGACGAGGTCTGTTACATCACGGTGGTCGTTTGGGGCAAGCAGGCGGAGAGCTGCGGGGAGTATCTGGGCAAGGGGCGGACCGTCCTGGTCGAAGGTCACCTGCAGCAACGCTCCTGGGAGACGCCCGAGGGGCAGAAGCGCTCCAAGCACGAGGTGGTGGCGGAGCGCGTGCAATTCCTCGGCCCCCGCAAGGCGGGGGCCGGCGCCCCCACGGCCGGCGAGGACGAGGCGGAGCCGCCCCGGCCCCCCGAACAGGACGAGGTCCCTTTCTGATCCCGGGCGAATTTCCTGCGGGGAGCGGTGAAGTCCGACGGAGGCGGAGCCTTGACGTGAGAGGATCGCGCGGACGGCCGGAGGACGGCGACCGCGACTAACGTTCGCCCGCGGGGCGGGCGGAAGGAGCGAGACGGGTGCTGAAGAAACGGCGAACCTACCGACGCCAGAAGGTCTGCAAGTTCTGCCTGGACAAGGTCGTGCAGGTGGACTTCAAGGATGTGAAGCGGCTGCGCAATTTTGTCAGCGACCGCGGGAAGATCATCCCACGGCGCATCTCCGGCAACTGCGCCCGCCATCAGCGGCAGCTCACCACGGCGATCAAGCGGGCGCGGAGTATCGCGCTGCTCTCTTTCGCGGCGGAGCTGGCGTAGTCCGCCGGGGGCGGACCGGTGGAGAGCGTGCGGGGTGGCGCCTGATGCATACGCGATGGCTGGCCATGGCAGTCGAGATGATCCTGGCCGCCCTCGTGGTGGTGGGCCTCCTGGCCTCGGGGAGCGCGTTTCCGATTCTGGGGGTGTTCCTCAGCCTCCTGTCCCCCGTGCCCTTCGTGCTGCTCCGGCTGCGCCATGGGTTCCTCCCCTTGGTCCTGGCCCTCGCGCTCACGAGCCTGGCCGTGACGGGACTCTCCTCGCCGGGGGAAGCCGCGGTCTTCCTGCTGGAGTTCGGGCTCCCGGCCATGCTCCTCGCGGAGGCGTTGCGACGGGGGAGCCGTCCCGAGCTCGCCGTGACGGCCGTGGCCGCGCTCCTCACGCTGGGCGGGCTCACGGCGCTGGTCCTCGCCTCGGACGCGTGGAGGCAGCCGCTCTCGGCGGTGTCGCAGCATGTGGAAAGACTGCTGGCGGACATGGAGGCCTTCACGGCGCGACTTGGCCTCTCCGGCGATGGGGGGGCGCCGCTCACCGGAACGGGAGCGAAGCTCCGCACGTTCTTGCTGATGGCTTTCCCCGGCATGTTCTTCGCCGGGAGTCTCCTGACCGCCGCGGGCTATGTGTTCTTGGCGCGGGGGCTCATGCGCCGGTGGTCCGCGCAGCTCGGCGGGGTGAGCCCGGAGCCGGTCCGGTGGGAGCTCCCCGAGCTTCTGGTCTGGGTGTTCATCGGGGCGGGGGTCTCGTACCTCACAGGTCTGCCGTGGCTCCAGGCCGTGGGGTTGAACGTCCTCATTGTCTTGATCGGCCTGTACTTTCTCCAGGGACTGAGCATCGCCGCGTTCCTGTTCCAGCGGTTCCACCTTCCCAGATTCTTGGGGGCCCTGTCGGTCCTGTTGCTGCTGTTCCAGCCATTCCTCACGCTGGTCGTAGCGGGCCTGGGCCTCTTCGACGTCTGGTTTGCCTTCCGCCAGCTGAGTCTCCCCAAGACGCCGGGGAGAACGTAGAGCCGAGAGATGAGTCCCCCACCCTCGCCCTCCCCCGCTAGCCGGGGGAGGGGTGGGAGGGGGGAGGAGCGAACCCATGAAAGTGATCCTGGTGCAGAAGGTCGAACGTCTGGGGGAGCCTGGACAGCAGGTGGAGGTGGCGGACGGGTACGCCCGCAACTTCCTCCTGCCGAAACAGTTGGCCGTTCCCGCCACGCCCGGCCACATGCGGTCCCTGGGACAACTCACGGCGCAGAGCAAGAACCGGGAGGAGCGGGTCAAGCGCGAGGCGAGCGCCCTGGCGGAGCGGTTGGCCGCGGTCCAGATCAGCCTGAAGCGGCGGGCCAGCGAGGAGGAACCGCCCGGGCCGGCGGACGCCGCCGCTTCCGCCGCGTCCCCGGAGGAGTCCCCGGCTCCGGCCGCGGGCCCCGCGCGACTCTTCGGCTCGGTGACCGCCCAGGATCTCAGCGAGGCCCTCGCGGCCCAAGGCCTCGCCGTGGAGAAGAAGCAGATTCTCCTGGCCGAGCCGATCAAGACGCTCGGAGTGCACCGCGTGCCGGTGCGCCTCCACGCCGAAGTGGTGACGGAACTGACCGTCACGGTCGGGCGCGAGACCTGAGACCCGGCGTTTGACTGTCAATCCCCATGCCCGAGACGGCCATCGCATTCGACAGAATCCCCCCGCAAAACATCGAGGCGGAGGTCTCCGTCTTGGGGGCCGTGCTGCAGGATCCGGCCGCCCTCCTGAAGGCCATGGAGGTGCTCCGTCCCGCTGACTTCTACAAGGAGGCCCACCGGAAGATCTTCGGCGCGTGCATCGACCTCTTCGAGCGGAACGAGCCCGTGGATCTGGTGACGCTGGGCAACGAGCTGATGCGCCGGAAGCAGCTCGAGGAGGTGGGCGGGACCAGCGGACTCTCCGCCCTCGTGGACGCCGTGCCGACCGCGGCCAACGTGGGCTACCACGCCCGGATCGTGAAGGACAAGGCCCTGCTGTACTCGCTGATCCAGAAGGCCACGGCGGTCGTCTCCCGCGCCTACACGGACAAGGACGAGGTGGACGAGGTCCTGGACTGGGCCGAGCAGCAGATCTTCGAGATCTCCCAGGACAAGGTCAGCCGGTCCTTCGTCCCGGTGAAGAGCGTCCTGAAGGGCACCTTCCAGCTCATCGAGAAGCTGTACGACCGCAAGAGCCACGTCACCGGCGTCCCCACGGGCTTCCGGAGATTCGACGAGATGACGGCCGGATTGCAGCCCTCGGAGCTCGTGGTGGTGGCGGGCCGACCGTCCATGGGAAAGACCAGCTTCTGCCTCAACATCGCCCAGCACGCCGCCATCCAGGAGCGGATCCCGGTGGCCATCTTCAGCCTGGAGATGTCCAAGGAGCAGTTGGTCCAGCGCATGCTGTGCTCTGTGGCCAAGGTGGACTCCCACAAGCTCCGCACCGGGTATCTCTCCGACGCGGACTGGCCGCGGCTGACCACGGGGGCGGGCATCCTGTCGGAGTCCCCCATTTTCATCGATGACACGCCCAGCATCTCCCTGCTGGAGATGCGCGCCAAGGCGCGGCGCCTCAAGTCGGAGCAGGGGCTCGGCCTGGTGATCATCGACTATCTGCAGCTCATCTCGGGTCGCGGGCGCATCGAGAGCCGGCAGCAGGAGATCTCAGAGATCTCCCGGTCCCTGAAGGCCATGGCCAAGGAGCTGGAAGTCCCCGTGGTGGCCCTCTCCCAGCTGTCGCGG
>Ga0315280_10007411_pt1 | contig 14738 bp, 13 predicted proteins | sample YL17G06_40_MG_FD_203697 | JGI IMG/M metagenome (GOLD analysis project Ga0315280, IMG submission 203697) | Sediment microbial communities from Yellowstone Lake, YNP, Wyoming, USA - YL17G06_40 | ecosystem: Environmental > Aquatic > Freshwater > Lake > Sediment | place: USA: Wyoming | collected...
ACCTGGGCCTGGTCAACACGGACGAGCCCTTCATGCGCCTGGTCAACCAGGGGATGATCCTGGGGGAGGGTGGAGTGAAGATGTCCAAGAGTCTGGGCAATGTGATCAACCCGGATGAAGTGATCTCCGCCTACGGGGTCGACGCCATGCGCATGTACGAGATGTTCATGGGCCCGTTGGAGGTGACCAAGCCCTGGTCCACCAAGGGCATCGCCGGGGTCAAGCGCTTCCTGGACCGGATCTGGCGGATCTCCGAGCGGAAGCTGACCGATGCAGAGCCGCCCCAGGCCCTGGTGAAGCTCCTGCATCAGACGATCAGAAAGGTCAGCGCGGACACGAGGGTTCTGGGGTTCAATACCGCCATCGCTCAGATGATGATCTTCGTGGGCGAGTTGCACAAAGAAGAAAAGCTGTACCGGAAGCTCTGGGAGCCCTTCGTGCTGCTGCTGGCCCCCTATGCCCCTCACCTGACCGAGGAGCTGTGGGAGAAGTCGGGGCACGGAGCCTCGCTGGCCTATGCGCCCTGGCCCAGTTGGGACGAGACCCTGGCCGCGCAGGAGAAGGTTACGGTGGTCTTCCAGATCGGCGGCAAGATCCGGGCCCGAGATGAGGTCCCGGCGGGCCTGCCGCTTGAAGCCCTCAAGGAGAGGGCTTTGAGCCATCCCCGTATCATAGAGTTGCTCGACGGCAAGACCGTGGCCAGGGTCGTGGCCATCCCCGACAAGCTGGTGAACATTGTCCTGCGCGACTGAGATTTACCGTTCCCGGCAGAAAGCACTTTACACCTATCTGCAGTCCGAAGGGCTCGACGGGGCCGTGCTGGCGGATTTCGAGGGCCTGCGCAACCGCTCCGTCCGCTACCTCTGCAACCTGCCCCAGGACGCCCTTCTCTTTTGCCTGGCCTGGGGACAAAGCATCATGGTGCCCTGGGACGTGCCCATGGCCGAGGAACTGGGGCAAGGGGGCGAGATCATCCCCTATACCGAGTTCGACCGCTCCCTGCCCGCGGCCATCCGGGGGCTCCTGGAGCGCTACTCTCTCGCCCGTGGCCGGGTGGAGCTCTCCGGAGCTTTTTCCTACCCCCTGGTGGAGGAGAGCCAGGGCGCCTTCCCGGGCGCTCAGCTGCTCTGCCGCAAGGGTGGGCTCGATGCCTTTCTTGCCGGGCAGCGCAGCGTCAAGGACCAGCTGGAGCTGCGCCAGCTGCGCCGGGCCTGCGAGATCACCAACCGCCTGATCTCGGGACTGAGGGAGCTGCTGCTCGAACGGGTTCGGGAAGTCCCGGAGCTGGAGGTGGCCCTGTACCTCGACTCCCAGGCCCGCAGCCTGGGGGCGGAGGGTATGGGGTTCGATACCCTTGCGGCCGGCTCCCGGCGCAGCTACGGCATCCATGCCTTTCCTACCTTCACCGCCCAGCCCTTCGCTACCCCAGGCCTGTCCATTGTGGACTTCGGGGTGCGCTGCGATGGGTACACGAGCGACGTGACCCTGACAGTGGCCCGCGGGCCGCTGAGCGAGGCCCAGGAGCGGTTGCTGCGGACGGTGGAGGAGACCTACCGCCTGGCTCTTGGCCAGGTGAAACCCGGGGAGCTTCCCTCGCAGATCTCCCGCCGGGTGGACGAGGCTTTCGCGGTCCAGGGCTACCGGATGCCCCATTCCCTGGGCCATGGGATCGGTTTGGACGCTCATGAGGAACCGTACCTGCGCTCCAACGCCGGGGAACAGGAGAAGCCCCTGGCTCCCGGGATGGTGGTGACCATCGAACCGGGGCTCTACGGCGCAGATACCGGAGGCGCGCGCCTGGAGAACGACCTGCTTCTGACCGACGAGGGGGCCGAGGTCCTGACCAGGGCGGAGTGCATCCGCCTGCCTGAAGCCTAGGGGCGCCGGCACCCGCATCCGGCCGGCTCAGTCCCGGCGGGGTTAAGCTCCTGCGGGCCCGGGCCTCGCATTTCCCTCACTCCCGCCGCAGCCATAATAAACTCTTTTCCTCCACATAGAGCTCGTACCAGTAGGAAGTCTGGGTGCCAAACAGGCGGTGGAATCCCAGAGTTACCCTTTCCCTTTTCAAGACACCGCCTTCAAGGACCTCCTGGGGAGCGGCGAAAGGGGATTCGAAGAACCAGACTCCAGGGCCCGGCTCCAACTCCAGGTCCAGACAGGGCAGGGTCCTGATGTCCGTGACCCGGAAGCAGCCGCCGGCGATCCGGGAGCCGATGTGTTCCAGGTCCAGGCGCCAAGGATCCCCGGCGCCGCGGCTGGCCATCTCCGCCGCCAACCTGGGGCAGTTGAAGGTTGAAAGATCGAGCCCTTCGGCGGCCAGGCGCAGCAGGAGCTCCGCCGCCGGACCCTGCTCCCAGGAGAGCGTAAGCCGGGGAGGATCCACCGCCGCGGCGTCCTGGGGGAAGACTCCCCCAGCAGGCGGCAGGAACACCCTGCCCCCCTCGATCAGGGGAAGGGCGGTCGCGGGCAGGTTATTCCCCTTGACCACGCGGACCTCCACCTCTATCTGGAAAGGGTCAAGGAGTCTCTCCGCGATCCCTCCCCCAGGGTCCGGGTAACGAAGCAGGAAGGGAAAGGGCCCGAAGGCTTCCCGCCAGTGTTCGGGAGGCTCGGGCAGAATGATCGTGAATGATGCCTTGGGCAGGAACAGCCCGCAGCCCATCCCGAGGAAGAGGAAAAGAGCAGTCAGCGATCTACCCAGAAGCGGTCCCAACCCTTCCTTCCTTCCCACTCGCTAGGACGGGGAGACGGGGCCCGCCGCTTCGTGGCCGAGAGTGCGGACTGGCGACTCAGGATCCCCTTCTCTCCCCCGGCCCAGCTCTCGTGGTTGGCCCTCATCGTTTCCACCTGCAGCTCACCGATGCAGCAGCTGGAGACCCAGTATGTTTTTCGCCTTTTCGTAATCGCGCATGAAGATAGCGTTGATCAGCTCGAGGTGTTCCCTCTTGGCCCGCGCCACTCCCTGAGGGTCCTGGAAGGCTGCCAGGCGAAAGCGCTGGATCAGCTGGTAGAGCTGCAGGAGCAGCTCCTTCAGGTAATTGCGCCGGCTGCACTCCACGATGTACATATGCAGGGCATGGTCGAGCTGCGAATGCTCCTCGGGAGCGGCGCTGGTGTCGAGGGCCTGCACCTGCTGACGGAGCTCGCTTAAGTCTTGCAGCCGGATCATGGGCATGGCGAACCTGAGGGCCAGTATCTTCTCTTTCAGTACTCGATGCCCTTGCGGGCTTTCACGCCCTTCGTGTAGTAGTGCTTGACCTCCCTCATCTCTGTGACCAGGTCCGCCAGGGCGAAGAGGGACTCCGGGACCTTCCGGCCGGTGATCACCAGCTCCAGGGCTTCCGCTTTCCCCTGGATCAGCTCCTCCACTTGCTCCAGGGAGACGAGTCCGTAGTGCAGGGCGATGCCCAGCTCGTCTAGGACCAGGATATCGTAGAGGCCGCTGGCCGCCGCCTCCCTGACCTGGGTCCAGCCCAGCTGGGCCAGGCGGATGTCCTCTTCCTCGGGCCGATCATGGATGAAGCAGCGGCGGCCGTACTGCTTCAGGGTGGCCAGGTCCGCGAAGCGCTTCATTGACTCGAGCTCGCCGTAGGCCATGCCCTTGGCGAATTGAGCGATGAACACGCGCATCCCGTGCCCGCAGGCGCGCAGTGTCAGGCCCAGGGCGGCGGTGGTTTTCCCCTTGCCCTCGCCGGTGTAGATCTGCACCAACCCCCTTTCCAGGTGGTCCTCCTCCGTATTCTTCTATCCCAGGGCTACGTCCAGGCTCATCATCAGGGCGAAGCCCAGCAGAGTGCCCAGGGTGGCCAGGTCCGTGTTTTTTTCCCTCTGCGCCTCAGGAATCAACTGCTCCACCACCACGAAGATCATGGCTCCGGCGGCGAAGGCCAGGGCGTAGGGCATCAGGGAGCGGGCCTGAATCACGGCCGCCGCCCCCAGGAGCGCAGCGATCGGCTCCACGATGGCGGAGAGCTGGCCGTACCAGAAACATTTCCAGAGGGGAAAGCCCTCCCGGCGCAGGGGCATGGAGACCGCGACCCCTTCGGGGAAGTTCTGGATGCCGATGCCCAGGGCCAGGGCCAGGGAGGCGGCCATAGAGGCGCCGGGAAGGCGGTAATGGAGGGCGCCGAAGGCCACCCCCACGGCCAGGCCCTCGGGGATGTTGTGCAGGGTGATGGCCAGGATCAGCAGCACGCTCCGCTGCCAGGAGGTCTTAAGGCCTTCGGCCTCACCGGTGGGGAACCCGGCGTGGAGATGGGGCAGGAGCTTGTCGATGAGCCGCAGGGTGAAGCCCCCCACGAGGAAGCCGATCACGGCGGGGATCCAGCCCGGAGCTCCGGACTGTCCGGCTATGCGCACGGCCGGCTCCAGGAGGGACCAGAAGCTGGCGGCCAGCATCACTCCGGCGGCGAATCCCATCATGGAATCGAGAAGCTTGCGGTTCACGCCCTGGAAAAAGAACACCAGGGAGGCTCCAAGGGCGGTGACGGCCCAGGTGAAACAGCAGGCCAGGAAGGCCTGCAGGATCGAATGCAAACCGCTGAACCAGCTCATGATCATGCCCCTTATAGTACCAGCATCCGGGATTGACGCAAGATGGGGAAGGGGAGGATACTTTTTACCAGCAAGCGAGGAGCGCTCGCGCTTTCCAGTGAGGAGCCCCATGTCCGGCAACACCTTCGGCCGCCTGTTCCGCGTCACCACCTTCGGGGAAAGCCAGGGCCCGGCCGTGGGGGCGGTGGTGGACGGCGTGCCTCCCAGGCTTCCCCTGCGGCGGGAGGACATCCAGAAGGATCTTGACCGGCGCCGGCCCGGGCAGAGCGACCTCGCTTCCCCGCGGCGGGAGGCCGATCGGGTGGAGATCCTTTCCGGGGTGTTCGAGGATCTGACTACCGGCACTCCCATCGCCCTGCTGCTCCGCAACCTGGAGGCGGACGCCTCCGACTACGAGCGCTTCAAGGACAGCTTCCGACCCGGGCACGCCGATTACACCTACCAGGCCAAGTATGGAATCCGGGACTGGCGGGGAGGGGGCCGCTCCTCCGGGCGGGAGACGGCCGCCCGGGTGGCGGCCGGGGCGGTGGCCAGACGGCTCCTGGAGGGCCACGGCATCCGCATCGTGGGCTACACCCTGAGCATCGCCGACGTGCGGGCCGAGAAGCGGGACTACGGAGCGATCGAGGCCAACCCAGTCCGCTCCCCAGACCCGGAGGCGGCGGAAGCGATGGCCGCCCGGATCCGTGCGGCGCGGGAGAAAGGGGATTCCGTGGGCGGGGTGGTGGAAGTGCGTGTCTTGGGGGTCCCTTCAGGACTGGGGGAGCCGGTGTTCGACAAGCTCGAGGCCCGCCTGGCGGCGGCGGTGATGTCCATCGGCGGGGTACGGGGCTTCGAGCTGGGGGAGGGCTTCGCCTGCTCCCGCATGACGGGTTCACAGTTCAACGATCCCTTCATGGTCGAGCAGGGCCGCGTGCGCACGAGCTCCAATCACGCCGGCGGCATTTTGGGGGGAATCTCCACCGGGGAGGAGATCGTGCTGCGCGCCGCCGTGAGGCCCACCCCTTCGATAGCCAGGCCCCAGCGCACGGTGACCATGGAGGGAAAAGAAACGGTCATTCAGATCGGAGGACGGCACGACCCCTGTATCGTCCCACGGCTGGTGCCGGTGGCGGAGGCCATGGTGGCCCTGGCCCTGGCCGATTTCCTGCTGATCCAGGAGAGCAGGTTGAGTGTTAGGACGGTTGAAAAGTAGTCGCCGGATCGTAGAATATAAATAAAAGAGGGTATCATGGGGTTCATCCTGACTCCGTATGCCGTAGCCCTGGGAGCCGCGGCGCTGATCTCCCTGGTGGTTGCGGTGATCGCCTGGCGCCGGCGCTCCACTTCCGGCGGCGTTTCCTTCGCCCTGATGATGACCGCCGTTGTGGTGTGGTCTTTTTTTTCAGGGTTGGAAGCCTCCACCCTGGAAGTCCCGCTGCGGGTGGACTTTTCCAAGCTGAGCTATATCGGCACCTGCAGCGTCTCGCCCCTATTCCTGATCTTCCTCCTGCGCTACAGCTTCCCCGACAGGCGGTTCGACCCGATCCGCCTCGGCCTGCTGTGGCTCATCCCAACGGCCACCGTTCTCCTGGCGGCCACGAACGAGTGGCACCATCTGGTCTGGACCAGCTTCACCCCCAGCCCGCTACCCGGCACCAACCTGCTGATCTACGGTCACGGGCCGTGGTACTGGGTGGCGGTTGGCTATTTTTTCCTCCTCACTTTCCTGGGCACGATCGTGCTTGGTCGCACTATCCTGCGCAGCCAAAGGGTGTACTATGCGCAAAACCTGGTCCTGCTGGGGGGCGCGGGCCTGCCCTGGCTGGGCACGGCGGTCTTCCTCTCCAGGCTGAATCCGTTCCCCGGTCTGGACCTGCCCTCGATCTCCTTCGCCCTCACCGGGCTGCTCCTGCTCTGGGGCATGACCCGCTTCCGGTTGCTCGACCTCGTCCCGGTGGCTCGCGACGTCCTGGTGGAGAATATGGGCGACGGCCTGCTGCTCCTTGACGCCCGCAACCGCGTCATCGACATCAATCCCGCCGGCCGGCAGTTGTTCGGTATTGCTCCTTCCGTTCTAGGTCAGCCAGTGGAAAGCGCCATCGGCTCCTGGCGGCAGCTAATAGGGCGGTCCGGGGATCTCGCCGAGGGACGGATCGAAGCGACACTTCCCGGAAGCCCGGAGCGGCACTTGGATCTACTCGTCTCCCCGCTGCACGACCGCAAAGGCCGGTTCTCCGGCCGCCTGATCGTGCTGCGCGACGTCACCGCCAGCAAGCAGAACGAGCTGGAGCGAGAGAGGTTGATCGCCGAACTGCAGCAGGCCCTGGCCGACGTCAAGACCCTGCGCGGCCTGCTTCCCATCTGCGCCTCCTGCAAGAAGATACGCGACGACAAGGGCTACTGGAGGAACATCGAACACTACCTCGAGGAGCACTCGCAGGCCGAGTTCAGCCACGGCCTCTGTCCGGACTGCATGCGGAAACTCTATCCCCAGTTCGCCGATCGCCTTCTCGGAGAGGAAGATTCGCGAGGGAAAGCCTAGTCGCTTGTATCGAGAGCGCCGCAGTCTTCATGTTCCACTTGAACGTATCTTTGCCGCCGGCCTGCCCGCCGCTGCTTTTCACCTATAACCCGTATTTCTCCGCATAACGTTCCAGGAAACCCTTGCAGGCGATGAACTGCTCCCTCAGGTCGGGGAGCTTTTCCAGGTCCACGGCGAAGTAGCCGTCGAAGCCCCGGCGCTTCAGCAGGCGGAAGACCTCCTCCCAATCCACGTTTCCCTGCCCCGGGGCGAAGTGCCGGTTGTCCCGGCCGTCGTTGTCGGCGATGTGGACGTACTTCAGGCGCCTGCCCAGCTTCTCGATGGCCAGGGGGATGAGCTCCTTCTGGGCGTGCTGGTGCCCGATGTCCAGGATCACCCCGAAGTTGTCGTCGCCCACTCGGTCGATCAGCCTCAGCAGGGCGTCGCTGTTGCTGACCACCTCTCCCACCCGGGGCTCGACGAGCAGCCCGATTCCGTGGCTCCTGGCGATGTCGTTGGCCCGCATCACGGCGGCCACGAAGCTCTCCCAGAAGCGCTCCCAGGAAAAATCGTCGGGCACGGTCACGCGGAACTCCTGCCCGTAGACCAGGGCCTGGGTGGGCACTACGCCCTTCTTGACCCCGAGAGGGGGGAAGTAGCTGTCGATCCAGACGTAGGGGCTGCCGAAAAAGGCGGCCGTCTCCACCCCTTTCTCGAAGGCGGCAAAGGCTTTTTCCCTCTTCGTTTTCTCCAGGCTGATGATCTCCGGGAGCAGTACGGCGAAATCGGCCACGCTCAACCCCTCCCCCGCAAGGATCCTCCCCAGCTCCCCCCGTCGGGCCACCACCTGCTCCAGGTTCTCATAGCCGATGCCTTCCAGCTCCACGTAGCGGAAGCCCATCTCCTTCATCTCTCGAAGAGCTTTGTCGATGTCCCCGATGGCGGGGGGAAAGCCGTAGCGGCCGATGGCATACATCCAGGCGCAGACGATCTTCATGCTGACACTCCTTGGTTTAAAATCCCTCTCCGCCCCCTGGGGCGGAGAGGGTACTGATCAGGGCGAGGTAAGGCGGATTACTCCATGGCCTCCATGACTCCGGGCAGGGCCAGGTCCTTGTGCTTACCCTGGGTGAACACCGAGTACTCCCAGGCGGCGATGTGGGCCGAGGGTTTTCCGCCCGGCTTGGTGGCCGGCGGGGTGGAGAAGGCCCAGCTCAGGTTGGGCGCCTCTCGCGGCCCCCGGACCTGTTTGCTGATCACCAGGCTGTTGTCCTTGACGAAGGCGCCCATCCAGGAGCCGTCGCGGAAGGGCATGGAGGCGGCGGTGATCTCCCCGGCAGGGTACCAGAGGGTGAGGACGAACGGCCCCTTCTCCTCCCTTCCGGCCGCCGGCAGGAACAGGGCGGGCAGGAGCAGGAAAGCCGTGACGAGAAGCGCTCCTTTTTCCATACGAGTCCTCCTGGAAAGATATTCTTAGCCGGGCGCCACCGGGCAAAGGTCTAATCCGCTGCAGCGATAAGAGAGGAAGTTGTCGATGTGGGGCAACGCATTCTCTTCCTTTTCAATGGAATCCCCGCGGATGATTTCCCTCCTGCCGCATCTAAGGATCGAGGAACGTTCATTAAATTATGGTCCGGCAAGGAAGGGGTTGTCAAGAAAAACGCCGTTTGCTCCAACCGCCGCCTACAAGAATTCAACTCAAGATGGCGGTAAAATACAGACATGTTCGCCCCATGTCCGGTATAATAGGCACGCGCTCCGGGAGCTCCGCAGGGACCGTATGGGAGCGCCACAACCATTGATAGGGAGGAGATCATGGACGCGCACCAGCAGATCTGGAACGAGCGGGTGGCCCGCAAGATCATCGAAGCCCTGCAGGGCAGGCGCATGGAGGGAAGCTACGCCGCCACGGCGCAGCAGGCCGGGCGGGAGGTTCTGGCGATGATCCCCCGGGGTTCGACCGTCTACCGCTGCGGCTCGATGACCGTCACGGGCATGGGCCTGTGGGAGGAGATCACCGCCATCCCGGGGGTCAGGGTTATCGATCCCTACCAGCCGGGTCTTTCCGCCGAAGAAGCCATAAATCTGCGGCGGGAGGGGTTGCTGGCGGATGTCATGGTTTCCAGCGTCAATGCCGTAACCCTGGACGGGAAACTGGTGAACCTGGACGGCATGGGCAACCGGGTGGCGGCGATGATCTTCGGCCCCAGGAAGGTGATCCTGGTGGTAGGGATGAACAAGGTGGCTGCGGACCTGGAGGCGGCCATGGCGCGGGTCAAGCACTATGCCTCGCCGGTCAACGCCATCCGCCTGAACAGGGACACGCCCTGCGTCAAGACGGGGCTGTGCGCCGACTGCCGCTCGGCCCAGAGGATCTGCAACCTGTGGAGCATCATCGAGGGCCACGCCATCCCGAACCGCATCCATGTGAAGCTGGTGGGGGAAAGCCTGGGGTACTAGCCCCGGCGCGCGGTCAGTCACCTGCGGGGGTGTCCATGAGGAAAACCGCCATCACCGCCTCCATGCTCTACGATTTCGTCCGCTGCCCCCACCGGGTGACGATGGACCTGTTCGCCGACCCGGCGGAAAAGGACCCGGTAAGCCCCTTCCTGCAGCTGCTCTGGGAGAGCGGCCAGCGCTTCGAGGAGGAGTTTGTCGAGGGGCTGGAGGTCCCGCGGGTCGACCTGCGCGCCGGAAGCGACGAGGATCGGGAGCGTCTCACCCTCGAGGCCATGAGGGCGGGGAAAAGCCTCATCTACGGGGGACGCATACGGGCCGTGGACCTGTTGGGTGAACCGGACCTGCTGAAGCGGCAGGGCGGCGGCTACGTAGCCGGGGACATCAAGAGCGGCTCCGGGTTCGAAGGCGCGGGAGAAGAAAGTGAAGGCCGGCCGAAAAAGCCCTACGCGATGCAACTGGCCTTCTACACGGACATCCTGGAGCGCCTGGGCTTGTCCGGGGGCCGCCTTCCCTTTGTCTGGGACATCCGCCGCCAGGAAGTGCAGTACCTCCTGGATAGCCCCCGGGGCGCGAGAAGCCAAGGCACGCTGTGGGAGGAGTACCGCTCCTCGCTCGAAGAGGTGCGTTCGATTGCAGCCGGCAGGCTTCAGACCCTGCCGGCGCTGGGAAGCGGCTGCAAGCTCTGCTGGTGGCGCACCACCTGCACCCGCAGGATAGAGGAGCTGGACGACCTCACCTTGATCCCCGAGCTGGGCCGAACGCGCCGGGACCAGCTGGCGGCATACTTCAGGACCGTGCGGGAGCTGGCCCGGGGGGACCTGTCCGCGCTGACCGCAAGGGGAACAACGGCGCTCCCTGGCATTGGGGCCGACCTGCTCAGGAGGTTCCAGGCCCGGGCCCGGCTCCAGAGCCGGCGCGGCTCCAATCCCTACCTGATCGAAGAGCTCGAGCTTCCCGCCTTGGATCGGGAGCTGTTCTTCGACGTGGAGACAGACCCGATGCGGGGTCTCTGTTACCTCCACGGTTTCGTGGAACGGAAGGGCGGGGATTTGGGCACGGAGAGGTACGTGCCCTTCTTCGCCGGGGAGCCGACCGGGGAGGCGGAGGCAGAGGCCTTCGCCCAGGCCTGGGCCTACATCCGAGAACTGCGGCCCACGGCCCTCTACTACTACTCGCCCTACGAGCGGACCGTGTGGGGCGCGCTGGCCGGTCGCTACCCGAGCGTAGCCGGCCCGCAGCAGGTGCGGGAACTCTTCGCTGCTTCGATCGCCGTGGACCTGTACCAGGACGTCGTGCGCACGAAGACGGAGTGGCCGACCCGCGACCTGTCGATAAAAACCCTGGCCAAGTTCCTCGGCTTCCGCTGGCGGGACGCGGAGCCCTCGGGGGCGGCCTCGATCGAATGGTACCACCGCTGGGTCGACAGCGGCGATGTCGCCGTCAAAGGGCGCATTTTGGCGTACAACGAGGACGACTGCCTGGCCATGAGGGTGCTGGCGGATGCGGTGAGGGGGATGGGGAAGTCGGAGCATGCGGCGGGGGGCGGATAGGCGCCGCGCCGTACCAAGAACATGGCTTGCCTTTTGTCTCCTTTATTCTTAAGATACGGGCCATGATTTCCAGGTCTGGCCTATGACGCATCCAGCCGGCGATAAAGAGGCAACCGTCCTTAGCTGGATCGATTCGCGGCGCAGTTTTATCATCGAGCTCCTGCAGAGGCTTATACGCATCCCCAGCGTCTATCCCCATGAGCGTGAGGCACAGGAGCTCGTGTCCCGGAGCATGGCTGGCCTCTGCGATGCGCTGGATATCTGGGAGCCCGACGCGGCCCTGCTCGATGCCCATCCGGCTTATTTCGCCAAAGGGCAATCCTTCAGCGGCCGTCCCAATGTGGTGGGCCTACTCAAAGGCCAGGGAAGGGGTCAGTCCCTTCTTCTCAACGCCCACATCGATGTCGTCCCCCCGCAGCCCGACAGCGATTGGGATTACGCTCCCTGGTCCGGGGCGCTCGTAGACGGCTTCATCTACGGGCGCGGCAGTCTCGACGATAAAAGCGGCGTGGCGATCATGATCGCGGTGGCCGCGGCCCTGCGGGAAAATGGCGTGGCGCTGCGCGGCGACCTGGAGCTGCACAGCGTGGTGGACGAGGAGTGGGGAGGCGCCGGCACTCTGGCCTGTATGCAGCGCGGCCACCGCGCCGAAGCGGGCATCATCCTCGAACCGGTAGGCCCTCACCTGTACCCGGCCAGCAGGGGCGGACAAGCCTTCCTCGTTACGGTCCAGGGCAAGGGCGCCCATCCCGGTGCCTCCTGGACCGGCGTCAGCGCCCTGGAGAAAGCCATACCCATCATCCAGGGCTTGAAAGCCTTCGAAGCGGAACGGCAGATCCAATGGCGTTCGCCCCTGTTCGCCGATTATCCTATTTTCGCTCCCATCGTCGTTGGCAAGATCTCCGCGGATAATATCCCTTCGAAAGTTCCGGAGCAGTGCCTTTTCGAAGGATTGTACGGCTACATGCCGCAAGAGCACTGGACAGAGGCCAGGCGCGTTTTCGAGCAAAGGGTGGCCGCGCTGGCGGACCAGGATCCCTGGCTCAAGGAACACCCGCCGATAGTCAGTTGGCAGGGGCTGAATAAGGAGGGAGCGGAGATTCCGACGGATCATCCCCTGGTGGCATGTATGAAACAGGCCATAGGGGAGGCCTCCGGCATTCCTCCGCGCGTGATGGGTTTCCCCGCCGGCACCGATTTGCCCCTCCTCGTCCGCTACGGCCCGGTGCCGAGCGTGCTTTACGGCGTGTCCGGCGATTGGGGCTTGGAACATAGCTCGAACGAGCGTGTGGAAGTTGAGACACTGATCGAAACGACCCGCTGCGTGGCGCTGGCGGCCATGCGCTGGTGCGGGGTGGCGACTTAAAGGCGATACTGCGTCATATTGGGGTCGGCCTTGTGTTGACCGCAGCATAGACACCTCTTATAATTCATTTTGATGAGTAGTCTTGCTTTCAGAAACAGAAAGAATCATGAAGCAAGCTATTATTGAAAACCCCATCATCAATTCGCCTTTTTGCGAGCCGAAACGGCATTTTAAATTTTCTGAAGACGGCATCACGAATGAAATCGAAGAATCTCGAAGGAAAAGCGAGTACTTTATCCCGATAGCTCGGCCTCGTAAGAAGGATAAGAGTGGACAGATCCGGTTTGATACGGAATGGACCCAGGATCGTGTTCAAGAAAATGAGCTTATCAATCAAATAAGAGCCAGGGTTTCTCGTTGGCGAAAAGACGACTACCGCGGTGCTACCAAGGTTACACGATACTTGCTTGAGTACTGGACAAATCCGGAAAGGGAAAACAAGCTCTTCTTTTGTCAGATTGAAGCCGTTGAAACCGCCATCTATTTGACGGAATCAGCTCAGCTCTATGGCGACGGGAAGCGGAAAAACAGTGGTCATGGCCATGCTCATCGCCTGGCATGTGCTGAATAAAATCGCTAATCCCCAGGATGCGCGTTTCTCCAATACTTTTTTAATTGTGACTCCCGGAATCACGATCCGCGATCGGCTTCGCGTTCTTCTTCCCAATGATCCGCATAACTTCTACCGGCAACTGGATTTATTGCCGGTAGACAAGATCCAGGAGATATGCAGGGCTAAGATCGTCATCACCAACTTTCATGCTTTCATTTTGCGTGAAAAAGGAATGCCTCAAAACTGGCTAAAAACATCCTTTCATCACGCGGGAAAGTGAACGCTCTCACCGAAACTCCCGATCAGATGGTACGCAGAGTATGTCGCGAGCTTGGCTCTAAGAAGAATATCGTGATCATCAATGATGAGGCCCATCACTGTTACCGCAGACGAACTGAAACCGGTGATGAGCTTCTCACCCCTGAGGAGAAAAAGGAAGCGGAGAAGCGGGAGGAGGAAGCTCGCGTCTGGATCTCGGGACTCGAAGCCGTCAAGGAGAAGCTCGGGATTCGGGTAGTCTTCGATCTTTCGGCTACGCCATTCTTCTTGCGCGGATCAGGTTATCCTGAAGGGACTCTCTTTCCTTGGGTGGTCTCCGATTTTTCGCTGATCGATGCGATCGAATGCGGTATCGTCAAGATTCCGCGGGTTCCCGTAGCCGACGATCAGATGAAGGGCCCTCTTCCGACGTATCGCGATCTTTGGCCGTACATCAGGGAGCATCTGCCGAGGAAGGGTCGGAAAACGGAAGCGGTGAAAGGCGAACCAAGGCTACCCAAAGAACTCCAGGGCGCGCTTCACAGCCTCTACAGCAACTATGAAAAGTACTATGAACAGTGGGAGAAAACAGAGGCGGACCGGATAAGCTGGCAGACTCCTCCTGTTTTCATTGTCGTATGCAACAATACAAATGTATCCAAACTCATCTACGATTATATAGGCGGTTGGGGAAAGAGCCTTCAGGATGGCGGAACGACCATAGTCCCAGGAGCGCTTCGCATCTTCAATAATGAGCAAAACGGCTCCTGGTGCGCCCGACCGAATACGATCCTCATCGACAGCGAACAGCTTGAAAGCGGCGAAGCCATGAGCCCTGAGTTCAAAAAGATCGTGGCCCCGGAAATCGAAGAGTTCAAGGCGGAGTACCGGATACGGTTCCCAGGCCGGGACACGGAACGGCTCACCGACGAAGACATCATGCGCGAGGTCCTGAACACGGTGGGGAAACCAGGAAAGCTCGGAGAGCACGTCAAATGCGTGGTCTCCGTTTCGATGCTCTCCGAAGGATGGGACGCCAATACCGTAACCCATATCCTCGGAGTGCGAGCATTCGGCACCCAGCTTCTATGTGAGCAGGTAGTCGGCAGGGGTTTGCGGCGCATCTCCTATGTGACGAATGATGAAGGTTTCTTCGAACCGGAGTATGCGGAAGTCTACGGAGTACCCTTCTCCTTCATCCCATGCTCGGGAAGTGGGGGCGGCCCGAAAGCCAATGGAAGTACCGTAACCCGTGTCCGTGCTTTAGAAGAAAGAATAAGCTGTGAGATCACCTTCCCCCGTCTACAGGGATACCGCTACGAGCTACCCAGGGATGAGCTTACCGCCCGATTTACGCAAGAATCCCAGCTGGTACTTTCCACGGCAGACATTCCAACCCGAGTTCAACTGGACCCGATCGTAGGCCAGTCCAGCATCCATACTCTGGATGATTTAAAGAGAAAGAGAGCTCAGGAGATCGCTTTCCTCCTGGCC
>Ga0315280_10007412_pt1 | contig 14737 bp, 10 predicted proteins | sample YL17G06_40_MG_FD_203697 | JGI IMG/M metagenome (GOLD analysis project Ga0315280, IMG submission 203697) | Sediment microbial communities from Yellowstone Lake, YNP, Wyoming, USA - YL17G06_40 | ecosystem: Environmental > Aquatic > Freshwater > Lake > Sediment | place: USA: Wyoming | collected...
CTGCCGGGAAGGCCAGGTACAACTGGTTCTTCTGCCGCCTGTCGCTCATGAGTTGCGCCGCGTACTTGCCACTCCCATTAACCCCTTGCGGGGACCGTTTGGGCCTTCCGCACCACTGTGCGTACTATGCCCGCTGCTGACTTCTGCCGCCCGGTCAGGCCGGATCGCTCCGGCCTCAGTCCCGAATCCGAGACGAACGGCAGACCTCCCGAGGTAAGCTCGACCGCTTTCGACGCACAACCGCCGGATTTACAACCCGTGCCCTTGATGGATGTGGACTTCGCGATCAATTGCCCGCTCGTCCGACACGGTATGCCTCGTATCCGGTTCTTGTCCATCGGCTCGCGTCTTGGCTCCACGCTTCTTTCAGATCCCGCCTCGCGGCGACACCCTTGCGCTTCGCTATCACTTCACCTCCATCAGGTTGTGAAAGGGACTTGCACCCTCAAGCTGTCGAGCATGCTCGGCACACAAAGAAAAGGACAGCGCGGGACGCACTGTCCTTGGAATGCCTGTGGCTTTCGCGTGTGTGTCTGTGCCCGCCCGGCCAGCGTAGCACGGCCATCTTGGCCGTGTTCTTGTGGGCGGGGACGCCCATGCTACGTCACGCCACCAGTTTCTTGGCGGTATCGACGGCGGAGGCGGCGTCGGGGGCGTAGCCGTGGGCGCCGATCTTGTCGGCGAAGCTCTGCGTCACCGGGGCGCCGCCGATCATCACCTTGGCCTTGACGCCCGCCTGCTGCAGGGCCTTGATCGTCTTTTCCATGCCGGGCATGGTCGTGGTCAGCAGGGCGCTCATGCCGATGAGGTTGACGCCGCGGGCCTTGGCCTCGGCCGCGAATTTCTCCGGGGCGACATCGACGCCCAGGTCGATCACCTCGAACCCGGCCCCCTTGAGCATCATGGCCACCAGGTTCTTGCCGATGTCGTGCAGGTCGCCCTGGACCGTGCCGATCACGAGCTTGCCGATAGGCTTGACGCCGGCCTTGACCAGCTCCGGCTCGAGCACCTCCATCGCCATCTTCATCGCCCGCGCCGCGATCAGGACCTCCGGAATGTAGATCTCGTTGTTCTTGAAGCGGCTACCCACCACGTCCATGCCGGCGATCAGCCCCTGGTCGAGAATCTGCTTCGGGGCCACCTTCTCCCGCAATGCCTGCTTCGTGACGTTCACCGCCGTCGCCTGATCCCCGCGGATCACCGCCTCAGCCAATGCTTTCAGATCTGCCATTTCTGCTCACCTCAAATCCATACCCAAATTCTGTATCTCCGAGTATCTCCAAGGCCCCACAATCTACCCGCCCATGCCCCCCGCGACAAGCAAAAAACCCACAGGATTGATGAAGGATTATGGAAGATGGCTCAATGCGGTCAGTAGTCCTTGAACCCGCGCATCCACTGCGGCCAGTCCCCTGGTTTGACGCCGCCGGCTTTCGTCCACGGGCCGCGCGTGTTGTATTGCGTGTGCCATTTGAGCGTCCAAAGCTCTTTGAGTCCTACCTTGCGCACGGACCAGTCCATGAACAGGCTGTTGACCCCACCGTCATGGCGATTTATACAGACGCTGTCATTGGGGAAGCTCCTAAGGGTGCCAAGCCTGGTTGGGATGGCATCGCACTCCGGCGGCGGTTTCTTGTCATCGTACATGTCCACGAGAGGCCCCACGCTGTCGAAAAAGACCGGTACTGTCGCCGCGTTCTTAACCGCACTGGTCATCCACATGAAGCGCAAGTGCTCATCGACACTCGGATCGGATTTGTCACCTCGCCACGAGTGAGCTTGGTTATTCGCGGCGTAGCTGCTACGCCAGTACCATCCTGGCCCGGGGTAGCCAAACCCCCAAGTCCACGCCAGGAAGGTGCCGCCGTCTGTCGGGCCGTCGTAGGCCAGGGTTGACGGAAATCGCGGTCTTGCCGCCATGGGGCAACGGAGAAGGTCTTCGATAGCCGCGAACGATGCTCGATCCGGCATGCCAGGTTTCCCTGTACTCTTGGAACCGAGCATTTCCCATCTCCATCGCCAGCTCCCCCACCAGTCGTCCCCCTGATAGCCCGGAATCGGTCCCTCCCATGCCGGCAGGTAGCCATCATTCTCCGATGTATAGCCCGCATACAGGATGCCCCATTGGTGCAAGTTGGCCTCGCAGCCGACCGCCTTAGCCCGCTTGCGGACGCGCTGCAAGCTGGGCAGCAAGAGCGCCACCAGCAGCACGACAATCGAGATCACCACCAGAAGCTCGATGAGCGTGAAGGCCCTTTGATTGATGATTGATGAAGGATGATTGATGATGGAGGGGTAGAATCCTCTCGCAGGGGTCCCAGACCGCCGAGTGGCTTGGCCTATCCATTCGCGTCTCATGGTTTTTTCCCTGCCAATTCAGTCCACGAGGCACACCCGGCCTCAGTAATCCTTGAAGCCTCGCAGCCATTGGGGCCAGTCCTCGGGCTTGACGCCGCCACGCTTCGTCCACGGGCCCGCCGTGTTGTAGTGGTTCCACCACTTGAGCGTCCAGAGCTCCTTGAGGCCGACCTTGCGCACCGACCAGTCCATGAACAGGCTGTTGATCCCCCCGTCGTGGCGATTTATGCAGACGCAATCACTAGAACTCTTTATCTCTCTGGTCGGGATCGCGTCATACTCAGGCGGCGGCGACCTGTCGTCGTACATTTCGATGCCACCCCACATGGTGTCGAAAAACACCGGGATAGCAGACGCGTTCTTGACCGCACTGGTCATCCACATGAAACGCAAGTCAGCAGCGCAGCGAGGATCGGATTTATCGCCCCACCATGAGTGGGCCTCACGATTCTCGGCATAGCTGCTCCGCCAGGGCGACTCCGGTAGATCGTAGGACTCGGCATACGGTGAGCTCCAGGCCAGGAAGGTGCCACCCTTCGGGTAGGCCTCCGAGTCTCCCGCCTTTGTGGCCATAGGGCAAAGAAAGAGGCCTCTGGGGGCCGCAGGTGACTCACCCCGGATATTCCAGAGCCCGTGTGGACTCAATGCGTACCACCCTTCAGCGAAATCCGACTCAATCCTGGGCAGGTAGGCGTCGTTCTCCGCCGTATAGGTCGCCCAGAGGATGCCCCATTGGCGCAAGTTGGCTTGGCAGCCCGTGGCCCTGGCCTGCTTCCGCACCCGCTGTAAGCTGGGCAGCAGGATGGCCACGAGCAGCACAATGATCGAGATCACTACCAAAAGCTCAATAAGGGTAAAAGCCTGGCGATTGATGAGGGATGATTGATTATTGATTATTGATAGGCGGCGGCTGGCGATGGGCTCTCGACTCCGCGAGGGGTCTCGCCGGCGGGCGTTGGATGTCTTCTCCCTGTACATAGCCGTGCTCCGCATGTTCTCGCTTTGCGTCTCTGGTCGCACGGGCAAGTCCGCCACGCCGAATCCGGAACGATTCCTGCCGTCTTCCGGAAAGGGGCCTCATGCTCTCTGCCCGCGTGTTCAAAGCGCAGCAAAGCCGAAGCCGAATCCACGATGCCAAGTCTCTGTTGTCTCTGGTGAATATTATGCCTGCACGCCCGGCCGGGATGCAAGCGAAAAATACCGGGAATTGCGGGTCGGGGTGTGGCCGGTATTCGGTGGCGAATCTCGGACCTTCCCGGTTGGCTTACGGGCGACAGCCCGTACGTCCACCTGGCGGATCAATCCGCCAGTGGACATTGCTGTCTGGGGATTCGAACAGGCTCACTCAGGAACCGCCTCCGAACGCGGGGTGCTGCATTTACAGGCCGGCCCTGGCGGACAGGGCGAAACCCATAGCCCATCCGCCCCCGGCTGGGGGCTTCTCCAGTCCATTCCACCCGCCAAAGGACTTCCATGGACCTGCGTAGGAATCGCACGCCACCATGAATCGCACGCCACCCGGGAAACAACGCCCCAACGCCACGATATTCCGACCCTGCCCGTTGCATAGTCACTCCTTTTGCGCGGATAGTTCGTGGGCGAACGACCCGTGCATCCTCCATGGAGAGGCACTCCAGTGACCGAAGCCAGCGTGCCGCCCGCCTCACAGCGTCCGACATTCTTGACATGGGGCGGGATGCGGCCGGCGTTTGGCGGCGGATTCCGGCCTCCGCGCAGAAGCTATGGAACCACCGGCTCTGGCCTGGTATGACAGGCGCCAGGCCTGCCGGAAGTAGGGCGAATCCTTGCTCGTCCCTCTTGATCTGTGGCCTTGCATAATATCCGGCCACCGCGAGGGCGAAGCTATGGAACGACCGGCCCTCACCTGGTATGACAGGCGGCAGGCGTGCCGGAAGTAGGGCGAATCCTTGCTCGTCCCTCTTGAGCTGTGGCCTTGCGCAATATCCGGCCATCGCGAGGGCGAAGCTATGGAACGACCGGCTCTGGCCTGGTATGACAGGCGGCAGGCGTCCCGGAAGTAGGGCGAGTCCTTGCTCGTCCCTCTTGACCTGTGGCCTTGCACAATCTCCCGCCCATCGCGAGGGCGCGGAATGGTCGTGCAGGGACGCACCACCTGCAAAGAGATTTGCTAAGTGCCATCGTATTCCGCCCACGCCTACAGGCTGGGTGCACGACAGATTTGTGGCAGACAAGACCAGGATGGATGCCATTGCGAGTCGCCCGGCCTCTTCGCGGCTGGTGTCGGGAAGAAGCCTGTGCGATGGTATCGGGTGCCATGCTTACGCGAGCGTAAGCATGTTCGCCATCTGATAACGCATGTCTACGCGAGCGTAGACATGGCACCCGTGCATGAGATTATAGGTGGCAGCGGCAATCGCCAGGTTGCCGATGGTTGCCCAGTAAGTTGGCAGTGCCACGGTCGGGCAGGCTCGTCACGGGGAGCGGTGCATGACCGTTCTTGCGATCCTCCCGGCAGAGGCCGGAGGATGGGTCCCGGTCGTACCCGCAAGATAGTCCCGCAGGGACGACCCAGAATAGCCCGCCGTTTCAACGGTGGGTGCCCAGGTCCGAAACGACACCAAGCCCCGGAGGGGCGAAAGAACGCCGCTGCCAAGCCGAAGGCGCTCTTTCGTCCCTGGCGGGACTGATTTTTGTTTCTTGCCCCGATTCCCCAGCGACAAATCGCTGGGCTACGATCTTTCGCCCGTCGGGCTGGGCCGGCCGCGCGAGGCTCGCAAGAACGGTCATGCACCCGGGCGGCAGGGTGCTGTTGACAGTCGCGGGCCTGTCGCGTAAAGTCGATCCGCGGTGGCCCGGCTGCGGGTCGGATTCCCGCGAAAACCGGGAGCACATGCTGCAATTGCGGCGTCTTGGGACTCGGAGTGTGCAAGAGTGTTTCATTGATGTCATGGGAAGGCCCTGACAAGGAGGTACGGCCATGATCATCGGAATCCTTTCCGACACACACCACGACAGGGCAAACGCCATCCCTCGTGTCATCGAAGAATTCAAAAGGCGCGGAGTAGAGGCCGTCTTTCACTGCGGAGATATCTCGCCGGAGCACCTGGATTGCGAGCTGTTCGGGAATCTGCCCGTCGTATGTGCGCTCACGGAAGAACAAAAAGGGATCAAGGAGTTCTGTTTTCCTCCAAACGGCTGGAGATATACGGAGCCGGGAGATCGAATCGTCACCCTGCCGAACGGCCTGAGATTCTACGTGGGACACAAGAGGTCCTTCGAGTTCTTGACAGGCGCGGAATCGGAACTGATCAAGACCCTGGAACGCATCCGAAAAGACTATGATTGCGTTCAGTGGCTTTTCTCCGGCCACACGCATCATCAAATCTACAAGCAGGGCCATTTGATCAATTTCGTCAACCCCGGAGCTATCGAAGATTCCTATGACGGGTATGAATTTGCCGTTGTCGACACGGAGTCAAAAGCGATCACTTTCTCCAGAATACCCAAGGCAAGGCCTATGAAGAAGCCATGCTCTGTAGGAATCATATCCGACAGCCTGAACATATCGGACTTGGACGCTCATTTCTGGGCGGACCTGGCCAGGCAGTTCGAGGAAAGACGGGTAAGGGACATCATTCATTGCGGCAACATCTCTCCGAGAGACGTTGGACGGGAAGAGCTGAAAGGATTCACCGTCCACTATTTTCTCAGAAAAGACCAGGAGAATCCTGCGGATGTCCCCGGCAATTGGGAACTGATTCGTTGGCAAGAGCCGATCGTCGAAGTGGACGGATACAAGTTTTACGTTCAGCTTGACCTGGGGGTAGCCATTCTCGAACAGTCAGAAGTCGATATGCACAAGCTGTCTCTTCGGGTAAGAAAAGATTATCCCGAAACCAGTTTTATCCTGTTCGGGTCGACCAATTACGCGTTTTTGGAGGAGGGAGAACAGGTCAGAATCATCAATCCCGGCGATGTAGTGCGAAGCAGGAATTATGCGGCTGTAACACTACCCACTGCAGAGATTTCGTTCAGCAGCATTTCACCGCCGCCACTGTGTTCTCAGGACCTGTGAACGGTCGGCCTGGCCATGTTTGTCCCAATCCTTTGCGGTTCTTGGAGGTTGTCTGGGACGATCCGCCCGAGAGGGGCGACGAAGCCACGGCCGAGGCTGAGGTTCTCCACTTGACGGCTGCTGCCGCGCGTCATTTCTTTCGTGTCATGCCCTGTCCCAGCAGCGGAAGGACCTGGGTCGCTTCGGCCGGGGCGTAATTGAAGACCGTGAAACCTCCCGTCTTCGATTCGCGGGTGACGTTGATCTGTTCAATCAACTTGCAGATATCCGTGGGGTCGCTCCAGGTGCTCAAGCCGATCCCGGGATAGCAGGGGACCTTGCCGGCCCATACAAGCTGCTGCTCGATCAGGTGCCGAAACTGACCGGCTGAGGCAGTGTAGTCCATGGGACAGACGAAGTCGAGATAACCTTGCTGGCACCAGAGTCTCCAGTCCTGCCCTACGGCGTCGCGGTCCGCCGGCCAGTTCTGAAAGACGGCCGCGGAGATTTTGATCCCCGGCCGAATCTGTCTTGCTCGCCCGGCTACGGCAGCCACGACGGTCGTGATTTGCTGACGGCGAAAGTCCAGCCACTTTTGGACGAGGTCATCATCGTGTCGTACGTCTGCCGGCCAGTTGTTGACCTTCCGTCCGATGGCCGTCTCAAACCTTGTCCGGCATCCCGGACAAAAACAGCCCTCGCTATCCGGGTACCGGATATAATCGAAGTGCAGACCGTCCACATCGTACTTCCTCGCGACTTCCAGCATGGACTCGATCTCAAGCTTCTGGTTTTCAGGGTGCGAGGGGCATAGCCACCGGTCATTCGGCGAGCCGTCATAATTCACCTGAGTCCGACCCTCCGCCTTCCTCTGCGCTACGAACGCTCTGTCGGTCGCCCAGCCCATGTTGTAGTTGACCTTCCAGATGTGACATTGGACGCCGCACTTCCTGCACGCCGCCAGGCAAAGCTCGATTTGATCGCCTTTTTCGCCCACCGTGGGCGACACGGGCAGCACGTCGCTCTTATAGAACGCCGCACCGGCCCACAGCATGTTGGGCAAGATGGCGGTGAAGCCATTGTCAGCCAGGAGCTTGATCGCACGGTCCCAATCCATGCCCTCCACTCCAAAGGCACTATGGCACCAGAAGGCCCGATGTTCTCCAGGCGACGGGGTCTGGGCCAGACAGTATGCCTGGATCATGAATTGCTGCGCTTCCTCGGCGGCAACGATGGCCTTGGAGGACTGGCCCTCGGACAGCAGGGCCAGCCCTTGTCTGCGCCGTTCGTCCGCTGACTGGAGAGCCGACAGAGCATCGCTCGGCGAAAGGACAAGGTCCCGTATGCCTCGGCAAGCGGCATCATAGTCCTTGTAGGGACCAAACGCACCAATGCGTTCCATCGCTCCGCTGGCTGCCTCGCGCCCCAGTTCGGGGACCAGGTGATCGATCATCGCCAGCAGCAGACGCAACTTGTTGGCTCGGTCGTCGGGGACGAGAACATGCGTCAGACAGACACAGTTGTCGCTGACAATGATGGCGGGCTTGCCGGTTGACTGCCCATCGCCTGAGTGCCACCACGCCGCTACGTAGCTTCTTCCTTCGACAGGCGACATCTCGTTTATGTTCCATGAGCTCTGCCCGGTGACCGGCGGGATTCCCTCGAGAGATTTCTCGGACGGCCGGATGGAGGCGAAATAACCTGCGTACTTCTGGGGGACGTGCCCGCCGTTGCGAATGCCGACAACCGGCTCAAGAGCGGTCGGAAGATGGTAACAGGCGATCAGCTTGCCGCCCTCTTTAAGGAACCTGGCGATCGCGTCAACCGCTGCGTCCGGCATCTTCGGATTGTAAGGGAGGATGACGAGTTTTGTGCCCTTGAGCTTCTCTGCGGTGACATCGAGATCGCTCACAACGACATAGGAAAGGCCCGCACGGTCCAGGAACTGTGCCATGACATCCGTGTGCCGCGTTACGGCGTCGAGTTCCCCGGGGGCGCTGCCGGCCACGGAGTCGTTGTGAACGATCGCGATCCTTCCGCCCTTGCCGAACAGACAGATCGCGGCGATATAGAATTCCGTGTCCGCATCCTGGCCGCGCCATGCGGAGACGCGGATGGTATCGACTTTGCCCCATCCGGCCGGATGGCCCTCGACGGCCATATCCTTCTTGTGAATCTGGACGGGCATCCACGCGGTCGTGGAGACGGCATCGAAGTTGCCCCGGTACCACCCATCGCCGCTGTGCAGGTAGACGGAGAAGCTGGCGACGGGCGTGGCATCACGGCAGTAGAATAGAAACTGCACACCCGTGCGCCAGGCGAGATCCAGGTCGAGACGACGGTCCCAGGAAGCGCGATCGACTCTGGCACCCTGGAAATGGCATGGCATTCTTAATGCCTTTCGGCCGCCCACGTCTATGATGGAGACAGGCCTGGTTCGGTCCATCGGCTCCCAAAGCGATTGAGCAGCCGGCCCAGAATAGGACAAATCATCCGCCACCTCGTAGTCGGTCGCGGGAATTGGCGGTATCTCCCCAGCAATGATGGGCGACGAGACGACCCACACGACGAAAAGGACTGTCACAACTCGAACGTGCATAGCGTGCTCCCGAAACAGGTCGTCCGCGAAAATTGGTTATTGATAATTGATGATGGATGATTGAAAGCCAAATCCGCCCCTTCCTTCTCAATCATCAATCGTCAATCATCCATTATCAATCATCCATCATATCTCGCTCCTACTTGAAATCTACCGGGATTCCGCAGAGAATACTTCTGTCAGAGGCCCGAAACGGTGGGGAGTCGGCATGAGTGATGTCACACGCATCTTGAACGCGATCGAACGGGGGGACGCGAAGGCTACGGAGGAACTGTTGCCGCTCGTCTACGAAGAGCTGCGGGTTCTGGCGGCACAGAAGCTTTCGCACGAAGCTCCCGGCCAGACCCTCCAAGCGACGGCCCTGGTGCATGAAGCCTATCTCCGGCTGGTGGGGGACGAGCCGCAAAGCTGGGAGAACCGGGGTCATTTCTTTGCCGCCGCAGCCGAGGCGATGAGACGGATTCTCGTCGACAACGCCAGACGCAAACAGGCCCGAAAATCGGGCGGGGGCCAGAAGCGAGTGCCCCTCGACCTCGTCGACGTCGCGGACCTCGCCACGCCGGAAGAGATCGTGGTGCTCGATGACGCCCTCGCAAGACTTGCGACGGAGGACCCCCAGGCCGCAGAAGTTGCCAAGCTCCGCCTTTTCGCCGGCCTTGCCATAGACCAAGCCGCCAAAGCAATCGGGGTATCCCGTGCAACCGCTTACCGGCAATGGACTTATGCACGGGCGTGGCTGCGCTCCGAGATACAGGCCGGTCGGTAGCGCCGGGCGAACCAAGAATTTCTGCAAGACTGCTGAGACAATCACAGTTCAATTTCCGCATGATACGGTAGTGAGGTGCAGGATGAGTGTCGATCCGAACCAGGCCAAGTCGATCTTTCTGTCCGCCGTCGAGGACCACAGCCCCGAGCAGTGGAGTGCCTACTTGGATGAGGCCTGCCGGGGGGATGCCGAGCTGCGGCGGCGCGTCGAGACCTTGCTGGCCGCTCATCAGGGAAAGGACAGTCTGCTCGACGACCCGGATGCGGTACGGATCGCGACAATCGGCCCAGCGGAGCCAACCGAAGGGCCCGGGACCGTCGTCGGGCGGTACAAGCTACTGGAGAAGATCGGAGAAGGGGGCATGGCCCTGGTCTACATGGCCGAGCAGACCGAGCCGATCCGCCGCAAGGTGGCCCTCAAGATCATCAAGCTCGGCATGGATACAAGGCAGGTCATCGCCCGCTTCGAGGCCGAGCGGCAGGCCCTGGCCTTGATGGACCATCCCAGTATCGCCAAGGTCCTCGACGCCGGGGCCACGGAGACCGGCCGGCCGTACTTTGTCATGGAACTGGTCCAGGGCGTTTCCATCACCGAGTACTGCGATAAGAACAACCTGAGCACGAAGGACCGGCTGGCGCTGTTCCTCCAGGTCTGCAACGCCGTGCAGCACGCCCACCAGAAAGGCATTATCCACCGGGATATCAAGCCCTCCAACGTCATGGTCACCCACCACGACGGCAAACCTGTTCCCAAGGTCATCGACTTCGGCATTGCCAAGGCCACAAACCAGAAGCTGACGGAAAAGACGCTCTTTACTCGCTACGCGCACATCATCGGCACCCCCGCCTACATGAGCCCCGAGCAGGCAGAATTGAGTGATTTGGATATCGACACCCGCTCGGACATCTACTCTCTTGGTGTATTGCTCTACGAGTTGCTGACCGGGACCACACCTTTCAGCGAGGAGGAGCTTCGCAAGGCCGGCTACATCGAGATGCAGCGGGTTATCCGGGAACAGGAGCCCGCCAAACCATCCACAAAACTGAGTACCCTCGGTGACACGCTGACCGACATCGCCAAGCGTCGCGGCTGTACTCCCGATCTGCTCCGCAGGGCCATTCGCGGCGATCTGGACTGGATCGTAATGAAGTCCCTGGAGAAGGACCGTCTCCGGCGCTACGAGGCGGCAGAAGACCTTGCATCGGACATCCAGCGGCACCTGGAGCACAGGGCGGTTTCGGCGAGGGCTCCCAGCACAGCCTATCGTCTGCGGAAATTCCTTTGGAGACACCGGCTTTCCGTGGTCGGGGGACTGGTGTTGGCGCTCCTGGCGGGCGCTCTGGCAAGCGCACTGCTTATGTGGAATCACAATCGACTTCGACTTGTGGAGGGCGAGGTCATTAGGGACAGAGACGCTCTATCCCAAGCGCGCATGAGGTCTGCCATGACAGAGTATGAAGGGGCCCTTGAGATTCTCGAACCTCTGCTTGGTACCAAGTACGTGGCAGGCGAAGCCCACCTGCTCCACAATCAGATTCAAGAGGCTGTCCGTGGGCGAATAGGCGATTGCACGCGCGAGATTGAGGCCAACCCGCAGAATGCAGCCGCCTATTCCCATCGTGCCCAGTACTACGCTTGCCTCGGCGACCGGGCAAACGCAAACGCCGACATGAGGCGGTGGTCAGCCATCATGAGCCAACGAGTGCTGGCGGATTCCTGGTTCGCTGCGATTCGGGGCTCCCGGCATGTCATCGGCATGCCATTCGATTGTCAGATCGTGTTCTCTGCAGAGAGACCTACAAATGAGATTCCAGTACTGTGTATTGCCTTTGGGCAGAAGGGAAGGTGGGAAATGAAGCTGTTTGAGATTCCGATGTTTGTAGCGTCACTCCTTAGCTTTGGTCTTCTTTCGGGTCTTGACATGCCGGTCGCACATGCGGATTTCGTATTCGGCGAACCGGTGAATCTCGGGCCGGCCATTAACACTCCCGCCATTGACTACTCTGCGAGAATCTCGCTCGATGGGCTGTCGTTGTTCTTCTGGAGACAGACCAGCCCTGATAGTCTTCCTGAGCCTTGGCTGGCGACGCGAGCCACGAAGGAGGATCCGTGGGGCACTCCCGTGAGCTTGGGGCGGTGGGGTGACGCCGGCGCTGTCTACAGTTCTATTCCAATCGTGCCGAACCTTACATCCATGGACGGCCTGGAGATTTACTTCAACGACCTTGACAGCCTGCGGCCTGGGTATGGAAATTTGGACCTCTGGATGATGCGCCGGGAGAGGATGAGCGCAGATTGGGGGCCACCGATCAACCTTGGACCGCTCGTCAACAGCGCGGCAGATGAAATGTGCCCAGCAATATCCTCCGACGGGTTGGAGGTGTACTTTTCTGAATACACGGTGGCCCGGCCTGGCGGCTGCGGTGAGTCGGACATATGGGTAGCCAAGCGTGCGACGAAGAACGACCCGTGGGGCGAGCCGGTCAATCTTGGCCCGACGGTCAACAGCGCGTCTTACGACACTCGGCCGAGTCTTTCGCCTGACGGTCTCCTCCTCTTCTTTGACTCCCAACGGCCGGGGGGGTATGGACAGGGCGATCTGTATGTGACGAGGCGCGCGACTCGCTCGAGCCCGTGGGGCAAATCAGTGAATCTTGGACCTGGCATCAACACCCCGGCCTTCGAGCAGTTTGTGTGCGTGTCGGCCGACGGCTCCACGTTGTACTGGGACTCCGCGCGTCCCGGCGGCTATGGCAACCAGGACATTTGGCAGGCATCCATTACCCCCATCGTTGACTTCAACGGTGACGGCAAGGTCGATGGGAAAGAAGTCCTGGCCATGGCGGGGCATTGGGGCCAGAAGGACCTAGCGCACGATATTGGGCCGACGCCGATGGGGGATGGCGTCGTTGATACTAACGATCTGACTGTCCTGGCGGGGTACATCGGGCAGGAGGTGAACGATCCGAGCCTGATCGCCCATTGGGCGCTGGATGAAACAGAGGGTCTGACGGCGACTGACAGCGCCGGGGATAATGACGCGATGGTGCTTGGCGGTGCGACCTGGCAACCTGCGGGGGGCAGAATCGGCGGGGCAGTAGCGCTCGATGGGAAGGACGATTTCGTGCGGTCGGGATCGGTTGTTCTCGATCCGGCTAAAGGGCCGTTGAGCGTCATTGCCTGGGTCAAGGGCGGAGCGCCGAACAAAGTGATCGTATCACAGGCGTCGGGGGCGGATTGGCTCTATCTGAATCAGTACGGCATGTTGACGACCGGCCTGAGCGATGGCTCGCGCAGTGCCAAGTCCCTTACGTCGGATGCTTTCGTCACGGATGACCAGTGGCACCGTGTGGTCTTGACCTGGGATGGCACGAATCGGACCTTACAGATGGATGGAGTCGAGGTCGCCAGAGACACACAGCCGAGCTTGGCGGCGTCGAGCGGCAGCCTCCACATCGGCGCCGGCAAGAACCTTGGGATAACCGCCTTCTGGTCCGGCCTGATCGACGACGTGCGAATCTACAACCGGGCCGTGGCGCCGTAGGACACACGATCCACTTGGCACAAGGAAAAAGGGCCGGCGGGAAATGAAATCGCCGGCCCTTTCTTCGCTATCGCTTGACGCGGGCGTTGCCTTGCCAGATGCTCCAGATCTCCTCTTCATCGGCCGGCTGCGCGTAGTCGGTCAGGAGCGTGACGACCAGGGCCCCGGTGGCCCAGCCGAACTGCACCCATTTCTCCGGCGGCCAGCCGCGGAGGATCGCGTAGAGCATGCCGCCGACGAAGCCGTCGCCGCCGCCGATGCGGTCGAGCACGCCGATCTCCCGCGCCTCGACAACGTGCCAGTTGCCGCTCTCGGCCATCAGGGCGCCCCACCGGTGACAGTTGCTGCTGACGACTTCGCGCAGCGTGGTCGCGAAGACCGAGGCATTAGGGTAGGTCCGGCGGGCCCGCTCGATCATGCCCTTGAAGCTGTCAATCTTGCTGCCCAGGCCCTTGCCGCCCGCCTCCGGACCTGCAATGCCCAGCGAGAGCTGGAAGTCCTCTTCGTTGCCGACGAGGATATCGGCGATGCCGGCGATCTCGTGGAAGATGGCGCGGAGCTCCTTCTCGCGGCCCTTCCAGAAGGAGGCCCGGTAGTTGAGATCGAACGCGATTCGCGTGCCGTACTTTTTCGCCGCCCGGGCCAGCTCCAGGCAGAATGTCCCGGTGTCCGGCGACAGCGCGCCGATGAGCCCCGACAGGTGCACGATCTGGACGCCCTCACGGCCGAAGATCCGGTCGAGGTCGAAGTCCTTGACGTTGAGCGTGCGGCCGACCTCGCCGGCGCGGTCATTGGAGACGCGCGGGCCGCGCGGGCCGTAGCCGCTGTCGGCCAGATTGAACTGGTGCCGGTAGCCCCAGGGGCCGCCCTGGTCCACTTCCCTGCCCTCGACATCCATGTGCCGGCCGGCGAGGTCGTCCTTGATGAACCGGGCGATCGGGCTGCCCTTGACGAACGTCGTCAGCACCTTGACCGGCAGGCCGAGATACGACGAGACGCTCGCGACGTTGCTCTCGGCGCTGGTGGCCTGCATCGTGAACCGCCGGCTGCAATGGAACGGCTGTCCGGCGTCCGGCGCCAACCGGACCCCCATGCTCGTCGGAACCAGCAACGCGTATCGGCAATTCTTCCTCAGTTCCATACTCACACGGTCTCCTTTCGATCGTAGGGGCGGGTTTCAAACCCGCTTCAACGACCCCATCCTTACCAAATCTCGCGAGAAATCGCAACGTCCGTGTCACGAAACCTGTCCCACGGCCGGGACGAGCGGCCGGTGTCTGTGCTCCTCGCGGCACTGTCGAGGCTCACCGCGCGGCTCGCTGGGCCAGGGACAGGACCGGCAAGGCGGCAAGCTGGAGCACGACGGAGAACACGATCAGGGCCGGGATCGACCAGTCGTACAGCAGGCCCATCGCGGCGCTGCCGGCAAACCAC
>Ga0315280_10007413_pt1 | contig 14736 bp, 8 predicted proteins | sample YL17G06_40_MG_FD_203697 | JGI IMG/M metagenome (GOLD analysis project Ga0315280, IMG submission 203697) | Sediment microbial communities from Yellowstone Lake, YNP, Wyoming, USA - YL17G06_40 | ecosystem: Environmental > Aquatic > Freshwater > Lake > Sediment | place: USA: Wyoming | collected...
GGCACGTCCGTCCTCGGCAGGTCGTCCGCCACCAGGAGGTTCACGAGATTCTCCGCGTAGGGAAGGTGCTTCTGGGCATAGTGCTCTACCCATACCTGGCCGTAAATGCCGCGGGATCGGATGATGCGGATGGCCGGCTCTGCCATCTCGGCGTTGGGCTCAAGTCCGTGGACAAGGAACCGACCGCCGCCCGACAGTGCCGCCGTCAGGGCGCCGTCGCCGCACCCCAGGTGCACACACAATCCTCCGGGCACGGCGGCCGCCGCGAGGATCTCTTCCGCGAGGTTCTCATCCGCCGGCCCGGCCGAAAGAGAGACGGGGGCGCCCCCGCAAAGCATCAGCACAAGAAGCAGACCGGTCACTGAGTGCCTCATGGCGAAACCTCCTAAAGGATAGGATAGCCGCCAGACCAGACAATGCAACCGATAGTGGGGCGGCTGTCTGACGAATTATCCATTATTGAGATAGTGTAGCATCCTTACCGCGGTCGAAGAGCCTGTCCGAAAAACCGAGGGTCAGGCATATATGCAACCAAAGCCCGCCGTTGGGCTTTGGTTGGCATGTCGCTTCAGCCCCTGGAAGGAGAACCGCAACTACTTTACTGAGGCAAACGCAAAAGCGCGTTTGCCTCAATAAATATGCCTGACCCTCGGTTTTTCGGACAGCCTCTACGCCGGTAATGCTGCTACAGTCTCATTATTGAGGTCAATCTGCCGCAGAAGACATCTGTCCGCGGTCAGATGCCCCATGAGTCTGAACGAAGAAAGACAGAGGGGGCAGGAACGGAGAAAACGGGCGGAAACGGCGGGCGCCAGGCCGAATGTTCCGAAGCATCTTGAAGCACAAAGGGCAGAAAGGCCGCACACGGAGGCCCGGATTGCCGCGGCCCGCGCGGGGGGCCGACCGGGCCGTCCGTCGCCGCCTCTTCCGAACTCCGGCCCTGCCTCAGGCTCCCTGCCGTACACCGGACCGCCACCCATGGACTTGCGCCGGCATTCCGGCTGCGCTTACAGCCACTTCTTACGCTGCGCGCGGTGGATCAGCGGGTTGGCTTCGGGCGCGCCTTTGGCCTTCATCGCTTCGCTATCCCACTCGATCGGCTTGCCGAGGCGCAAGGCAACGATGCCGGTCATCGCGATCTCGGCGACGTCGGCCGCCGTGTCGAAGCCCTGGAACGTCGGCGGGCCGCCCTTGCACGCGTTGAGCCACTCCTGCATGTGGTCCTGTCCCTTAGCGCGCGGCAACGTGACGGGGATCGGCTTGGCGGCTTCGTGGTCGAGGACGCCGCGGCACTTGGCCTCGCCCTTGAGGGCGACGACGCCGCCGACGCCCCAGGCGTTGGAGAGGAGGAGGCCCTTTTCGCCGGCGAACAAGACCCCATCGCCCGGCACATTGCCGCGGACGGACGCCAGTTCCTTCGCCAACTCCTCCGGCGGCCCGGCCTTGCCGCCGTCGTGCCACCACAGCGAGACCGGGGCGAAGTCCCCGCGCGCAGCGTAGTCCCACCGGAACTTCGTGGCCGAGGGGTAACTATCCTTGAGGGGCTCGGGTATCTCGACCGTCGCACGCTGGGGCGCACCGAGTTTCAGCGCCCGCCACGGCAGATTCAGGCCGTGCGCGCCCATGTCGGCGAGGTGACCGTCGCCGAAGTCCAGCCACCGGCCCCACGCCAGGCAGCCGCCGAGGTAGTAGCCCTTGAACGGCAGCAGCGGCGACGGGCCGCACCAGAAATCCCAGTTGAGGCCTTCGGGAATCGGGTCGGCCTTCCGGTCAATCGGCGCGCTGGGTGGGAAACCGCGGTTGATCCAGCAGTGGACTTCGCGGATCGGGCCAAGCAGGCCCGCCTGGATCACTTCCATGCTGCGCCGGAACGTGTCGGTCGCGCCCCCCTGCGACCCGACCTGCGTCGCCAGTCTGGAGGAGCGGCGCGCCAGTTGGCGGATCTCGCGCGCCTCGGCGACGCTGTGGGCGAGCGGTTTCTCGCAGAACACGTGTTTGCCCGCCAGGAGGCTCGCCTTGCTGAGCGGCACGTGCCAGCGTTGCCCCGCGGCGACCACGACGGCGTCCACGGATTTCTCCGCGTCCAGCAGTTTCCGGTAGTCCTCGTAGACCTTGGCGTTTTCGACCGCGGCGCCCGCGTCGCCGTGTTTGGCGGCTTCCTTCTTCAACTGCGCGATCCGCGGGGCGTTGACGTCGCATACCGCCACGATGTTGTCGCCCGCTTGCAGGATCGAGGGCAGCAGTTGCCGGGTGCGGTCGCCGCAGGCGAGCAGCGCGATGTTCAGTTTGTTGCCGGCCGCGCCCTGGCCCAGCGCGCGCGACGGCAGAATCTGCGGCAGCGCCAGCGCGCCGACGCCGGCCGCGCCAAGTTTCCTCAGGAACGAACGCCGCGTGCTCTTTGAGTGGTGTCGCATGGTTTTTGGCTCCCGCTATGGTCAGGATCGGTCCGTTGTTCGACTGCCAGGGGTTCCGCATCCCCGCGATGGGCGCGACTCTAACTGGCGCGGGGGCGGCGGTCAAGCGTAAAGGACGCAAGGGGTCAGACCACTTTTCCAAAGAGCCGGAAAAGGGATAGTGTAGCATCCTTACCGCGGTCGAAGAGCCTGTCCGAAAAACCGCGGGTCAGGCATATATGCAACCAAAGCCAGCCGTTGGGCTTTGGTTGGCATGTCGCTTCAGCCCCGGGAAGGAGAACCGCAACAACTTTACTGAGGCAAACGCAAAAGCGCGTTTGCCTCAGTAAATATGCCTGACCCTCGGTTTTTCGGACAGCCTCTACGCCGGTAATGCTGCTACAGTCCCGGAAAAGGCGTCAGACCCCTCCCCTGCCGGCGGCCCGTAGCGGGGCAGACAAACTTAGCATCCTCAGATGTTGATGGATTCCACCGATGCCTTGGAGCCAACGGCGGCCCCAAGGATGGGCTGCCGCCGCTTGCGCCGCAGCAGGGCCCCCAGCCCGCCCAAGGCCAGCAGTAAGACGCTGGCGGGCTCGGGGGCGGGCGTCAGATCGAGCGCGATGCCGCGCGGGACCATCGCATCCTTCACCAGGATCTCGGAACCGGAGCCGTCCAGATTGGCGCGCCGGATTTCTCCGCCCGTGCCGCCAGGGGCGGAGTCCGTCCAGTAGATCTTGCCGCCGGCCGCGTCCAGGGCAATCCCGCAGGGGCAGAACAGGCCCGAGATGACAGTCTCCACGTGCGATCCATCCAGATTGGCTCGCTCGATCATGCCGGCGTACAGGCCGTCGATGTCAGGATTGACATAACCCCAGTACATCTTGCCCGCCGGCAGGTCCAGGGCGATGGCCGTCGTAGGGCCGTTGAGCCCCTTCACGAGGCCCTCCAGCACTGAACCATCCAGATTCGCCCGCTCGATGGCAGCGACCTTGGGGTCCGCGACGTTCCGGGTCCAGTACATCTTGCCGCCTGCTACGTCCAGGGCAATCCCGAAAGGAGATGACAGCCCGCTGACAATGCTCTTGGCCTGGGAGCCGTCCAAACTGGCTCGCCAGATCTCATTGGTGCTGCCGTCGGTCCAGTACATCCTTCCGATAACGAGATTCCCGTGCGCCGGCTCCAGGGCGATCCCAAGCGGATACCACAGGGACGCCTCAATGGTTTCCTGCCCGGACCCATCGAGGGAAGCCCTTCGGATTCGGCTTTGCGGCCCGGGTGCTGCGACCGGCGGATTGTCGGCCCAGTAGATCCACCCGCCGCTGATGTCAAGGGCGACTCCATCGGGGAAGCCGGACAGAACGTCCTGAACTCCCGATCCATCGAGATTCGCGCTGCGGATCTTGCCCGCTTCCGCCCAGTACATCGCGTCGGCCAGGGCGCTGCCCTGAAGCGCAAAGCCAAGCCCCAGCGCCGCTATGGCGGCACCCAGAATTGAACGTTTCATGACGAGTGCCTCCAGACAGAGAACATCACCCGGTTACCCTGACTGTACCAGAATCTGCCGCTGATGGGAAGTGTGTATCGCCGCCGCGTTGGTATCGCCGCCGCCTCCATAGTCGGCACGACCGGCGGCACCGGCCGCTCAGAGGCCCAGGTCCAGTCGCGTGAGGCTGAAGGGATCGAGGGCCACGGTCAGCGCCGAGCCGGCGGCCTCCACCTGGCGGTCGGAGGGGGCGATCCTCAGCGGATCGTCGCGCGTGTTCATGCCTTCGGCCGACAGGGGTTCCTCGCGGTCCTTCAGCACCACGCCGGCGGCGGTCTTGACGCCGCGGAATCCCTTGAGACGGAAGGCTATAACCAGGGCCCTGTCGGTCGCGTTGACCGCGAAGATGCGCATCGTCCGGCCGTCCGGGCCCAGCACCGCGCTCACGTCCGGCTGCTGCTCGGGCCACGGCGTCTTCGACCCCCGCTCGATCTTCAGAGGGAATGACCCGGCCGCCTGCTGGTACATCTGCTGCGAGTAATACGTAGGCGCCAGATACAGCCACCCCGGCCCGGTGACGATGATGCCGGAACCGAAACTGTCGATCAGGTTTGACCGCATGGCCATCTCCACGAGGTCTACGTGGCGGTGCATCAGGTTCTGGTACCGCGAGCAGGCCAGCGCGTTGGAGAGGGTCTGGAGCATGCCGCGCTTCAGCCCCCAGTCGCCGGCCGTGGTGTTCCACTCCGTGATAGCCAGGCGGACAGGGCGGCCCTTGCCGTCGCGGTCGACGATCGCCCGGTGGTTCTGGAAGTCCGCGGCCATGGCCGCCAGGTTGCCGCAGCCGTAGTGGTGGGCACAGAGGTAGTCGGCCAGGCCTCCGCTTCGGGCGAGGGTCTCGCCCGTCCCGAGCGAGGCGAGAATCCTGATAGACGGGTCGACCGCCTTCATGGCCTTGGCGATCCTCTCGAAGGAGTCGTCGTACTCCTTGCCTCCGACCTCGTTGCCGATCTGCCAGTGCTTGACGCCGTAGGGCTCACGATGGCCGTTTGTGGCCCGGAGTTTACCCCACTTCGTGTCGGCCGCCCCGTTGAGGTATTCCACCTGGGCGGCGGCCTCGTCGGCCTTGTCGGGACCCCAGCGGATGCACAGAAGCGGCTCGGCGCCGACCGCGCGGCAGAGTTGCACGAACTCCTCCAGGCCGACGAAGTTGGGTTCCAGGCCGCCCCAGCACGTCGTAAACGGGGCGCGCCGATCCCACGGGCCGATTCCTCGGAGCCAGTCATATTCAATGACGGTCGAGCCGCCCCAGCGGATCACGCCGGGCTTCAGGCCCCTGAGCGCCTGCACCACGTCCGGCCGCCAGAGGCCAAGCACCGCGTCGTCGCCGATGAGATAGACGCGGTCCAGCCACAGGGCGCCCGGACCTGCGAAGTCGATCGTGAGCGCGGCATTCTGGAGGGTTCGCGTGGCGACAAGCCGCGCTTCCGCGGGCGCCCAGGCCGCGCCCGCTAAGCCCAGTTCGACCGGGCCGGCGACCTTGCCGCCGTCGCCGTGCAGCCACGCCCGCACGGCGACGTTGCCCTCGCCGCGCATGTGCAGCCGCAACTTGTACCCGACGCCTTGCCGGAGGGCAAAGCCGTCCTGCGAAATGCCCGCGCGGCACCCCTTCTGTGCCAGGACGATCTTCTGGGATTTCTTCCCGTTGAACGGGTCCTGCGTGTCCCGCGAGTACTGCGCCAGGTGGACCGAGCCCGAGGGATACCAGGGCCGATAGGGCTTGTCGGTCTCGACCACGTAGGCGAAGCCAAACGGCGGCTCATCCTCGAAACTATCGTTGGCCACCTGCTGGGCGATCATCGAGGGGATGAGGTTGCACAGGAGTTCGATGAACTGGCCGCCCTGTTTCAGGTCGACCGGCCCTCGGGTCAGGTGCTCGCTGAGAATCACGATCTCTTCGGCTGCGGCTGGCATAGGGCGCGCTCCTTCGGATCGGGCTGTACCGAGGCCGGCCGGGGCCTGGCCACAGCCCGCGATGGTTGCGGCGTGCAGTAAGAACACGGCCAGAGGAACCCATCGCGGCAATCGCAAGCCGACGGACCGGGCGGCCGCTGAACCGGTTGATGTCATTGCTGCTCCTTTCGGCTACCGAATCCGGGGCCCGGTCAGGCCGGGATTCCCCATTTGACCCTCGACCCACGGCCGGCGCGGGCTGTCTGGCAGCCATTCTACCTCGATCGCAGGCTTCGGCAAGCCTGCTTGCCGTCCCAAGTCCGGGTCAGGCATGTTTCTTGAAGCAGACGCGCCTTTGCGTTTGCTTCGAGAAAGTACTCGCAGTTGTCCTGCCTGGGGTTCAGCCAACATGCCAACCGAAGCCCAAAGGCGGGCTTTGGCTGCGTAAATGGCTGACCCGCGGTTTTTCGGAAAGGCCATTCACACCCGGCGATGATGCTACAGCCTCGACCAGAGCGGCATATACACTCTCGAGGCGGTCCCGGAACCCGCCACGCTCTCGCTGCCGGCGCTTGGCGGCCTGGCCGTGCTGCGCCGCCGCGCGAGACCGGCATGAGGGCAGGGCCTCGGAATCCCCAAGCCCAGGAGCGCCGCAGATCCCTCTTGTGCCCGCCGGGCAGATTGTGATACGCTTTGGCGTGGTTGGCGAAAGTCAAGGGGAGGCCATGGAAAGGCAAGAGATCGCGCTGCGCGTCAAGCAGGTCATCGGCCGCGTGCTGAAGGTCGACCCGGCCGCCATCGGCGACGACGACAACTTCGTCTTCGACCTCGGGGCGGACTCCATGCAGAGCGTTCAACTGGTCGCTTCTTTCGAGTCGGAATTCAATATAGAGATGGAAGAGCAGGAGGCCCTCCAGGTGCAGACCGTGTCGGGGGCCGTCGATTTCATCGCGGGTTGCCTCCGGTAGCAGGGAGCGCCGATGCCGGACCCCAGCGCGCCAGCCAAGAAGCACCACCTCGACAGGATTTTCTATCCGAGATCGGTGGCGGTGGTCGGCACCACGTCCGTGGCCGGCACGGTCCCCTACGACATCTTCGCAAACATCGTGCGGGACAAGTTCCAGGGGCCGGTGTACCCGGTGAGTCCGGGCTCGCGGGTCATCGATTGCTTCAAGACCTATAAGTATGTGAAGGACATACCGGATCCGATCGACCTGGCGGTGGTGGTCTTCCCGTCGTCGGTGTGCCACCTGGCGCTGGAGCAGTGCGGCGAGATGGGCGTCAAGGCGGCCATCGTCATCTCGGCGGGGTTCCGGGAGGTGGGCGAGGAAGGCCTGAAGCGCGAGCAGCGCCTCAAGGCGATCGCCGACAAGTACGGCATGAGTTTCCTCGGCCCGAACTGCCTGGGTGTGATCAACACAGACCCGTCGGTGCGTCTGGACGCCTCGTTCGCCCGCAAGATGCCCATCGAGGGGCGGATCGCCTTCCTGTCGCAATCGGGCGCCTTGTGCACGGCCGTGCTGGACTTCGCCCAGGCCAGGCAGATCGGCTTCTCGAAGTTCGTGAGTTTCGGCAACAAGGCCGACGTCAGCGAGATCGACCTGCTGGAGTACCTGAAGGACGATCCGAAGACCGCCGTCATCCTGGTGTACCTCGAGGAAGTCCGCGACGGCCCGGCGCTGATGGCCGCGGCCCAGGCGGTCATCCGCGAGTCAGGCAAGCCCATTCTGCTCATCAAGTCGGGTCGGACCCGCCCGGGCGCCGCGGCGGCGGCGAGCCACACAGGGTCGCTCGCAGGCAGCGACGAGGTCTGCGATGCAGCCCTCAAGCAGGCGGGCATCATCCGCTGCCGCTCCATCCAGGAGATGTTCGACACCGCCATCGCGATGGTCTACCAGCCGCTACCGAGGGGCAACCGGGTGGCGATCGTCACGAATGCCGGCGGGCCGGGCGTCATGGCCACCGATGCGGCCATCGACGACGGGCTGGTCCTCGCGAAGTTCTCCGACGAGACGACGGACAGGTTCAGGCGCTCCCTGCCCACCACAGCGAACATCAAGAACCCCGTGGACGTCATCGGCGACGCCCGGGCCGACCGATACCAGGTGGCCCTCGGGGCCGCCATCGCCGACCCCGGCGTGGACGGCGCGATGGTCATCGTCACCCCCCAGTCGATGACCGACCTGGAAGCCATCGCCGAAGCCGTCAGCCAGCAGGCGCACCTCGACGCGGGCAAGCCGGTGTACGCCTCGTTCATGGGCGAGGCCGATGCGGCCTGCGGTATCGAGATCCTCCAGCGCAAGCAGGTTCCTCACTATGCCCAGCCCGAAAGCATGTGCCGGTCCTTTGCGGCCGCGTATCGGGTCGGGGCCATGCGCGGGGCCGAACATGCCCCGCCGGTGACGTTCAGCGACGTGGACCCCGCCAAGGCGAGGGCCATCCTGACGGCGGCGGCCAGGGCAGGCCGCGACCACCTGCCACAGGCCGAGGCCGAGAAGGTCCTGGCGGCCTACGGGTTTCCGCTCCTGAAGAGCCGCGCGGCCGCATCGGCCGAGACGGCCGTCGAAGCCGCCGCCGGGTTGGGCTACCCAATCGTGATGAAGGTGATCTGCGACGACATTGTCCACAAGGTGGACGTGGGCGGCGTGGTGCTGGGGATCGACACCGACGAAGCCGCGCGAGCCGCGTACGGCTCCATCCTGAGCCGTGTCGCCGCCCGCTGCCCCGGCGCCAGGATCGACGGCGTGCTCGTCCAACCGATGGTCCAGGGGGCGGAGGAAGTGATCCTGGGCCTGAAGCGAGACGCCTCGTTCGGGCCGGTGGTGCTGTTCGGACTGGGCGGGACGTTTGTGGAGATCCTCAGGGACGTTAGTTTCGGCATCGCCCCGGTGCCTGCGGACCGGGTGGGCGCCATGATTCGCGAGACCCGCGCGTACCCGAAGTTGGCCGGGGCGCGCGGACAGAAGCCGCGCGACATCGCCGGCGTCGAGGCCTGCATCGGGCGCCTCAGCCAGTTGGGAGTCGATTGCCCCCAGATCAAGGAACTGGACGTCAACCCGTTGCTGGTCCTCGCCGCGGGCGAGGGCTGCTTCGTCGCGGACGCCCGGATCATGCTATGACCCTTCGGCGCGCCGGCACCAGCCCGCGGCCGCAGGGTGAGCACCGGACCCGAGCCACAAAGAGGAGGCGCGGCCATGAGATTGATCATTCACGAGAACTACGAGGCGTTGAGCAAGTGGGGCGCGTACCTGATTGCGAAGCAGATCCGGGATTTCCGCCCGTCGCCCGACAGGCCGTTCATCCTGGGCCTGCCGACGGGTTCGTCGCCGATCGGGACGTACCAGAACCTGGTGGAGTTGCACAAGGCCGACAAGGTCTCCTTCGCCAACGTCGTCACATTCAACATGAATGAATACATCGGCCTGCCGAAGGATCATCCCGCAAGTCACTGGCATTTCATGTGGCACCACCTGTTCAGCCACATCGACATCCCGCCGGAGAACGTCAACATTCTCAACGGCATGGCCCGCGACCTGGAGGCCGAGTGCACGGCCTACGAGGAGAAGATCAAGTCGTACGGGGGCATCCGGTTCTTCCTGGGCGGCATCGGTGAAGACGGGCACATCGCGTTCAACGAGCCGGGCTCGTCGCTGCGCAGCCGCACCCGGATCAAGACGCTGACCTACGAGACCAAGGTCACCGCCGCGCGCTACTTCGGGGGCGATCCCAACAAGGTGCCCAGCACGGCCCTGACGGTCGGCGTGGGCACGATCATGGATGCCGACGAACTGTGCGTCATCGTCTCGGGCTACCGCAAGGCCCGCGCGCTGGAGGCCGCAGTCCAGGAGGGCGTGAACCACATGTGGACCCTCTCGGTCCTCCAACTGCACCCCCACGCCATGATTGTGTGCGACGAAGACGCCACGATGGAACTGAAGGTCAGCACGGTCAAGTACTTCAAGGGCATCGAGAAAGACAGCCTGGCCCTGCCGGAGGTGTGACGCGTGCGGCCCGCGGGGCCCCATCGGAGGAAGGGACTCGATGGCCGATCGGCTGCTGACACATCAGGAAATCGCCGCACTTAAGGGCCAGGGGTGCTGGGCCGAGGATTGGTCCCACGTGCGGGTGAAGGACCCCCTGCGCGTCGACCGCGTCGCGCACGTCCGCTTCAGCGGCCAGGTGCGCCTGGGCACGATGGACGGCGCGGTCCGCCTGGCCGGCGGCCTGACGCTTCCCTGCGGCATCAGGCACTGCGCCGTTCACAACTGCTCGATCGGCGACGGGGCCTACCTCTCGCACGTGGGATGCCTGGCCAACTACGACGTCGACGACGGCGCGGTCATTGACCACGTGGGCGTCCTGGCGGTCGAGGGCGAGACCGCGTTCGGCAACGGCACCGTCCTTGCGGTCCTCAACGAAGCGGGCGGCCGCGAACTCAAGATCTTCGATCGGCTCTCGGCGCCGGTCGCCTATCTGCTGGTGCTGTACCGGCACGATGGGGCCATGAGGGAGCGGCTCGAGGCGCTCATCGATGCCTACGTGGCTTCCCGGCGTGCCTCGAGGGGCCGGATTGCGGCCGGCAGCCGCGTGGAGCACTGCACGCGCCTCGTCAACGTAACGGTCGGCCCCAATGCCGTCATCTCGGGCGCCGCCGAACTGGTCGAGGGAAGCGTGGTCGGCTGCCCCGAGGACCCAGCGGTCATCGGCGCCGGAGTGACGGCGCGGCACTTTATAGTCCTGGCCGGTTCCCGCGTCGACGGCTCGGCCATCCTGGACCGCTGTTTCGTCGGGCAGGGCGTGCGGATCGGCAAGCAGTTCTCGGCCGAGAACTCGGCGTTCTTCGCCAACTGCGAAGGCTTTCACGGCGAGGCGTGCTCGATCTTCGCCGGTCCCTATACCGTCACCCACCACAAGTCGACGCTCCTGATCGCGGGCATCTTCTCGTTCTGCAATGCCGGTTCAGGCACGAACCAGTCGAACCACATGTATAAACTCGGGCCGGTCCACCAGGGCGTCCTCGCGCGGGGGGCAAAGACCGGCTCGTTCGCCTACCTGCTCTGGCCCTCGCGGGTCGGTGCGTTCAGCGTGGTCGTCGGCAAACACATGTCGGCGTTCGATGCGGCCAACCTGCCCTTTTCGTACATCCAGGCGGTCCAGGAGCGGACGGTCATCATGCCTGCGATGAACCTGTTCACCGTGGGCACGGTCCGCGATGCGGCCAAGTGGCCCGAGCGCGACCGCCGCCGTACGCCGGATCGGCTCGACCTGATTCACTTCGACCTGTTTACCCCGGTGATCGTGGATCGAGCCCTTCGCGGCATGGACGACCTGGCGGCCCTCGAGGCGCGGACGCCCGCGACCAGGGAGTTCGCGATGTACCGCGGCGCCCAGATCCCCAGGAGCCTGCTGAAGAAGGCGTGCAAGCATTATCGGATGGTCAAGTGCCTCTTCGCAGGCGAGTGCCTGGCCGACCTGCTGCGCGCGGCCGGATCGCCCGAGGCGGTCCGGCGGCGCCTGGCCCAATTCGCCGACGCCGCGATGGGGCCCTGGGCCGACCTGGCGGGCCTCGTGGCGCCGATGGCCGTCGTGGCGGCCCTCTGCCGGCAGATCGCCGAAGGGGCCGTTGCCGACCTGGCCGCGCTCCAGGGCAGACTGGCGGACATCCACGCCGCCTATGCCGAGGAGAGGCTTCGATGGTTCGCCGCGCTGCTGCGCGTCCGCGAGGGCATCGCACCCGGCGAGATCACCAACGCCCAGATGGCGAGGATCCTGACCGAGTGGCGGGACGCCCGAGTCAAACTCAATAACCTCGTACTCCTGGACGCGAAGAAGGAGTTTGATGTCGCCTGCCGCATCGGATACGGGATCGACGGCGACGACGCCGTGCGCGAGCAGGACTTCGAGGCCGTCCGCGGCCGCTACGAAGACAACAAGTTCGTCTGCGCTCTGGTCGAAGAGACCAGGCAGGCCCAGGCTCAGGCCGACGAGTTGATCCGGCTTCTTGCGCCGTAGCATGTCAGGGCCACTTGGGTGCGGCGACGCGGCCGAACACCGGGCGGACCCCGTTCACCTGCGATCCCTGCGCGCGACGTAGGGGGCCGAGCGCGGCCCAACCTGGGCCGCCGCCTGAACGAGGACGAGCAAGGGGACACAGTGGGGGGCGCGCCCCCGGCGCCATAGGGGGGTCTCTCGCGCCCATTCAGGTGAAGCAGGCTACGTACGCCGCGAAAAGGCCCGCTGCCCGGCAGGCGAGAGCCCAACCCGGCAACGGCATGCGGGGCATCAGTGTCTCGCGGCCTCGTAGCCTGTCGGGTTCCGCAGCATGGCCTGGGTCCGGCGGCGGATTTCCCTGGCAACAACCGCCGTCCGCGGATCGACGGCCATCGCCAAGGCGGCCTTTTGGCGGAGGATTTTCACGGCCACCCGGCACTCGCCCACCAGTTCATCCTGGTCTCCGCCGATCCCCACGAAGCCGCCGGCGATTTTCTTGCACTTCTCGAGGGCGTCGTCGCCCTCATAGTCCAGGAGCGTCGTGCGAAACTCCTCAACGAGGTTGGCGGCATCTTCCGCGGGCCGGATGGCCTTCCGCCGTCTCTCCACGGCGGCGTCGATCCGGCGAGTCAGCGTCTCCATTTCCGAGATGAAGCCGGCCAGGTCCGGCTGGGCCTTCTTCTGCTCGTCGAGCCAGGCGAGCGTCTCGTGGCCGAAGGCCACGTAACCTTCGATCCTCGTGCGGATGTGCCGCATGAACGCCAGCACGTCCCTCAGGGCCTGCTCGACTTCGGCTTTCCGCTGCTTCTGCTGCTTCTTGGCATAGATATCATTCAATTTGCTGCGCGAGGCGCAGGTCGGGACGCCTTCGGCTTTCTTCTTCTGCCCCTCGACGTCCAGGATGTACTCGCACGGCCCGACGCCAAGGGTGTTCCGCACGATGTCCACGAAGGTGAAGGTCGTCAGCGGCGTGGCGGGCGTGCGGTTGATCGGGTACAGCAGCGCCGGCCCCATGAACTTGCCCGGCTTCTTGAGCGGCTGAATGAACCCCTGCCCCTCCTTGTCGATCCAGCAGGGGTACTGGAACGAGCCGAGGACCGTCGTCCAGCGCTTGCGGTCGGGCTTCATCCAGTCGGTGGTGCCGTAGGCGTCGGATTGGCCGAACCAGTCGGGCTTGGCGTAGGTTCCGTCGGGCCGCTGGACGAGCATGTCCCAACTGTCGGTCAGGCCGTCGTCCTGCCGCCAATCCATGCGCCAGTGGGCGGCAAAGGGCGCCTTCCATTCCAGGGGGATCACGCGGTCGGCATCCGCCTTGCTCACCTGGTGCGAGTGCCATAACCCCGGGCCCTCCAGGAGAGCCACGGAAACGCTGCCCTTCGTCCCATAGGGGATTTCGGATGCCTGGATGACCCTGGCCTTGTCCTGGCCCGCCAGCGCGACGCCGACATCCTCCTGCCGCTGGTTCCAGACCGCCAGCACGATGGCCTCGCCGCGGCCGACCATGTGCAGCAGGAAGTTCTCGCTCGGCAACTCCGCCCGGTCGACCGGCAACTCCGTCGCATCGACCGCAATGTCGTCGGCGAAGAAGTCCGGCAGGACGGCGAAGCGGCAAGGGGCTTCAAGACGCAGCCGCGCCGCCCCGCCCCGGGCCTCGGTCCGGATGAACACCTGCCCCGGTTGCAGTTCGAGGCGCACCGTGGCGTGCTTGCCGTCGGGCGTCTTGAAGGCGGCATCCAGGACGGCCTTGCCGGCAATGTTCTGCACGATGGCGACCGACTCCAGGCGCGCCGCCGCCTGGTCTGTGCTTGGGGCCAGCACGGCCCGCAAGAAAGGCCCTTGTGCCCCGCAGGCGTACAGTTCGGCGCCGGGACCGCCCTGGCGAAATACGGCCGCGATGTGGCCGTTCCAAAGAACCGCATCGCCCTTGAACTTGCGCGCGGCGGCGCCTTCCGCCAGTTGGGTCCAACCGGCCTTGCCGGCGACGGCCTCGCCCGACAGGGGAGCGGGCGAGGACGTGCCTGTGTCGAAGATGCCCACCAACGCGGTCGGCTGCTGAGCCGCCAGGGTCACGCCGGAGACGACCAGGAGGATCGCTGCCGTCCGGGTCGCCCGACGCAGAGATTTCACGCACATCTCGCAGACTCCTTCTTGGGCCGCCGCCGTCAATGTTCACGGTCCTGGTGCGGCGCGGCGGGCGTGTGCCGCAAGGCGTCGTCGATGAACGCATAAGCCGCCCGGCGGGTCTCAGGGGGAAAACCGTGTCCCGCATCGGGATAGACCGCGACACAGCGGCCCCTGGCCCCCAGCAACTCGAAGACAGGGGCCGCGGCGGCCAGACAGTCCCTGACGCCCGAGACGTCGAAATTCGCATCGCGCAGCGGCGCACTCGCGAAGACGGCACGCGGGGCCGCGGCGCCGAGCACTTCCGCGAAATCGAAGGGCACCTTCGCAGGGTCATTCTCATAGACGCTCGCGATGCGCGGCATGTAACCGGCGTGGCTCCAGCCGGCCAGATTGCCCCCGGCATACTTGCGGAAGGAAGTGAAACCGCAACTGGAGACCACCGCCCCTATTCGCCTGTCGAAGGCGGCCAGAAAGAGCGCATTGTGCCCGCCCAACGAGTGACCAATGCAGCCGATTCGTGCAAGATCCACCTCGGCCAACGACCCCAGCAAGTCCACCGCCCGCATGTGGTTCCAGATCGCCTTCATCGTGGCGCTGGCGTACCCATGCCGGTAGGGATCGAACTTGTACTGGCCGTAGTTCGGATAGTCCGGACACAGGGCGACGTATCCGCGCTGGGCGAGTTCAAGGCCGTAGTGGAGATTGGCATCCCCTCCCAAACCTGCCGGCTCATCTTTGCCTATGGCCGTGGTCTGGTGCAGGCTCAGCACGGCAGGCACTTTCTCCTTG
>Ga0315280_10007414_pt1 | contig 14736 bp, 11 predicted proteins | sample YL17G06_40_MG_FD_203697 | JGI IMG/M metagenome (GOLD analysis project Ga0315280, IMG submission 203697) | Sediment microbial communities from Yellowstone Lake, YNP, Wyoming, USA - YL17G06_40 | ecosystem: Environmental > Aquatic > Freshwater > Lake > Sediment | place: USA: Wyoming | collected...
TAGAGGAGCATAGCGATGGCGGATAGAACTATTAAGTGTGACGTTGTAATAGTGGGCTCTGGTCCGGCCGGCATTTTTGCCGCGATGAATCTCATCGAGCAGGTGCCGGATATAAAAATAGTCATGGTCGAACGCGGTTTGTCGTTGGACAAACGAGTGAGCGCACGCCATGCCGAAAATCAGAGCTGGCTTTTTGGGTGGGGCGGTGCGGGCGCGTTCTCGGATGGCAAGTTGACGATCACGCCCGATGTGGGCGGGTTTTTGGGGGATGTCGTAGGCGTGGATGAACTTAAGAACCTGATCGAAGAGGTCGATCGGGCTTATTTAAAACACGGCGCGCCGAACGAGATATCGGGCGAAGATAAGGAAAAACAGGAAGAGCTTAAAGATAATGCGTCGCGCGCGGGCTTGAGATTGGTTCCGATGAAAATAAGGCACATGGGCTCGGACATCGCGCGCAGCGTGCTCAATTCGTTTTACAAGGAGCTGGAGGGGAAGTTAAAGATACTGTTTGGTAAAGAAGTGCGGACGCTTGTTGCCGACAAGAGCGGTTTCAAAGGCGTTGAGCTCGCCGACGGTCAAAAAATTTTGGCGAGCTATTGCGTGGTCGCTCCCGGCAGGGCGGGTGCGGAGTGGCTGCAAAGTGAGCTTGGGCGTTTGAATTTGAAAGTTGAGAACAACGCAGTCGACATCGGCGTACGCGTGGAAGTCCCGTCGGTCGTCACCGATGAGGTGACTGAAATAACTCACGAGGCGAAGCTGCTTTACACATCGCGCCACTTTGACGACCCCGTCAGGACGTTCTGCATGAATCCGAAGGGCGAGGTCGTTGAGGAGCGCTTGGAAGATATAGTAACCGTGAATGGCCACAGCTATAAACACAAAAAGACCGACCGCACAAATTTTGCCATTTTAGTTAGCACCAAGTTCACCGAGCCGTTTCACGATCCGATAGCTTACGGCAAGAGCATTGCGAGGCTCGCCAATCTCATAAGCGGCGGCGTCCTTGTCCAGAGGCTCGGCGACCTTTTAGCGGGCAGGCGCTCCACGCATGAGCGAATCGATCGCAATTTAATCTTACCGTCGCTGAAGTCAGCGACGCCTGGCGATATTTCTTTCGTATTGCCGTATCGCTATCTGACGGATGTTTTGGGGATGCTCGAAGCGCTCGACTCTTTCATGCCTGGCATCTGGCAGTCTCATACGCTGCTTTATGCGGTCGAGGTGAAGTTCTACTCGGTCAGGCCGAGGCTTACAAGCGAGCTTGAGTCCGAGGTGCCTAGAATGTTCATTGTCGGGGACGGCGCTGGGATAAGCAGAGGGCTTGTTCAGGCCAGCGCATCGGGCTTGATTGCGGCCAGAGCTATTGCAAAACGAATTTAATCTTCGAACATGTAACGCTTGGAAGCGAGATTTATCGCTAGTCCTATCGCGGCAAACGACGTGACAAGCGAGCTTCGACCGTAGCTGAAAAACGGGAGCGTTATCCCGACCACCGGAAATATGCCCAGCGTCATGGCGATGTTTATTGCGACCTGAAAGAAAAAGTAGAACCCAATTCCTGCGAGCGCGAATCTCCTATACCTGTCCTGCACGATCGTTGCGAGGGTGAAGAGTCGATATATCAGATATGCAAACGCCAAAATTATAATTAGCGAGCCGAAAAACCCCCACTCTTCAGCCAGAACGGCAAAGATGAAATCGGTGTGGTGCTCTGGCAAGAATTGCAGTTTGGTCTGCGTGCCTTCAAGATAGCTTTTCCCGAAAGCCTGGCCGCTGCCGATTGCAATTATGGACTGTCGAATGTGGTAGCCAGAACCCAGCGGGTCGCGTTCTGGGTCTACAAGCGTCAGGACTCGCTCCCTCTGATAATCTTCGAGCACGAATTTCCATGCGGTCGGGATGGCTATTAGCGCGATAACAATCGCCGCGATCAGAAGCCTCCTTTTGACTCCTGCCAGAAGCAGTAACGCGACTAATATGAGGATATAAAGTCCCGCCGTTCCTAAATCTGGCTCTAAAATTATCAGGGCTGCGCATATTATCGTTGCAAATATTGGCAGCCAAAGTCTCTTCAATTGGTATCCGCGCATTTTGGGGTAATCTGCAAAATATCGCGCTATGGCGAGTATCAGAATAATTTTGCCGAATTCGGATGGTTGCAAACCTACGCCAGCGACGGCCAGCCAGCGCCTTGCGTTGTGGATTTTCGGGCCGACCAGTAAAATGAGAAATAGCGATATTGCTAGAAGCGATAAAAGTATATAGCTAGATCGTTTTATGTATTTCGTTGGCAAAAGCGCTAAAACGAAGGTTAAAACGATGCCCGCTATGCTTGTGTACAGCTGATTTGTGAAGCAGCCTTTGAACTCGCTTACATACGTCGCGCTGTATAGATTGACGAGTCCAGCCGCGCACAGAAGCACCGTTATTGCGAAAAGAATCCAGTCAAATCGGTGGAGCTTTACTCCGTAAACGACGTCAGTCTTGAGCATTTGCATTTCCGCTTTGAGGCGCCGTTTCTTCTTTATTCACATTTTTCTGATCAAAGTATGCCTTGATTATCTCGCGCGCGACAGGCGCTGCCACCGCGCCTCCTTTCCCTCCGTGCTCTATCAAAACGACCACGCATATCTCGGGTTGTTCAAAGGGCGCGAACGCGGCAAACCAAGCATGGTCTTCTATTTCGACTTTATTGTTTTGCTCTGATACCACCTGCGCTGTGCCGGTCTTGCCCGCCACGTCTATTCCTGCGATATTTGCCTGATGGCCGGTCCCGCCTCCGCTCTCTACGACGTCCAGAAGCGCACGATTAACGAATTCTATGTTTTCCTCTTTAGTCGGTATATTGCCAACCGTTTCGACTTTCGTGGTTTCGATCTGCCCCGTTATCGGGTCTTCGATCCGATCGATTATTCTCGGCTTTATGATCTCCCCGCCGTGGGCAAGCGCGGAGTAAAAGACGGCCAGCTGAAGCGGCGTGACGAGCATATAGCCCTGGCCGATCCCGAAATACAGAGTCTCTCCTAAATGCCACGGCTGCTTTTTTATCCTTTGTTTCCACTCCCGGTCGGGCACGAGCCCGGACTTTTCGCCTGAGATTTCAATTCCCGTCTTTGCGCCGAATCCGCACTTTTTTGCGAACGTGGCTAACCTTTCTATTCCTGTCATCTCGGCTATGCGATAGAAAAAAAAGTCGCACGACTGAACGATGGCGTCGTGCAAAGCGACGGTGCCGTGTCCGCCTTCTTTCCAGCAGCGATACTCGTAGATTCCGATATTGTAGATTCCTGTGCATGTGACGGGATACTGCGGGTCGATGACCCTGTTTTGCAGTGCCGCGAGCGCAATTACTGGCTTGATCACCGAACCTGGCGGATACAGGCCCGATATAACCTTGTTTACAAGCGGTCGATCCGGATTGTCGATTATGGCTTGCCACTCTTCGGGTTTTAGCTTGCCGCTGAAGATTGACGGGTCGAAGCTCGGATTGGAATATGCGGCTAAGATGCCGCCTGTGTTGACGTCCATTACAACCGCAGCGCCAGCGCGATCGCCGAATATCTCAGCGACCTTGAGGTTTAAATCGAGGTCTATAGTCAGATATAAATTTTTGCCGGCCTTGGCCGGTTCTATCTTTATAGTTCTTAGCCTTTGGTGGAATGCGTTCTCCTCGATCCATTCTGTGCCAATGATGCCTCTCAAGGCTTGCTCGTATGACTGCTCAATGCCGGACTTTCCTATTAAGTCCCCCACGCTATAGGTTTTAGGGTTTTTAGACAGCTCTTCTGGACTTATCTCCCTCGTATACCCCAGAAAATGCGGGATAAGCTGCGGATATGGATAGCTGCGTTTGGGCGTGAGCTCTATATATACGCCTTTGTCGCGGCCAATTATATTAAGAGCCTCTTCACACTTGGCAAGCGTATCGTAGTTTAAATCGGCCGCGATTTTAGAAGGAGCGTACGATGAAGCTTCATTTATCAAATTTTTCAGCGTCGATTCATCGGCAGATAAAGTTGTTGCAATCAGTTTTACCTGTTCGTCGGTCAGCTCTTCTTTTCGACCTACGGGGCGATACAATAGATCGAATCCGAGCTTGTTATCGACTATGATTTTTCCTTTTCGATCCAGCATCAGACCTCTGGATGGCAATAACCTGTAGATTCTCAGCCTGTTCTTCTCGCTCAGCTCGAGATAGTAGTCGCCGCGCAAGATTTGCAGGGAGAATAGACGAAACAGTATCGCCCCAAATATAAGCGCGATAAATATCAGGGTGACAAGCGCCTGCCTTTGGAACCTGCGCCTGTCGTCCTCTTCGCTGAACCACTCTATATGCTCATGCTTCATTTCGTAAAGTCCATGACTCAAGCATTTTGACGAGCCACGGCGCAAGCGCGCCAGATAAAAGGATTGCGAATGGGTATATTTTAATGGTGAGTTCAAGCCCTACGACTGCGAGTGCAAACGCGTAATACAGCTTTATGAGAAATCCAGAGAGGATGACCAATATAATTCTCGATAGCGCGTTGTCTGCGAAAAAGAGCGCCGACACAATTTTTGTGAAGAGGAAGACAACCGTATAGCCGCCGAGGCTGAGTCCTATTGATTGTGTGAACAGAACATCGGATACCAGTCCGAATGCGGCGCAGGCCAGGATGCCCTGCATCATTGGGAGCCTCAACCCGATGAACACGATCACGATCAGGGCGAGATCGGGCATGAAATCCTGCGGTATTCGGCTTGAAAGCGCTCCTTGAATTACGGCCGCTATCGCATATGCCAGAGTTAGCTTTAAAGCGCTCGTTTTCATTGTTTATTTTCTTGTGTGATTATCAAGACCTTGCTCAGCTTGTTCATGCTGGCCAGCGGCTTCAGCACGGCCTTCACGCCTGATGTGCGCTCGTCAAATTCGACCGACAATACAATTCCCAGCTGTATCCCGCTGGGGAAAATAATGCCTTTGCCTGAGGTGAGTATCAAATCTTGCCGTTTTATGTCCGCTGTTTTGGGGAGATATTCCATAAGCAGCAGGCCGTCGCTGTAGCCGCGCACGATGCCGCGCTCAAGCGACCTTTCGACAAACGCGTCGACCGCGCAGAGCGGGTCTGTTATGAGCGTAACTTTTGACCACCCCCTTCCAATATCGGAGATGTAGCCTACAAGCCCGTTTATGCTCACCGCTGCTTGGCCGACTGCAACGTTAGCCTCGTTCCCTCGATCTAGAACGAGCATGTCGCGCGGGTTCGTGATTCTTCCAATAATTCTGGCTGCCACGGTTTTCTGCGTTAGGTTTTGTGAGAGGTTTAGAAGCTCGTTTAGGCTCGCATTTTCGCGCTTTAGCTGCTCGATTTCTATCTTCAGCCTTTTGTTTTCCACATCAATTTCGTCTAGCTTCTGAGTCTTTTCTGCGATTCGCCACATCTGTGCCGTATGGCTGGCGAGGTCATTTATCGCATCTATGGGGTAGACGATGACGCTCGCTAAATAGCGATAGGCGGTCGTTATTGCGTGATCGACAATTTTTAATGGGCCCGATTGCGACCTTGCCGCTAATAGCTTGAGGGAAATTGGCAATATGACAACTATCAGCGCAAGGATTAATAGGCTTTTGAGACCGACACGCAATTTTTAATCTATAGCAATTTTTTTCAGGAGCTCGAGTTCATCCAGCGCCTTACCTGCCCCTAAAACGACTGCTGTGAGCGGATCGTCCGCGACGCGAACCGACAGCTCCGTTTCGCGCTGCAACAGGACATCCGTATTCCTCAAAAGCGCGCCGCCGCCGGCAATAACTATTCCCTGATCGACGATGTCCGCTGAGAGCTCTGGCGGCGTTCGCTCCAGCGTCTGTTTGACCACCTGGACGATGATGCTTATCACATCAAATAGCGCTTCGGTCACCTCGTCAGATGTCATTTCGATTGTTTTGGGGATTCCAGTGATCAGGTCGCGCCCTTTGACGAGTATGCTTTTATTGTCGCCCGTCGGCAGTGCAGAGCCTATGTCGATCTTTATTTTTTCGGCTGTGCTCTCGCCAATCATTATGTTGAACTTTCGTTTGACATACTGGATTATCGCCTCGTCCATCTTATCGCCTGCAACCCTGACGGATGAAGAAACAACGATGCCCGCAAGCGAAATTACCGCTACTTCCGTTGTGCCGCCTCCTATGTCGACTATCATGTTCCCGATCGGCTCGGTTATCGGCAAACCTGCTCCGATCGCCGACGCCATTGGCTCTTCGATCAGGTAAACCTCACGCGCGCCCGCGGACTGCGCCGACTCTTTGACCGCGCGCTTTTCGACTTCCGTTATCCCGTGCGGCACAGAAATAATTATTCGCGGCCTGACGAAAGCTTTTCTATTGTGCGCCTTCCTTATGAAGTATTTGAGCATCTCGCGCGTCACTTCGAAATCTGCAATGACGCCTTCTCTCAACGGGCGAATCGCCACTATGTGTCCAGGCGTTCTGCCGACCATCTGCTTCGCATCTTTTCCGACCGCAAGCACTCGTTGCGTGTTCCCTCTCGGATCTTTCTGAACTGCTACGACTGACGGCTCAGACAGAACAATCCCTCTATCTTTCGCGTAAACCAGCGTGTTCGCCGTTCCCAAATCGATCGCCAAATCGCTTGAGAACATCCCCAAAAATCTGTCGAGAAACATCCTATTAGCCTCCTTTAATCTACAATAAGCCCTGATAGGAGAGTCAACTTACAAATAATATCAAAAAATCGAGCAATAGCCAAATCGTTTCGTTTGACAGCGCCTAGACGCGTTCGGCGTATTGACCAAAGTCGAATTATAGTTACAATAAAGCCTTGTTGGTGGGCGGTTAGCTCAGCTGGCAGAGCGCCGCTTTCGCAAGGCGGAGGCCGCCGGTTCGAATCCGGCACCGTCCACCATTTTTATCTCTATCGAGTCTGCTCGATGTGATAAATCCAGATCGAATGACCAATCCTGTAAACCGGCGAATACTTATCAAGCCACTTGTAGCAGTCGTGATTTTCAAAATATATTCCTAAATAATTGTTTACGCTTATGGCTATCCACCCGTCTGTTGGCTCGCAGTGTGGAAACAGTTCGTATTCTGCCGTTCGCATATAAAATGGGGAGTATAGATAGTCGCATTTCACGCCGTAGTATTCGGGGTTGATCGCGCCAAAATAGCTGAACTTGAGCTCCTCTATCTCTGGATGCTTGTCTAAAAATTGCTTGAGCAAAACGAGGTCCTGTCCCCAGTCGAGATTCGAGTCGGCGAGCAATTTCCAGCCATTTTTTGGACCTCCTGCAAACTCGTTGAAATACGGGATGTAGTTCGGAAACGTTTTAACGTTTGCCACTATCAGCCATATCGCGCATATCGAAATAGCGAGCCGCGCCAGTTGTTTTATAAAGTAGGTTTCTGATGCCAGCTTTGATGCCAAGGTGATGGCGATGGGGTAGAGGAAGAGGATATATCGCACGCCCAAATCGACTTTGGAGTTCACGAAAAACGCCATCCCAAACAACCAGCAGAGCCAGAGCCAAAGCTCGCGCCTGTCGAGTTTCCTGAAATTTAGAATCGCGATGATCGCTGATGCAAAAAATAGCAGGAGCAGCGGCACCGAAGTTTTAACTAAAAGAGTAAACGGATAATAAGCTGGCCACCCTGTAAAAGAGATTTTTCCGAGAAAATATGACGGATTCCCCTCGGTACGGATTATCGTTTTGAAAAGTCCGAGTATGAATTCTGGCGCAGGCCACGTCCTTAAAAGCCAGGGCAAAAGAAATTTCGTGGTCTTATCACCCTCGACAATTTTTTGCGCGATCGAGACGTATGTCTTTTGAGTTACCGAATCGGCCGGCTTGCCTACTCTGAAACCGTAGAGCGCCCAGATTAAAAGGGACGCCACGATTGCACTTGAAACAAGGATTAGTATCGCGTAGAGCAGCTTTGATGTCGCAGGACCTAGCTTCGGGAAAACCTCTGAGCTCTTGTGGCGCGGCCTTTGACCGGCGGCCGAGAGGATGAGAATCCCGAGGATGAAATAGGGGAGCAAAAGAATTGCGTTGAACTTTGAAGCGAGCGCAAGTGCGATTGAAACTCCAAAGGCAAGTAGCGAACCGATTCTGAATCTTTCAAATAGCTCGATGAATAGGAACAGCGAGGCGAACATGAAAACGGCAACCGGATAATCGCCCGTTATCATCCTCTGATGCGCGATGAGCGATGGCTCCAGAGCCGCAAGGAGAGCCGCGATAAGGCCTGCCCGCGTGCCGTATAACCTCGACGCGAATAGATAGCAGAGGCATATCAGGAGCGGACCCAATAAAATTATCGGGACTCGCCCCCAGACCGTGAGCTCGTGGACGATGTTTTTGTTTTCTCTCCAGAACTGTGAAACATAGTCGCCCGATTCTGGCAATTTTGGGTTGAACCTGCTGGAAAAAATCGCGGCGATTGCCTTTGGAAACGGCGGCTGCTCAGGATTTATGTGGAACATCCCGCGGTCGGTTATTAGGTGCCCGACCGCAAGATACACGATTTCGTCCACCGTTATCGATTTTTGAGCGGCTGAGAGCATGGAGATTATCAGGTTTGCCGAGATTAAAAAGAGGAGGAATAGAAATCCGAAGGGTCTCAGCCTTTTTCTGTCATTCATTTTTGTTATCAGACCCTCTCGGCAACTGCTTGGGGAAGTTAGGCGATTTTTCAATTACAGAGCACTTAAGCCCGCCTTTTGCGAGCGCTACATCGACGTTCTCGCCCTCAGTCACTTCACCGAAGCTGTGCACCACTTTTATCTCGTTTTCTTTGAGCACGATGCTGTAGCCGCGTGAAAGCACGGCAAGTGGCGATAGGTCGTTAAGACGCGAGTGCATCGCAGCAAGCATCGAATTTTTGTCGTCTATAAAGCTCTTCATCTTTTCGATCAGCCCTTTGTAGAGACGGGACGTGTCTTGTTCCAGTCGGGCGATTTTGTTTTTGGGGTGAAGATACTCAAGGCTGTTTCTGACTCTGGCCAGCACGCCTCTTCTCTTCTTGATTATGTCTATTTGATAGAGCCGCTTCCTCATGTTGAGAATCAATTGCTGACGCTGCTCGATTCTCTCTTCCAGTATTTGCGCTATGGACAAAAGGGGGACTAGATATCGCTGGAGCAACTCCTGAAGGGATGTGAGGATTTTTGCCGAAGCGGTCGGCGTCGACACTCTTTTATCCGCGACGAAATCGGCGATCGTGTAGTCGCGCTCGTGTCCAACGGCGCTGACCACTGGAATTTTCGACCGCGCTATCGCCCTTGCGACGATTTCTTCGTTGAACGCCCACAAATCCTGCAGGGAGCCGCCGCCGCGCGACAAGACGATGACGTCGAAATCTTTGATCTTGTTTAAGTCGTCCAGCGCTCTCGCTATCTCGCGCGCCGCCGTTTTCCCTTGGACTCTGACTGGATATATCGATATTTTTACCCACGGTGTGTGCTGGAGCATGTTTACGACGACGTCGCGCACTGCCGCACCTGATGGGCTCGTCACGACTGCAACCCTTTCAATCCATTCAGCTAGCGGCTTTTTTCTCGATTCGTCGAACAGCCCTTCAGCTTCGAGCTTCCTTTTTAGCTCTTCAAACGCCAACTGAAGCTCGCCGAGCCCCTTCGGTATGACCTCTTCGACGATCAACTGAAATTCGCCGCGCGGCTCGTAGATTGATAATTTGCCGCGACAGATCACCTTCATGCCAGTCTTTAGCGGGAATCGCAAAAATCTTCTCGCCGAGCGGTAGAGGATCGATTTCAAAACTGCCGATTCGTCCTTTAGAACGAAATATATTATGCCTCGGTCTGTAACGTCGCCAATCTCGCCTTCAATCCAGAGATTGAAGAACCTCGATTCTAGGTGCTCCCTTGCGAGTCTGACGACTTCCGAGACCTTCAGCGCGCTAATTTGCATTTTTCGCCTTTTCTAAAGCTTTCAGGAACGGTTCCCTGTTAAAGCCCGTGAACGTTGCGACTATCTTTTGCTTGGAATCCATCACGATTAGCGTTGGCAGCGCGGGCCTTAATCCGAAGGCTTGAATGTCTTTATTTGTCCCGAACGCTAGAACAAACGGCAGGCCGAGCTCCTGTGCGAATTTCTTTGCAGAATCGTGTTTACTCTCTCGATCCACGCTAATAGCGAGCACGTCGAATTGCCCATTCTGTGACTCGTAAATCTCTTTCAGCTCGGGCAGCTCCTTTTTGCACGGTTCGCAAAAAGTTGCCCAGAAACTAATCACGAGCGGCCTGCCTGAAAAATCTTTTATTGAAATCTCGCGGCCGTCAAAGCCTGTAAGCTTCACATTGGCGAAGTCTGCTCTTGTAGGAGTTGCGAAGCCCGATTGGATCATCCATATCCCTGCGAACACGAGCAGAAAAGCGGCGACGACCTCGATTATCCGATAACCCTTGCGTATCTTTTTGAACAGCGTCAAAAATGCGTTTATCGACAGGCTCGCCAGGATGAAGGGGAGGCCAATCCCAAGGGAGTAGGCAATTAGAAGAACGATGCCCTGCCACACTGTGTCCTTGGTCGCAGCTACGCCGAGAATTGCGAGGAGAATCGGGCCGATGCACGGAGTCCAGCCCGCGGCGAACGCCATGCCGATTAAAATTGAGCCCAGCGCTCCAAATTTTTTGCTCTTGACCTGCACGCGCTTCTCCACATCCAGCGCCTTGATCCTGAATATCCCTAAGAAATGCATGGCGAGGACTAAAAGCACCGCACCGCCGACGATTAAAAGATACTTCATATATTCTCTTATCAGCGTTCCGACGGCGCTCGCCGATGCGCCTAGCATCACGAATATGATTGTGAATCCCAAGACGAAAAGTAGCGTGTTCGTAAGCGCTTTTGCCATAACCTTTTTGGTTCTGTCCTCGCTTGCGAGCTCACCAATGGCTACGCCTGAAATGAACGAAAGATAGGCGGGAATCAGCGGCAGCACGCAGGGCGAGAGGAAACTCAACAGCCCTGCAGCGAATGCGTAGCCTAAAGTTACATCCATCTCTTTATCTCCCGTTTTGAAAAAAGCGTATCAGATAAGAGCCAGTCGTTGCAATCTGTAGGGAGAAAAGCCCTTATAGGTTGCAGATTGGAGTTGATTATGGGAGCATTTTTAAATATCCTTAAAGGGATTTGCGATTTTTACAAGCGAGCTTGTTGAATATCAGGTGAAGTCAGAAGAGAAACAGGTTGGTTGTTAGTAACGGCGGCTAAATAGGAAAGGGGGTAAATTGATGAGCGGTATAGTGTGGCTGGGGAGCTATCTTCCGTATCTGCGATTTTCCAGGCACAGGTGGGCGCAAGCTTGGGGCTTGGGCGAGTTTGCAGACAAGATGATTGGCAATAGGACGGTCGCTAGCTTCGACGAGGATTCGCTCACGATGGCGACAGATGCCGCCCTTTGCGCACTTGGCGCGGGCAATCCGAAGGATGTGGATGCACTATTTTTTGCCTCGACGACGCCGCCGTATTTAGAGAAGTCGAACGCGACGGTTATTGCTAATGCACTCGATATTGCCGAAGAGGCGCGCACGGCCGATTTTACGGGTTCGCTCAGGGCTTCTACCCAGGCGCTTTTGGGTGCGCTCGATGCCGTGAAAGCCGGTTCTGTGAAGAAAGCTCTGGTTTGCGTTGGCGATGTCAGGGAGTCGGAGCCGCGATACTACATGGAGACGATGATGGGCGACAGCGGCGCGGCCGCTCTGGTTGGCAATGATGACCTTTTGTTGGAGCTTGAGGCGAGCCTTTCGATTCAGGAGGAGTTTATCGACACGTGGCGCAGGAGCGAGGATCGCTATTTGCGCTACGATGACGAGCGGTTCTCGTCGCTGTTCGGATATTTGCGAGTCTTGCCGCGCGCGGCCGAGCTGATATTGAAAAAGGCAAAAATACCGATTGACCAAATAAACAAGATTGTCGCGTATGCTCCAGAGGGACCGACCTATATTGCGCTGGCGAAGCGCTCGGGCGCGGGGCATTTGTTCAACACCGATCCGCTTCTGATGCAGGTCGGCAATGCGGGCAACTGCTCAGTTTTCCTGCAACTGGCGAAGGTTCTGGAGGATTCTAGCGCGGGCGAAAGAATTCTCTTGATGAGCTATGGCGAAGGCGCGGACGCTCTTATCTTCAAGGTTACAAAGAAGGTCGATGAGTTCAAGAAGCACAATTTCGTCTCAACCCAGCTTGCGCGCGCGAAAGAGATAGATTCGTACGAGAAGATTTTGTATTTCCGAAACGCGATAAAGCTCAATACCCAATCGATATGGACGTTTGAGCCCTATACTTCGATCTCGCAACTGCATCACGATAACAAATCTATCTACGGGATGTATGCGCAAAAGTGCACGAACTGCGGGCATATAACCTATCCGATAATGGGGATATGTCACAACTGTCAGATCCAAAGCGGGTTGGAGCAAATAAAGCTCTCGCGCAAAGGCAAGGTTTACTCGTTCGTGTCCGACCACGTCTTTCCATCGCCTGAGTCGCCGACGATAATGGCGGTCGTGGATTTAGATTCGGGCGGTCGAGTTATGTTTCAGTTGACGGACACCGAGGAAGTGAAAGTTCAAGTCGGTCAGCCTGTGGTGCAAACCTTCAGAAAGCTGCATGAAGCTAAAGGTATCAACCACTACTGGTGGAAGGTAAGGCCTGTTTTTGAATACGAAAAGTGAAAAGGAGGCGGTCATGGCGTCGCTTAAAGATAAGGTCGCGATTTTAGGCGTGGCTCAGACCAAATTTGGCGAAAACCTGAGCATGAGCTATGAGGACATGGCGATTCAATCTACGACTGGCGCGCTTGAGGATGCAGGGCTTACGTTCAAAGACATTCAGGCGGTATTTCTGGGGACGTTTGCGCCCGAATACACGGGCGGCAGGGGGAAGTCGGGCGCCTCTTTCACAGATGTATTCGGTCTGAGGGACTATCCCGTCACGAGGGTTACGAATTATTGCGCGACTGGCACTGAGGCGTTCAGGACGGCTGCATTTTCGGTCGCCAGCGGTCAGTATGACATCGTGCTCGCACTTGGTGTCGAGAAGATGCGCGACGTCGCGAGCCGAGACAGTCTCGTCAGGCAGGTTGCGATGCAGGGGCATCCGCTGTGGGGAAAGGGGATAACCGCGCCGGGGATGTTTGCGATGCACGCGACAAGATACATGGCGACCTACGGCTTTGAATACGATGATTTTAAAAAGATACTCGCGCAGGTCGCGGTAAAAAATCACTATCACGGCTCGCTCAATCCGCTTGCGCACTTCACGAAGGAGATCGGCATCGACAACGTTTTGAGCGCACCGTATGTTTGCAGGCCGTTGGGATTATTTGACTGCTGCCCGACGACCGACGGCTCGGCTGCCGTGCTCGTCACGAGGACCGAGATCGCCAGGAAGATGAAGGATAAGTTCGTGGTGCTCAAGGGGATGGGTTTAAACGTCGGATGCGGAGATAAAGTGTTCTTTGACTCGCGTGATGACCTTTTAAACTTCAGGGCGACGCAGGGCGCGGCGAAACAGGCTTACGAACAGGCAGGCATAAAAGACCCGTTTAAGGAGATCGACCTTGCCGAGGTCCACGACTGCTTCACGATAACCGAAATCCTCAACTATGAGGATTTGGGCTTTGCTAAACCTGGCGACGGCTGGAAACTGATTGCCGAGAAGCGGACTTATCTAAATGCGGATATAACTGTCAATCCATCCGGCGGCTTGAAATCGTGCGGCCACCCGATTGGCGCGACCGGCTTGAGGATGATAACCGAGGTTACGCAACATTTGTTGGGTCGCGCGGGCAAAAGGCAGGTCAATAACGCAAAGCTTGGGCTTGTCCACAACTTGGGTGGCGCTGGGAGCGTTGCAGCCGTGATAGTTTTTGGATTACCTGAGTAGAGCTTGCATCGTTGTAAGAAATGTTGAATTGCGACTTTGTTTAGGAAGCAAAAGTTTTCTTGACAAGCTTAGCTTTGTTAGATATATATATTTTGTAAAAACTAGGGTAAGGAGGGCAATATGAAAAAAACGTGGTTGTGGGTTATGGCGTTGCTTCTGGCTTTTGGATTTGCAGTTGGAGTAATGTCATGCGGCGGTGGCGGTGGAGACGATGACGACAATGCCGACGACGACACGGACGATGACACGGACGACGACACCGATGACGACACCGACGACGACACCGACGACGACACAGATGACGACGCTGCGCCAGTTTACGAAGACCTGATCACCGACGACGGGGCGGTTGATGAAAACGCAGGATGCATGAATCCTGGCTACTGCGGGACTGCCTATGTTGCCAAGGTGCTTACGCCGACTCACTATCCTTCATACCTCTCTTCAATCACCATGTGGCTGACAAGCTTGGCAGCGGAGAATTACCAATTTATAGTTTGGGCCGATCCGACTGGCGGCTCGCCCAGTGATGCTACAATAGTTTATACGTCTCCAGTTCAGAGCACGCTGCCTCCAGCTTGGCCGGCCGGCGATTGGTTCGAAACGGACCTTGAGGTGAAGGATAGCTCGCTTGATCCGCTAGCGGCAGGAACTTGGATTGTTGGTATCCAGTTCCTGGGGGCCTCGACCTGCTCGGTATTCGTTGGGCTGGATACCAGCATAGGAACTGATGCCAATTGCTATGGGTACTGCCAGAACGATACCGGATGGATGACGATGGCGAGCCTTTTCCCCAGCTATACCTGGATGGTTCGCGCAACA
>Ga0315280_10007415_pt1 | contig 14733 bp, 13 predicted proteins | sample YL17G06_40_MG_FD_203697 | JGI IMG/M metagenome (GOLD analysis project Ga0315280, IMG submission 203697) | Sediment microbial communities from Yellowstone Lake, YNP, Wyoming, USA - YL17G06_40 | ecosystem: Environmental > Aquatic > Freshwater > Lake > Sediment | place: USA: Wyoming | collected...
CGCCGTCCGATATGGGTGCATAATCGTAAAGTCCAAGCATTTTTCGGGCTTCTTTGCGAGCGCCGAAGACTTGCTCGACAGTTATCTTTCTTTGGTACTGGGCGTACTCGTTTTTGGTGGCGTGCAAATGGTTTTTGACCGAGACTTGCGCCAGCGCCATGTTCAGCTTCTCCAGATCCTCGCCAGCAATGCCGTGTTTCTTGATGTATGCTCGAAGCATGAGTTCGTGGTTTGCTTCAGGCGTGCAGCCCGCATAGTAGCTCCACGGATCCTCCAGCAGCATGAGGTCATCTCGGATTTTGTCCCAGCGGTCAGTCATCTTCTCTATCCCTCCGACTAGGACCAAGTTGTGCCTTCCCGCGCGGATGGCGTTGCAGGCGTTTGAAAGAGCTGAACCAAACGAGCGAGTAACTTCCATTGGAGCGTGGAGTTCGGTAAGTTCTGAGAGGAAGCCTTCTTCGAGGCCCAGTTTGTTTGTGATTGGAAGGAAGTAATCTGAAAGGTAGCAAGCTTCTAGGCCCTTGCGTTCGATGCCTGCCTCCACCGAGGCCTGGAGCCACGCTTCCTCAATCAGCTTCTCAGGCTCCTTCTCGTAATGCTCGCCGAACTTGGTTCTGCCAACAGAAACAATAACTGGCCGAATGCGCATTCGCCTACACCTTAACGATCAATAAGCAATTATCCCTTTCAACATGACCATTTAAGCGTTTGGTATAACAGCGATCCGGAAATGCGTCCGTGAAGAGGCTGGCGGAGGTGGAGACTCAGCTGGGTCAGCTTGACGTGAGCTTCAAAGCAGGCAAGATCGGTGAAGACGAGTACGTGGACAGAAGACAAAGCCTCAAGCAGATCAGAGACAGTGAGAGAGGAACTGCAGCGGATGGGCGTGACGGCTTAGCCAGCAGTCTTCTTTTCGCTGACCTCTATCCCATGCTGTTTCAGGCCTTCCATGAACATCTTGAAAGGCTTCTCGTTCATGCCAAGCTTTTCCGGAGGGGTCACGCCTTTCTCTTTCACGGCTCCTTTCAGCATCATCTGAGCCACTATTGAAGCGGGGTAAGCTGTGGTTCTTGCCATCGAAGTGATGCCACACTTCTTGTCGAACCTGTCCAGCAGGTGATAGACGTACCGTAGTGGTTTGCCGTTCCTGATTCCTGAGACCTCAACTTTTAAGGCAACAAGATCTCTGATCTCGGGTCTCCATAGCTTCTCCGCTAGCAATTTAACCGCAAGCTTACGCGGCGAAGTCTTGACATCATCTAGGCTGACCTGCCTTTCCTCAAAGAATCCAAGGTCCTTGAGTGCCTTCACTTTCTCAGCGTGGCCGGGATGGCGGAGTGTCTTTTCCCACATTTCTTCGCCGTCTATTGTGTCGATGAGTGTCCTCAGCCCGTCGGTGAAGAAAGCTTCGAGCTTGCCGAGACCCGGAAAGGTAATCTCTTCGATGCCGCTCAAAACCTCAACATCGGTCTGTTTGCCTTTCTCGACGATTCTGGCTGTTCGCGTGTATTCGTCTATTAGGCTTTCCGGGGACCACGTTATGACGTAGCCGAGCGGCGGGATCGGCTTCTCGGGAAGCCCTCCGACCATTATGTGTGCAGATTTGACTTTGTCAAGTTCGGCCACGGCGTGCCCAACGAGCACATTGCTTATTCCCGGCGCTAGTCCACAGTCAGGAACTACCGTCACATCCTCCCTTGCTGCTTTCTTGTCTAGAGCCAGTGGGTTCTCTGCCATGAACGAAACATCAACCAAATCCTTTCCAGCGTCGATGCAGGCCTCAACCAAACCATAGCCCAGCTTCCCGGGAAGAAATCCTAGGGCGAGGTCGAAATCCTTCAAAGCGTGCACTGTTTCGTCGTGGCTGGTGGCGTCAAGTTTCTTCCATGAAACGTTGGCTAAGCCAATCTTCCGCGCTACTGTCTTTGCTCTTTTTTCGTCGTTGTCTGCCAGCACGACTTCGGTGGACTTCATGTTTCTGGCGAGATCTTCGGCTGCCACCGAGCCGATGTTTCCACAACCTATGACTATGACTTTCATGAGGCCTAGTTATGGTCTATCTTCATTAAAGCTTTCTCAGCCCAGAAAGGCACCCGTGAATATCGACCTGTGAATGAACGATTTTGTGCCGAACAATGGAGGAGCTGATGTTTGAAAGTCTTATATATGCCGTCAGCGCCTTATCTCGTTCGAGGATAATGGCTGAAATCTGTCCCACATGCGGGCTTCCAAAGGATTTATGTGCTTGCGGGGAGATCGAGAAAGAGCAGCAACGGATCAGGGTGCGGCTGGAGACACGGAAATTTGGCAAACCAACCACCATAGTGGATGGGCTCGACGAAAAAAGCACCGACTTGGCTGGTTTGGCCAAGGAGTTGAAGGGCTTCTGTGCGTGCGGAGGCACGGCCAAGAACCGTCAGATAATCCTTCAAGGAGACCACCGCGACCGAGTCTTCCAATACCTGCTCAAACTGGGATACCCACAAGAAAACATCGCACGCCAGTGACCGCAATGAGCTAGGTGCGAGCCCACAATGAGTTTCTTTCGAAACGTCGGCGACGTACTCAAGTCGCTAAAGCGAGACCACCGATCGCAGATTTATTGTCCACGTTGCGGAAGCGCCAAAATCCACACCGAGGCTGGCCTCTACAAATCTCTGGCACCCAGAAAATACAAATGCGAAGAATGCGGCTACAACGGCCCGATAATCATGGAACTAGAAAAAGAGGAAGAACATGACTGACCCGCGTGATCAGTCTGGCAGCGCCAAGTCCAGTTGCCTTTTCAACGTCTTGTAGCGGTTTCTCACCGTGACTTCGGTGACTCCAGCGGCTTCGGCGATGTCCTTCTGCGTCTTCTTTTCGTTGTTCTGTAGGCATGCGATGTACAGTGAGGCTGCGGCCAAGCCCATTGGGTCTTTTCCTGCCGAGGCGCGTTTCTTTCTGGCTTCTCGGAGAATCTGTATGGCCAAGCCTTGGGTTTTGCCTGATATTCCTGTTCTTTCAGCGATCTTTGAGATGTACGTAAGTGGATCAGCGATGGGCATGTGGACATCTAACTCTCGGAGCAGCAGTCTGTAGCATCTGGCCACGTCTTTTTTGTCTACTAGGCTGGCTTCGGCGATTTCTCGGAGGGTTCTTGGGGTTCCGCTTCCTCGGCATGCTGCGTAGAGTGCGGCTGCGGCGATGGCTGCTATTGATCGTCCTCGGACGAGGCCTTTGTCAAGGGCTTTGCGGTAGACGACTGCGGCTTTCTCCTTTATCGGTGGCGGGATGAAGACTTTGTCTGACAGTCGGTCCAGTTCGGCCATGGCCTGTGCGAGGTTTCTGTCTATTGATGAATGTACTCGTGAGCGTATTTGCCATTTTCGAAGTCTCCACATCTGGAGGCGGGTGGACAACGGAAGCTTTCGCCCGAAGGCGTCGCGGTCCACTTGGCTGATGGCCGTTGACAGACCTTTGTCGTGAACCGAATATGAGGTTGGGACTCCGACGCGGCTTCTTGAGGCTTTTTCTTCCTGTGTGAAGGCTCGCCATTCTGGTCCCTTGTCCATCATTTGCTCGTATAAAACTAGCCCGCAATCGCCACAGATCGTTTCGCCTGTGTCGTAATCGTGAATGAGGTTCCCACTGCCGCACTCTGGACACTTGTCAACTAGTCGTTGACGTGTTCCGGGTTCCTTCTTGCTCATGGATCTTTCACCATACTCTGTTGGTGGCGTGGGAGGGGTATACATATTCTTAATAGGTACTCAGAAAGTAGTACACCTATTTCCGCGCGTAACCATCCTCATGCAATGTCTTAATATATAAATTTTACGGTTCACAATGGAATATCGAATCCACGAATCCACGATACTAACCACAGATAAAGTTGCATCCGTAACAGGAAGGTTTTAAACAAAAACCACACACTATGAGGCTAGCCGTAGTGGCTTAGTAGTGCAGCCCGGTGGTGTAGTGGACAAGCATAGTGGCCTTTGGAGCCATTGACGAGAGTTCGAATCTCTCCCGGGCTACTATTGAAACCGCTATTATTCAATAGCATTTCTCATACGAAATAACCATTATCTGCGAACCTAACGTGGATATCCGGACAAAGGTAAGCTTATTTTATGGGCAAACGTGAACAGCCCGCACTCACAACACGAGAGAAAGCAGTCTGAAGGTCACTCCTCCCACAATCAAGGCCGTTACAAAATTGGCCGCAGATATTGCAGCAGCAGTCCTCCAGCCAAATTCTTTGGCTAGAACCGCAATTGTTGAGAGACAGGGAATGTATAGAATGCCGATCAGAGCCAGGGTTATCAGTTGAACAGGGGTCAGAAAGAGAGCAAGGTTTGTTGAGCCAAAGACAGCCACTGACGCCAGCAGTATGAACTCCTTTCTCACAACGCCGAGAATCAGAAGTATTCCTGTGATTGCGGGCAGCCCAAGCCATGCGACTGTAAGCGGAGACAAAGCGTCACTCATTGGCTTGAGAACGCCAACCGCGTACAAAATTTGAACAAGCGCACTTCCAACAATGTATGTCGGGAAGACTATGTATATCAGCGACTTGGTCCGTGCCCACGTTTGCTTACTTACCACAGCCAAGGATGGGATCTTGAACGAATGCATTTCCATGATTAGACCCGTTGATTGCCCTGGAACAATCTTCAACACTATTCTGCCCAACACAAAGATGATCGCAATGTCTATCACGTAAAGGGCTAGCGCCCATCCAGCGCCCACAAAAGCTGCCACCAGCCCAAGAATGAGAATTGTTCTGGCCGCGCACGGAGCAAAAGTGATTGCGAAGGCTGCTAGCAATCTCTCCCGTTTTGTTTCCATGATTCTGCATGCACGGATGGCGGGAACATTGCATCCATAGCCTAAGATCAACGGAATCAAAGCCTTTCCGTGCAATCCTATCTTGTGCATTGCAGTGTCCATCATGAACGCAACTCTTGTCAGAACCCCTGAATCTTCGATCATTGCCAGCATCAGATAGAATGGTAATACATAGGGCACTACCAATGTAACGCCTGCGACTAGACCGCCGAAGACGCCATTCCATAGAATGCCTACGAGTGAGCCGTTAAACGTCGGATTGACGGGCTGAAGAAAACTGAGTGCATTTGAGAGCAATGTGGAAAGAAGTCCTCCTATGGCGAAAGTCCAGAGGAGCAATCCAGCTATCACTCCCATGGAAGTTGCATAACCGAAAACTCTATGCGTGGTGATCCAATCCAGTCTCTCTGAAAGCGTCGTTTTTGTTATGCTCTGTTTTTGGACATCGGCAGCGATGTGGTTTGCGAGGGCGTATCGTTCAGAGGCAATAACCGCGAAGCATTGTTCCTTGTGGATTTGTGATATCTCCCCTGCCAGAACCTCGGATTCATGGACTATCTTCTCAGACTTGGATCCTACTAACTTCTTGATCTCAGGGTCGCTTTCGAGGAGTTTAATTGCAACCCATCTGGGAAGATATCCAAGTGCGAGATTCTCAGACCTAATTGCCTGAGCGAGCTTTTCTGTTCTCTCCTCTATCTCAATGCCATACTTGAGGCAAGGCTTCTCGTTTTGCCTCTTGTTCTCGGCGACTTCAACAGCGATCTTTGTCAATTCATAGATTCCTTCTCCCCTGATGGCCACGGTTGAGACAACAGGCACGCCCAATGCCTGCTCAAGCTTTTTTACGTCAATGGTTATGCCTTTTTGCTTGGCGACATCCATCTGGTTGAGACAGACAACGAGTGGAGCATTCATTTCGAGCAGCTGAATTGTGAAAAATAGATTGCGCTCAAGGACAGAAGCATCGAGTACGTTGATGACGACGTCAGGGTGCTCGAAAGCGATGTATTCTCTTGACGCAATCTCTTCCATAGAAAAGGTTGAAAACGAATAGATTCCAGGGAGGTCTACGACTACTGTTTTTTGTCCTTCAAAATTGAGTATGCCTTGAGCTTTTTCGACTGTCTTTCCAGGCCAATTGCCAATGATCTGACTTGATCCGGTGAGATGGTTGAACACTACACTTTTGCCTACATTGGCGTTTCCAGCTAGGGCAAATGTCAGATCTCTGGCGAGTGGTAAACCCCTGCTGTTCTGAATCATCTTCTTGTTCGCGGTTTTCGTAGAGTGGCATGCCATCTGGAATCATCGGCTCTACTTGTGTTTTTGCAAAGAATCGACGAAAACATTGGCGGCAATGTCTTGTCCGAGTGCTACTTTAGCTCCTCTTACGCCGACCTCTACTGGACCTTTGAGCGGCGCAACCCTCACAATGCTTACGCTCGTGCCTGGCGTCAAGCCCATGTCCAAGAGTCTCTGCAGGACTTTGTGTTCCCCCCTTATGAACGAAACCCTGCCCTTATCACCTTCTTTGAGAGAACATATTGAAACCAAGTTCTGGTTTCGCTTTCCCACTTCTTCCAAGCCTTTTCTGTGTAATGCCATACATTCTTCGCAACTGGAAAAAGGCAAGCTGCAAGCTGGAATGACCTTTTCGTCATCTGGGCATTTGTCAGGATGGTTCAAGAACCTGCACAAAGACTCTTCTGCTTCATCGGAAAGAGCATGTTCCATCTCACACGCTTCTAGGTGAACCTTGTCATTTCCTATTCGTAAGACGTCATGCAGAAATCTTTCCAGCAACCGATGCTTCCTCGTAATCTTTTCAGCCACTTGAAAACCCTTGTTAGTGAGCTGAGCTCCGCGATATGGATAATATTTCACGTAACCCTTCTGGGCAAGCTTTTTCAGCATTTCTGTCACGCTGGCAGGAGCAATTTTGAAGTGTTCAGCAATCTCGGTCGTGGATATCGGCTTGCCATTTTGGGAAAGTGTCTGAAGCGCCTTCAGATAGTCTTCAGTGCTTTTACTGGACATTGATATCACGTTTTTTAGGCATGCCTAAAGATCTCACCGGTTCATATAAACTTTTAGGCACGCCTAAACTTTTTTGACCTTTGTAGATGCTTGGGACGTTCAGAAACAACAACTTGTTCGCTGCTGTCCCACCGAAGGCAAGAGCACTGCTTTCACGATTTGATGCACGCTCGCAACATTACGAAGTCAAGGCTGAAATGAAGGTCTGACCTCGAACCAACTCGCCTTCGGTAGTGGAAATGCAGGCAAGATACAGCTACTTTGGCGGCAATTGCCTGTTTTCTACTCGCAAATCGGCAGTGTGCATAAGGAATTTGAAGCTACCCCAGGCTACTGATAAGAATGTTAGAACGATGCTGAAACCTCAGCCAGTTCTCCGATATTATCTCATCTATTAGCTTTGAAATCAGGTCTCTTGGAGCTGTGGCATTATGTTTTTGTGGAAAGTCTTATATGGATGGATTATCCAACCATACTTCTATGCCATCTCATGCTGTTCGCCGCCTAGCACTGTTAGCAGTCTTGACTGCTCTCTGCATAGGCATCCAGCTAACTCCTCGACCGCCAAACATCGAGTTCACGTCTTTGATAGTCTTTCTTATTGGCGTTGCGTTCGGCGCTTTGTCCGGTTCTATGGTGGGAGTCTTGGTGATGCTTGTCAATGGTTTTTGTTCGTCTTGGGGCTTCGCTGGCTTGATGTTGCCGTTTCAGGTGGCTGGAATGGCGATCGTCGGGATCGGAGGAGGCTTGTACGGACGGACAGGAACTGGCTCATACGCTTCAAGGTCATGCCTTGAAACCGCGGTCTTGGGCGCTTTCCTAACGCTTGTCTATGACATAATCACTAATTTCGGGGTTGCCATATCCTACATGCTGATGGGGATGCCTTTCTTCGTTGCTTTTGTCAGCGCGATTGTTTCTGGAGCACTCTTCTCACTGGTTCATGTCGTGTCCAACGCTGCCGTTTTCGGGGTAGCTTTTGTTCCGCTCACCAACTCTTTGCAGAAATTGCTGGGAGGTGGGAAAACTTGGAAAGAAAGGTTTTCACTTACGTAGCCTTGGCCTTGCTGGTCTGGGCAATTTCAGGCACCGCTACGGCTGGTTACTATTTCACCCAGTACACCACATACCAGAATGAATACCGAAGCCTCGCTAAGGAATTCAACACTCTGTCTGAAGCAATGGGGAACCTTTCAGATGTGATGGAGACTGTCTCCTTACGAGCCAATATACTCGTGAACTATGGCAACGGAACAAGAGTCTGGCACAACAACACGGCGTTGCCAGTGGGTTCAACTGCGTTCACGGCAATACTCGCGGTGGAAGATACGCGGTACTTGGATTACGGAGGAGACTTGGGAATACTGGTCACGTCTATTGGCGGCTTGGCCAACACAACGACATGCGGCTGGTCCTACTGGTATAGGGACACTGAGAAGTCAGAATGGGTGCTTCCATTGTATTCATGTGCGAAATACATACTCCATCGAGGAGACACGGTTGCCTTCACGTACCAGAGCTACATGACATGGCCGCCACCATCTCCCACTTAGAACAGACAAGCTCCTTTCAGAAGCACCCTACCTTCATACTGGCATATGGTCACCACCTAGGTGACACCTTTCGGGGAGAGGAATTCTTCTGTGTTCTTGTCGTAAGCCAAGTCTTATTTCCTCGTTTGAGTCAGCTAGTCTGTGGAGGCTGCGAACTTGAAGATCGCGGTTGCCTTGGTGCTTGCGGTCATGCTTCTTGTCAGCATTTTCGTCGTCAGGTATGCCCTGCCAGCTCCTCCTGCAACCGACGTTCCCGAAATCTTCAAGCTGACTGACTGGCACCACTACCATAACTACACTGAGGTCGTCAATCTGTTGCTGGCATTGAATGAGACTCATTCAGAAGTTGTGGATGTTTTTCCAATTGGCCAAAGCTATTATCAACCCATCTACTGCGTACGGCTGACTAACGAAAGCGACCAGCGGCGAAAGCCTGAGGTTCTTTTTGTTGGCTATTTCCATGCGCGTGAGCAAATCACCTCTGAGTTGACGCTCTATTTTGTTGCGTACGCAGCTACGAACTATGGTTTGAACAGAACCGTGACTGATCTTCTTGACAAATGCGAGGTTTACGTGGTTGTTGCTTTGAACGTTGACGGCTTCAAGCTGTTTGCACGCAACGACAAAGCAAGATACAACGCTGGAAACGTGGATCTAAACAGGAACTTTGGCTACAAATGGGGAGCAAACGGAAGCATCCAAGCCTTCAACGCAAACTGTGGCTACAAACCCTTCTCAGAACCCGAAACACAGGCCGTCAGAAATCTGGTTCTCGCACACAACTTCACCTACTCATTGTGCTTCCACTCTGGAACCGAGCTCATACTGTACCCATGGGGCTACACCAGAGAACCGGCGCCTGACCAGCAGAGATTCATCGAAATCGCCAAGGGGTTGTCAAAAGCCGCGGGGGGAGTCACCTACGAGCAGTCCTCGGGTCTCTATATAACGCGCGGAGACAGCGACGACTGGCTCTATGGCGAAATAGGCATCTTGGCGCTTACATGCGAAATATATGGCCTCGGAATGTTCAGAGACGACGAGGAAAACGGCCTCAGATACCAGTTCAACCCCGTCCCAGAGCACATTATGTGGACTCTGGAAGACTGGTTGCCTGTCTTTTTCCACATATTAGGCCTGGCAGCCAACGAGCCACAAGAATAGAGAAGTTTTCCTCATCGGCTAGAGGGAACGCAACCGCAGGCCGCAGAAAACCGCGGTTCCGTCAAAGTGAAGCCATGGTCTTCTCGTAGTCAGCGACCGCGCACTTCTTGCCCTTCCTGACTATATCGTGTCCTTCCTCTTCCAACAGCAGCTTCTGTACTTCCACGCCGCCAGGGTATTTCTCGTTTATGACGCCTCCTGCTTTCAGGGTGCGCCAGTACGGCGTGGTGTCCTTCTGGTCTTTCTGCCTTTGTTCTTCGGCTCCGGGCATCATTGGCACCTGCCTGAAAATGCGCACTAGTTCATCAACGTGGATTCCCATGAAAGCCTTGAACACGTGTCTGAGAGCTGACTTGAGCGATATGAGACCCACTTCGTAGAGGAATCCCCAGAGGACTATGGTTACGAACTGTCTGAAGCCCAGGGTTCGGCCTACCTCGAAGAAGAGATAGCGCTTTTTTGGGATGAGTACGCCTTCGACGTCGAACACGGCGAGACCTGGCTTTCGTGGTTGCGGCTGCAATGCGCGTCCTCTTCAAGTCATAGGCATGGTTGCGATTTAAGCAGTTTCATCCACGGATCAGCCACGAACCATCGCAAGCCGCCGTGTTCAGGTGGCTCAATCCTTCTCTGCACGTTCCGAATTCCACGCCATATTTGGCAGCCAGCAAACGCACGTCGTCTAGGAGAGCCAGCCGCAACTCTCGGGGCAGATAGCGGTAGCCACCGATCTTCTCGCCCTTGTCGAAATAGAGAGGATGCAGAGCGCGGGCGGCCTCTGGAAAGACCATGGTAAGTCTATGCCAGTTGTCTGGCTTGACCTTGTACGTTGAGCACGTCAATTGCCTGACGCCTGCTTCGGCAAGTAGGGCAACCAACCTTTCAGGATTGTCATTGACTGTTGGAATGATGGGATCTATTCGTGCGGCTGTGGGTATGCTGTTTGCGGTGAGGGTTTTGATGGCTTTTAGACGTTCTGCGGGCGGTGGCGCGTTTGGTTCCAGCAGCTTCGCGAGGCTGCTGCTTTCTGTGGTTACTGTGACTGAAACCATCGAAGGCGCGTTCTGGAGAACGTCTATGTCTCTGGTGGCCAAATTTGATTTGGTGATGATTTGGATTCGGCAGTTTGCCTCTGACAGGATTTGGAGGCACTTGCGCGTGAGACCTGCTTCGCGTTCAATGCGGGGGTATGGGTCTGATGAGTTGGAGATTGAGACGATCTGGCCGTTTAGTTTGGTGGCTTCTCGTTTCAGTCTGTCCAGCAGGTTTTTCTTTGGTCTACAGTCTGCGAATCTTGGAATGTAGCTGGACGCGTAGCAGTATATGCAGGCGTGGTCGCAACCTGTGTACGGGTTGAATGTCAGCTTACGAGGGCACGTGCAGAGGCCTGAACGCCACGGGTCAAACTCGCGGATGAGAGCCACATGCTTCACTATCCTCATCTACTTGCTGAGGAAGTCAATAACCATTCGCCTATATGTCACGTTTCGGACGAAGCTTTTTCAAGTCTGCCAGTGCAGGCTTTAAAGGGGGGCATTTCAGTCTACCCTCTGGGTTGTGTCTAGGTGCACGAGCACAGCCACCATGAATCAAGCAGGAAGCATCTTCTCATAGCTTTGGCGATCACTTTTGCCTTCTTCTTCGTGGAGTTTGCGGGTGGCTTCATGACAAACAGTTTGGCCTTGCTTGCTGACGCTGGCCACATGCTCAACGATACTTTGGCCTTGGTGTTTGCCATAGTCGCATCGTGGATTGCGTCTCGACCTAACGATGTGAAGAAGACCTTCGGGTACTATAGGGCAGAAATATTGGCGGCGTTCGTAAACGGCATTTTTCTTTGGGCAATCGTGGCCTTGATATTCTATGATGCGGTTCAAAGGTTGATGAATCCAGTGGCGGTGGCTAGCTCTGAAATGCTCGTGATCGCTATCGTCGGACTGGCTGCAAACGGCGCGTCTGCCTACGTGCTTTCTAGGTCGAAAAGCGAGAGTCTTAACGTTCGCGGCGCGTTTTTGCATGTCGTTTCGGACACGCTGGGTTCAGTGGGCGTGATCGCGGCCGGTCTCATCATCCTGTTCACAGGCTGGTATCAAGCAGACCCGCTGTTCAGCATGCTGGTGGGCGTGCTCATCTTCATAGGTGCATTCAATCTTGTTCGCGAGTCGGTCAACGTTCTTCTGGAGGGCGTTCCTCACGGTATCGACGTAGCTGAAGTCGAGAAGCGGATACTGGGGCAGAAGGGCGTTAGGGGCGTGCATGATCTGCATGTGTGGTGCATTACGCCGTCCAGAATCTGTGCCTTGAGCTGCCACATAGTCGCGGAAGAGCAATTGGATAGAAAGAAGCTCACCTCAGACCTCATCACCATGCTTGACAAGGAATTCGGCATAGACCACACCACCATACAGATCGAAGACGAAAACTACCCCAAAGCCAACAGCGAACACTAGACGCTAGAAAGCGATCCGCACTTTTGCCACTAAGGGCGTGCTGTAGAGGGCTTCACAGCCGTTTTGAACGTGATCGGGTTTCCAAAGGCTCTGTCACTGAAGGAGTTGGGCGTGATTTATCCTGTGTCTGAGGATTACGATAAGGCCACGAGGCTGTCGGTTCAGCTTCTCAAGATCGGCAAGTCCATCCCAGCCGTTGACGTGCTCGTGGCCGCAATGACCAAGTCCGCGCAGAATAGACCGAGCGCAACACGAGCAACCCCTCCCACCCGGCGCAAGCATTGGCAACCTCTGCCTGGAACCGGAACAAAACTCTGTGAAGCGTGTCTCTTTTCCAGATCGCACGCGCTTACAGTAGCCTGAAAGTCTCCAGCAAGGCAGGTGCGAGCGATTGTATTCCCATTCTGTTTTGGATGAAGTTTGCCATTCCGAGGCATTTTGCCCTTTCGCCGTGGCAAACGATCACTCTTTCGGGTTTCGGTTGCAGGTGGCCCACGTAGGCTACGAGCTGGCGTCTGTCGGAGTGGCCTGAGAAGCCTTCGATAGACTCCACACGCAACCTGACTTTGACCACGTCCATCTTGCCTTCGTTGTTTATCACCGCCACCTCGTTGAGACCTTTCTGCACGCGTCTTCCCATAGTGCCCTCAATCTGATAGCTCACGAAGATTATCGAGTTGGCTTCGCTGTCGGCAAGACTCTTGAAGTACTCGATGACTGGACCGCCTTCGAGCATGCCCGACGTGGCCATGATGATGCAGGGTTCTCCTTCAATTATCTCCTGTCTCACGTTCGGGTGTTCCACGATGGTGAAGTAGTCTGATTGGAAGGGGTTGATTTCGTCGTGGAGGATGCTGTGGCGGACTTCTCTGCCCAAATATTCAGGGTAAGCGGTGTGGATAGCTGTGGCTTCTGAGATCATGCCTTCAATGAACACGGGAGCCTCCTTCATGAGACCTCGCTTCATGTAGCCGTCCAGTATCAACATGATCTCTTGCGCTCTACCAACCGCAGGAACAGGAATCAGCACCTTGCCTTTGCGTTCCAGCGTATCGTTGACAATCCGTGTGAGGCGATCTTCGGCTTCCATGCGAGAGGGCATAATGTCGTCTGGACCACCATAGGTGCTTTCGGTGATTACGGTTTCGACTCTGGGGAACTCGGTTGTGGCGGCTTCCAGCAGCATGGTTCTGGCGAACTTGTAATCGCCCGTGTAGACGACGTTGTGCAGGCCTTCGCCTATGTGCAAATGGGCCATTGATGAGCCGAGAATGTGGCCTGCGTTGTGCAGAGTCAACCTCACGTCTGGAGCGATGTCGGTGACTACGCCGTATCGTAGCGGGACGGTGTGCAGCACGCATTCGCGGACGTCTTTCTGGTCGTAGTGGGCGGTGACGCCTTGCTTGTTGGCCACGTCCAAGTAGTCCAACTGCAACAACGTCATAAGATTCGACGTGGGCGCCGAACAGTATATTGGGCCATCGTATCCGTACTTGTACAGAAACGGTATGAGTCCGCAGTGGTCCAGGTGGGCGTGGCTTATGATCACTGCGTCCAATGAATCAAGCTCGAAGCATGGGTTGTCGAATCTCGGAAAAGACTCAAATGGTCTTGAGGAACCGGGGTTAACGCCACAATCTAGTAGCACGCTGCTTTCTCTGGTTTGAACCAGAAAGGCGGACCTGCCGACTTCCTGGACTCCTCCGAGGGCGGTGATTCTGACGTCTCCGACCTCGTAGGTTTTGGGTCTGAAGATTCTTTCACCCACGGTTCGCAGTATTCTCTCTCTTTCCTTGGTCTCCGAGTGCAAGTAGTGGCGCATGTGGGTGACTATCTTCGAGCGCAACGGTGGACTCCTGAGAACCTGTGGTCGCCATTTGGTCTGCTTTATGATTTCCTGCAAGACCATGCCATTTTTTCCAATGACGAGTCCTGGCTTCTTTGCTTCGATTATGATTTCGCCGAGGCTTGGGTCAAAGTTGACTTCAGTCATCTCAGCCTCAGGGGACACTATTTCGCGTGCCTTCCTTTCAGCTTCTTCTTCGACAAGTCGGACAGAAGGGTCGGAGCGGATGACTATTCTTTTGCGTATGACGTTGACGATTCCCGCAATCAGGCTGCTTTGGTCGGCTAGGACTTCTGGTCTTTTTGTGTAGACGGCGAGTGTGGGTCCTTCGTATTCGATCCTTGTGACTTCGGCTTCTTTCGGCACGTGTTCTAGTATGTACTGGCTTATCTCGATCTTGTCGTTGCTAGAACCACGTGCCACGATGTAGACTTCCTCATGCGGCTAGAAGCTGCTTCTTCTCTTTCTCACTCAGCTCTCTGTAGCCCTTATCGTCTATAACTGTCACGTTGTAGCTGTCGCCGCTTGCGGCGTCCCGTTTCATGGCCGAGTTTACTGCCTTAAGAATAGCAGGCAAGAGCTCTTTCACGGTCATGCCTTCTTTGTACTTGTCTTCGAGCACGCCGAACACGATTGGCGAACCTGAACCTGTGGCAGTGCACTTTTCCTCTGTGAGGCTACCGAACGGGTCCAGCGAGAACACGTGTGGTCCTGTGTCGTCTACGCCTCCTATGAGGACTTGCGTGAGCAGTGGCACGTATCTGGCTGAGAACAGCAAGTTTGCGATCAGTCTCGCAGCAGAGGCCACTGGCAGGGGTCTGCCTCGGCTGACCTTGTACATTTGCGC
>Ga0315280_10007416_pt1 | contig 14732 bp, 13 predicted proteins | sample YL17G06_40_MG_FD_203697 | JGI IMG/M metagenome (GOLD analysis project Ga0315280, IMG submission 203697) | Sediment microbial communities from Yellowstone Lake, YNP, Wyoming, USA - YL17G06_40 | ecosystem: Environmental > Aquatic > Freshwater > Lake > Sediment | place: USA: Wyoming | collected...
CCGAACGCCGGTTCGGACGTGGGGGCCATTTCAACGACTGCTAAGCTCGAGGGGGATCATTACGTTCTCAATGGGACAAAGACCTGGGCAACTTACTCCAGTGTTGCCGATGTCATTTTGCTCTATGTATCCACAGACCGAACCCTGAGGGCTCGAGGCCTTTCGGCCCTCATCATCGATGCCCATCTTCCCGGGATCAAGACCCGAGACATTGATAAAATGGGAGTTCATTCAGCCCCTACTGGGGAGATCGTTTTCGAGGATTGCCGGGTTCCGAGAGATAGCCTTATCGGGCAGGAAGGGGAGGGATTTAAAATCTGCATGAGCACTCTGGACAATACGCGTCTGACGACGGCAGCAGGGGCCTTGGGCATGGCCCAAGCCTGCCTGGATTCGAGTGTCAAATATGCCATGGAGCGGGAACAGTTTGGTCAGAAAATCGGGACTTTTCAGATGAATCAGGAGAAGATTGCCGACATGGTGCTGGGCGTGGAAGCCAGCCGGTGGCTGGTCTATCGCTGCGCCTGGCAGAAGGACCAGGGGATGCGCAACTCTCTTGAGACGGCAATCGCCAAATGCTTTGCTGCTGAGACAGCCGTGAAAGCCAGCGGCTATGCCGTGCAGATCCTGGGAGCGTATGGATATTCTACCGAATACCCGGTGGAGAGATATTACCGGGAAGCCAAACTCTACCAGATCATCGAGGGGTCTTCTAACATCTTGAAAATGATCATCGCCCAGGACGCTTTGAACATCCGGAAGGCCAATCGTTAAAATCGAGATGGAAAAGAGATTTTTCAAGGCGTATTTCGGGCTTGCTTCCCTAATCCCAAGATTTCCGCTTGACAAGCTGGCCAAGAAAGTGCAAGAAAGAAACGCGAGGGAATCCATCAATTTGCTGTGTCGTCCAATAGGGCTGGACGAGAGCTGTTCCTGCCAAGAATTAAATCCATGGGAACAAGGAAAAGGAGGTGAAGAAAAATGAGAAGGGATTCGGCAATCACCAAAACGCTAATTTTTGGCCTGATCTTGGCTTTCATGGCCATTGGCTGCCGGGCAGCGATCAAGCCGACCGAAGAACCGGCGGGCATTGGTTATCGAGTCGCCAAGGAAGCCAACCTGACGAGGGTGAGCCTTTACCAGAAAAACGGATATTGGTGGGTGGATGTCGGCCTGAAAAACGTCTCCGGCCAGAAGCAAGTGTTCCGCGTGTCCGTCGAGGTGGACGATTGGCCTGCTATTTCCGTTATTTCGGGAGGCAAAAAAGGGCTTCCCTTAGAGGCCCAAAAAGAGGAAACCATCAAGGTGATGACGCTGGCTAAAAGCTTACCAAAAAAGTTAGCCATCGAAATCACACCTTACCAATGAACAGGGGGTGATATTATGAAGGGACGGAAAATGATTCATACTCCATGGGCAGTTATCGGCCTAACCCTGGCTTTTCTCTTGGCTTTGGGTGGTCAAGCCGAGGCCAAACGGAAATTCGTCTCCATCGCTACTGGGGGAACAGGAGGAACGTATTACATCATTGGCGGAGGGTTGGCCAAGCTATTTAATAAATATATCCCGGATGTGAAAGCGACCTCCGAAGCCACGGCCGCCTCTGTCGAAAACTGCCGTCTGGTGGGCACCGGAAAGACTACTCTTGCCTTGGTCATGCCCGATGTGGGGTACTTCGCTTATTTAGGAAAACGCGAATTCAAAGAAAAATATGAAAAAATCAGGGGCGTGGCCATCGGCGGCCATGGGATGGAGTTGCACGTGATGGTCCGGGCTGAGTCGCCCATCAAAACCATAGAAGATCTGCGGGGAAAACGGGTGAGTGTCGGCGCGCCGGGGAGCGGAAATGAGGTTGCTGTCAAGAATTCCTTCGAAGCTCTGGGTCTGACCTACAAAGATTTTAAAACCGAATGGCTTTCCTTCGCTGAAACGGCTGGTGGTTTAAAGGATGGCACCATTGACGTGGGCACGATCCTGGTCGGTTCGCCTGGCTCAGCGATCCTTGATTTGACCACAACTCATAAGATCCGCTTTTTAGAGCTGGATGTGGACCGGGTGATCAGGGCCCATCCTTACTGGTATCGTTCGATTATCAAGAAAGGGGTCTACCGCGGAGTTGATCGGGACATTCCGGCGGTTGGAATAGGAACTATCATCATTACCAGTTCCGATGTAGATGAAGACCTCATCTATCAGATCACCAAGACCGTCTTAGAGCATACCAATGAGCTGGCCGAGATCCATCCCGCCGGAAAAGAATACAACGTCAAATTTGCCACCCGCGGCATCAAGATGCCCATCCACCCAGGCTCCCTGAGGTACCTGAAGGAAAAGGGCATCCCCGTCAAATAAGTGCTTCCTGGCCTGGAGGAGTCACTCCTCCAGGCCGTCCTCCACAAGGAAAAAGCTATGGGAAAAAAGGAAAAGCCAAAGAATCTTCACTCGATGAGCCTTGAAAGCCGAAGAGATTTCTACTCCATCCTCATAACACCTATTGCTGTATCTTTCTCCCTCTTTCATCTATACACTGCGTTTTTTGGCCTCTTGGGTGGACTTCTCCAAAGGTCCATCCATCTCGCCTTCGCCATGACCCTGACATTCCTGCTGTTTCCGGGGATTAAGGGGGGCATGAAGAAAGTATCCCCCCTCGGCATCTCTATGGCCGTAGCGGGTATAGTCTGTGCAGCGTATCTTGTCGTTGAATATGAGGCTCTGTCTTTTCGGATGGGGCGACCGACCTTTTTCGATATTGCCCTGGGAATCATAGAAATTATCCTGGTCCTGGAAATGACCAGGCGCGTGATCGGGTTGACCCTGCCCTTCGTGGCGATTCTCTTCTTGCTCTACGCTTATTTTGGACCCTACCTGCCGGAATCCATCTCTCATCGGGGCTATGAATTCACCCGCATCGTCAGCCAGATGTACCTTACTACCGAGGGCATCTTCGGCATTCCTCTGGGTGTTTCGGCCACTTTCGTTATCTTATTTATCATCTTCGGTGCTTTTCTTCAGGCCTCAGGGGGCGGTCAGTTTTTCCTTGACTTGGCCCTTGCTCTCTTCGGCCGGGTCAGGGGCGGACCCGCGAAGATTGCCGTGGTAGCCAGCGCTTTTTTCGGCACCATCTCCGGTAGCGCCGTGGCCAACGTCATGGGGACCGGCACGTTCACCATACCTTTGATGAAAAAGACCGGATACAAGCCCGCCTTTGCCGGCGCAGTGGAAGCCGTGGCCTCCAGCGGCGGACAGCTGATGCCCCCCATCATGGGAGCGGCGGCCTTCATTATGGCCGAGATTTTAAACATTGCCTACCTTCACGTGTGCCTCGCCGCCGCCATTCCGGCACTCCTCTATTACATGGCCCTCTTGATGGGAGTCGATCTCGAAGCAGCCAAGACCGGCCTCAAGGGCTTGCCCAAAGAAGAACTTCCCCGCGTAAGCACCGTTCTTAAAGAAGGATGGCCCCTTTTGGTGCCGCCGATCCTTCTTATCTATCTTTTAGCCATCGCCCTGGTCACACCCATCAAAGCTGCTTCCTGGTCGATCTTGGCCACGATCATTGTCAGCACGATTAGAAAAAAAGATCGAATGAATCTGAGAAAGCTCATCAAGGCCCTGGAGGATGGGGCTCGGGGAGCCATCGAGGTGGCCGCAGCTTGCGCTTGCGCTGGCATCGTGGTGGGAGTGTTTACGCTCACAGGGTTGGGGATGGTCCTTTCCGGTCTGCTCATAGACCTGGCTGGAGGAAACCTGTTGTTCCTCCTATTTTTGACAATGATCGCCTCCCTCATCCTGGGGATGGGTATGCCGACGACTGCTTGCTACATCGTATTGGCTATCCTGGTCGCCCCAGCTTTGATCAAAATGGGTGTCCTACCCATCGCCGCTCACCTCTTTGTCTTCTATTTTGGGATCATCTCGGCCATCACCCCTCCCGTGGCCTTGGCGGCTTACGCTGGAGCAGGGATCGCCGGGGCATCCCCGATGCAGACGGGTTTCATCGCCTGCAAATTAGGCCTGGCCGCCTTTCTCATCCCCTACATGTTCGTTTACGGACCTTCCATGTTGGGCAAAGGTTCTTGGGTCATGATTTTATGGACGGCGATTTCAGGCCTTTTGGGCTCGGCCTGCATCGCCGCGGCCGTTCAGGGTTGGATTTTGACCCGTCTCGCTCTTCCCCTCAGGATCTTTCTTGCCGCGGGAGGAATTTGTCTCATTAAGCCAGGACTCCTCACCGATTTAATGGGATTCGCGATACTGTTAATTGTTCTGGGAATCAACTTCTTTGTTTTCCGATCGCATGGGAGAAACTCTGATAAATTATTTAAGGGACGCATTTGAGCTTAACATTCAGCTTTATCCTTTCTATTTTAAAGGTGGGTATGAAATCTATAGTTATGTTTATCATTTTAATTTACTTTGGTTGACCCGGATAACGGGTAGCCAGAAGGAAGGCGTGCTATGTTTTTGAGAATGATGAGTAAGGTTCTGGCAGTCCTCGTTATTGCAGGTTTAATTTTTATCCCGGCTGAGGGAGTAAACGCAACTGAGAAGCCTTAGTCGCTCTTGATCACCACGGGTACTACTGGCGGGACTTATTACCCAATGGGGATTGGCATGGCCGTCCTCTGGTCCAAAAAGCTGGAGAAACAGAAGATCCGGGTGGCAGCCCGATCCTCCTAAATCCTTCTAAGGTCTTTGGCATATCTCGATCGTGCAACGGTCATTCCATACCCGCAAAAAAAGCGTCATGGTGGACCCAGCCAATGGCTGGCATAGAAGCTGAAAAGAGATATCAAATTCCTGGATTCACTTCCTCTGAAATCTCACTCCCTCGGACTTGGTAATTTCCCCCTGATAGACAAAAGAGATTTGGCGCAAGGCGGCCTCGTGGTCAAAGGGGGTTAAAGAAGATATGGCGTCCACGGGAACGATGATCTCATACCCCCGTAAGCGGGCGGAGCCGGCGATATGCAGGACGCAGATGTTCGAAACTGTTCCAGCGATAACCAGGTTTTGAATGCCTTTTTGCCGGAGGAGAAGGTCGAGGTCTGTGGAAAAGAAAGCATCGTAAGTCCGCTTGCGGATGAGAAAGTCTTCGGATAAAGGGTTTAGTCCAGGGATTATCTTAGCGCCGCGAGATCCTTCAACGGCATGAGGGGGCCAGATGGAAAACTCCGGGTCGTCGGCCCGGTGCCAGTCCTGGGTGAAGATAACTGGGACCCTGGCTTTCCGGGCTCTGGCAATGAGGCTGCGAATTGCTGGAATTGTCTTTCGAGCGTCAGGGACAAAGAGTTTCCCTTTGGGACTGGCAAAGTCCACCTGCATGTCCACCACAATCAACGCCGCGGTGCGCGGGTCGAGAAAGACCCGAGGGGAAGTCTTGTATTCCGGAACTGATACCTCCATTTTTAACTCCTTTTGTTATTGGCCACAGAGGTCACCGAGAACACAGAGTCTTAAAAACCCTATGTATTAACTTGTCAATGATTTTATTTGTTTATTCGTTACTTTCTTCATCATTCTCTGTGACCTCTGAGATCTCTGTGGCGAAATTTCCGCTTGTATTCTTTCTGAATCAGTTTCGGGATCTCGAATTCACAGGGGACTTTAGTCTGACAGAGGCCGCACCCTGTGATTTTGACGCCGTATTCGGCCTTTTTGGCCGGCCTGATGGTGCCATAGCTATACTCGTAGCATTTATCTTTGTCATGGCCCTTTGCCGTGATTGCCCCGGCCGGGCAGCGGGCCGCGCAGGTTTTGCACGTTTTGTTGAAGTAGTAGAGGCAGTTGGCCCGGTGATGGGGATAAGGTTTCTCCGAAGGCTTGAGAGGCAGGTTTGTGACCACGCTGCCCACACGCATGGCCTTGCCCTTTGCCGTGATCAGCCCGTCGCTCAGTCCGAAAGCCCCGAGACCGCAGGCGTAAGCCGCATGGCGCTCAGACCAGTTGGAGGCCAGGCCCACTCTGGGGGGTCGAAATCGCTTCCAGTAGGGAGAGTTCATCGGGGCCACGGCTCTGTACCCTCTCTTTTTTAACAAGGAGACCAGGTGATTTCTCAGCTTGATGTTGAATTGTTCGCCGAAGTCGCGGGCGTGGGCCCAGAGGAGGGATGGAAACCGGGTCTCTTGGCGGTTGCTCTTGCGGATATCTTCAGACGTCGGAAGGACCCAGGAGATCACCGAGAGCTCTTGGGGCCGCTTTCTTTTCCCGAAGGTCAGGTCGAAGATCTCCTGAGGCGTAAAGTGGAATTTTCCGATGATCTTTTTATAGTGCTTGAAAAGAGGGTCTTTCCCGGAAGCGAATCCAACCAAAGGCGTAACCCAATATTTCCCCCTGTCAACTTTGCGGCGGTTGGCCGGGCTCTCCTTCACGAATCTGGCAATGGCTCTCTCGATGAATTTCTCCGGGTCTTTGGCAAACCTGATTCGTCTTACAGTTTTCATGGAAACCTCCGTGCATGTTATAGTAAACGGCTAAATAAAGTAGTCATTGCGAGGAGCGGAGCGACAAAGCAATCTCACCCCCTCCCAACCCTCCCCCATCGAGGGGGAGGGAGAGGGTGGGGGGAATGCTTCATCCCGCCAAGGCGGGATTCGCAATGACAATCTGCCGGATGGCAACTTATTTAAGTCATCCACTATAGATCTAAATTTTTATTTATCACAGATCTGCACCTTGAGCAAGAGTTTTTGCACCCTAAAAACTTGACTTTCCTTTGACGATTGGGTAGAAAGGAAACCGGTAGAAAATTCAATCGCACCTTACTGCCAGGGCTTATACCAACTTGCAAAATTTGGCGTAACATTCGATGGGCTCGGGGGTCCGGGAACCCGGGGCGCTTTGCTGGGCATCATGAGGCATTGCTTCTTTCATGGAGGGGGCGGGCCAGAGCTCCCCGCCTCCTCTGACGGAGACAAAGCTGAATCTTTTTGCCAGTTTTTTCCCGCCGATGCTGCCGGCGCTCCCCGTCCCGGGTTCCCGGGCCACGGGAAAACTGAGAGGGAAATGAGCAAAAGTTGGTCCAAATTGCCAGCCAGGAATATGAGGCCAATTTTTGCGACCAAGCACTTACCTGTCCATCTGATGGAAATGTCGGGGGGGCTTGGAAGCCCTCCGCCGATGGTCGGCGAATACGCGGATGAGATTTTGGCCGGTTTGGGGTTTCAGAAGGAAGAGATCGAGGAACTGAGGAAGGAGCAGGTTATTTGAAAGAAAGAGAGAGTATGGTTGCGAAAAAGTCGTCAGAGATTCCTCCCTTCATCGTCATGGAGGTCATGGAAAAAGCCTCCGCCATGGAAAGAGAGGGGGAGGACATCATTCATCTTGAGGTCGGTGAACCAGACTTCGACACGCCAGAGTGCATTAAGGAAGCGGCCATCCGGGCCATTCGCGAGGGCAAAACACATTATACCCACAGCCTGGGGCTGCTTGAGCTGCGGGAAGCCATTGCCGAACATTACCACGGGAAATATGGGGTCGAGGTCAACCCCGATCATGTTCTGGTCACCTCCGGCACATCCCCGGCTATGCTCCTTCTGTTCATGAGCCTGCTGGACCCCGGCGATGAAGTGATCCTCCCCAATCCTTATTATGCCTGCTACCCTAATTTCATCCGCATGGTAGAAGGGAAGCCTGTCTTCGTGAAGGTATTTGAAGAGGAAGGCTTCCAGTACAGGCCTGAGGAAATCATCCCTTTCATCGGGCCACGGACCAAAGCCATCTTCATCAACTCCCCGGCCAATCCCACGGGGAATCTTACCCCGCCAGAGCGGATGAGGGCGATCGCCAAGTGGGGAAAGACGGTCATCTCGGACGAAATTTATCATGGGCTGGTTTACGAGGGGAAAGAGCACTCCATCTTAGAGTTTACCCGTAACGCCCTGGTGATCAACGGCTTCTCCAAGCTCTATGCCATGACCGGGTGGCGCCTAGGTTATCTCATCGTTCCCCCGGAGTTCATCCGTCCCTTGCAGAAAATGCAGCAAAATTTTTTCATCTCCGCTAACGCCTTCGTGCAGTGGGCCGGGATCTCCGCCCTGAAGGAGGCAGGAGCGGATGTTGTCCGGATGAAAAATATTTACAACGCCCGCAGAAAATATATCATTCAGCAACTGCGGGAGTTGGGGTTCGGGATTACCGTGGAGCCCACAGGAGCCTTCTATGTCCTGGCCAATGCCAAATGCTACGGGGAGAACTCCTTCGATTTTGCCTTTGACATTCTGAAGAAAGCCAAGGTGGGATGCACGCCGGGGATTGACTTCGGGAGCAACGCCGAGGGATACCTGCGCTTCTCCTATGCCAATTCCGTCGAGAATATCGAGAAAGCCATGAGGAGACTGGGCAGGTACTTGAGAGATGACTGGAAAGCGAAAGAAGGGAAAGAAAGGGTGCCATGAAAATCTTCTCTGCCGAATTCATCAAGAGCGCGACCAAGCCTTCGGAGTATCCTCAGGGGAATTTCCCCGAAGTGGCTATTGCCGGGAAATCGAATGTCGGGAAGTCTTCATTGATCAATACTCTGGTGAATCGGAAGAACCTGGCCAAAACCAGCTCCAGCCCCGGGAGGACGCAGATGATCAATTTCTTCCGGGTGAACGACAAAATTTCCTTAGTGGACCTTCCCGGGTATGGCTATGCCAAAGTCCCCCTTCAGGTAAGAAAAACCTGGAAGCCCATGGTGGAGAGCTATCTGCAGACCCGCAAGGAGGTTCGTTTGCTCATCCTGATTTTGGACGCGCGCCGGGGAGCTTCGCCCGACGACCTGACCTTGCTGGATTGGCTGAATTACCATCAAATTCCCTCCTTAATCGTCCTGACTAAGGCTGATAAGCTCTCACAAATTGAACGGGCCCGCCAGAAGAAGGACCTGGGCGAAATTCCCCTTCTTTCTAAAAAACCTATATCATTCTTTTCTGCACTAACCGGAGAGGGCAAAGAGGAGCTATGGAAGCGGATTCAGGAGGCTTTCGACTGAGTCAGATGAAAGGGCTTACCTGAACCAAACCTCTTCTGAAGGATTTTGATCAATCGATCTGGATAGTTGGTGATGATTCCGTCTATCCCCCAGCGGATGAACTGCTCCATCTCTTCCTCGAAATTTACAGTATAGACATTGACCTTCATTCCCTCCTTGTGGATCTTAGCGATTTTGTCTTTGGTCAGGTAAGCATTCCGTAAGTTTAAAACAGAATAATCATTTCCCCCTTTAACCTCCCGGAGGGAATTCCAGGATTTATGATAGAGCAGAGCTACCCACCCCCGAGGTTCTCTTTTTTTGATCCGTTCCAGCGAAGCGGGATTAAATGAGGAAAAAATCACTTGATTTATCATTCCCGCTTTTTTCACTTCCTGCAAGGCCCGGTCAGCTAAATCGGTGATCGAATATTGGCCAGGGGTTGGGTTTTTTATTTCGATATTGATTAGGATCCGTCCTTTGGCAAGCTCCAGTACTTCTTTTAATGTGGGAATTCGTTCTCCGGAAAATTTCTGCCCAAACCAGGAACCGGCATCGAATTTCTTCAGTTCTTTTAAGGTATAGTCAACAACTTTGCCCTGGCCGTAAGTGGTTCTCTCCAAAGTTTCATCATGAATGACTACTACCTTTCCATCTTGGGAAAGATGAATATCGAGTTCGATCATATCACTGCCTACTTCCATGGCTTTCTGGAATGCCGCCAGGGTGTTTTCTGGAGCTGCGCCCGAAAAACCCCGATGGGCGATGACCATGACTGGGAGTTTTCCGGTCCAATATGGAACCTTCATTTCAACAACCTTCTTCCCTGCACAACCCATCTGTCCTCCAATACATATGATCAAGATCATCCAGAAAATCTCGAGCCAATTCCCCTGGGCTTTCAAGATTTTCATGGCCATCTCCAGCAGCTTTTTGCTGCCCTCACTTTTCGCTTTCCAGTAATCCATGCATGAAATACCGCTGCATTAGAAGCACTACCAACACAGGTGGCAGGAGAGCCATCATGGCCACGGCCATGACCAGATTCCACTCGGGAGGCTGGGTTCCCGTAGGGATGGTAGATGCAATCCCCACCACCACTACCCTCATTTTTTCAGAGCTGGTCACCATTAGAGGCCAGAGATACTGGTTCCAGCCGTAGATAAACATCACTACAAACAGGGCGGCGATGTTCGCTCCGGAGTTGGGCAGCAGGATCGACCAGAGAAAACGCAATGGGCCAGACCCGTCAATTTTGGCTGCATCCACCGTCTCGTCTGGAATGGTCAGGTAAAACTGCCGGAAAAGAAATGTGGCCGTAGCCGAGGCGATCAAGGGGACGGTCAGCCCAGCATAGGTATCGATCCAGCCCAACTGGCTGATCACCTGATAGGTGGAGATAATGCGAACGGGGACCGGAAGCATCAAGGTAACAAAAATCATCCAGAAGCATATTTGTTTCCCCCGAAAATTGAAATAGACAATTGCGAATGCAGAGAGGATGGAGATGGCAATCTTACCGATGCTGACGGTTAGGGCCACGATGGAACTGTTGATGAGCAGCCTTCCCAGATCGATACGGTTCCAGATCTTTGTGTAATTTTCTAAGAGATGGTTTGAAGGCAGCAATTTTTGGGGAGTCTGGGTTACTTCCTGCATGGTCTGGGTGCTGATCACAAAGGCATAATAAAGGGGGAACCCGATCGTCAAGATCGAGGCAATCAGAAGGAAGTGAACGGCGATCTTGGCCCAATCCAGCCGGCCCTTTTTTCCTATCTTGGGGGAACGATGCTCGGTCAATAGAAAACCTTTCTTTCAGTAAACCGGAACTGGAGCACGGTCAAGAAAATCACCAGGGCCATGAGAATGACAGATTGGGCTGCCGAAAGACCCATCCTCAGATGGACGAAACCATCTACATAGGCCTTGTAGACCATAATGGTCGTCGTATCGCCGGGTCCGCCCTGAGTGACTGCATGGATGAGACCAAAGGTCTCAAAGAAGGAAAATACCATGTTCATGACAAATAGAAAAAAGGTTACCGGGGATAAGAGGGGAAAAGTAATCCAGCGGAAAAGTCTGAGTCCACTGGCCCCGTCGACTTTTGCCGCGTCCAAGACGGAATCAGGGATGGTTTGCAGGCCGGCCAGGAAAAAGGCCACATTATAGCCCAGATGGGCCCAGGTGGCCGCAAAGATCACCAGGAGAAGAGCAACCCAGCCTTTAAGAAGCCAGTTGAATTCGTAGGTCGTGACCATCGCCAGAAGGTAACTGAGGACTCCATAGGAGGGGTGAAAGATAAAGAGCCAGATGATCCCGGCAACGGGAGGAGCGACGCCAAAGGTCCAGAGAATCGCAGACCGGTAGAAGGCCAGGCCGCGGATCTTCTGATTGGCCAAAATGGCCAGGAAGAGGGATACGGCCAGGCACAAAAAAGTCACTCCCAGGGAGAAAATGAAAGAATGATAAACACTGCGATAGTATTCAGGGGAGATGAGGAGCTGAATAAAGTTCTCCAACCCCACAAAAATCTGTATGTCCCCAAAGGGAGAGACCTTGAAGGCCGATAGGCGAAGGGAGTCGAAGGCCGGCCAGAAGAAAAAGACCAGGACGACAATCATCTGGGGAGCGATCAGGAGATAAGGAAGCCAGGGATTTTTAAAAATACTTTTTTTCATAACAAATGGGGGAGGAATCTTTCATCCTCCCCCTGTCCTTTAAGCCCAGACTTCATTCCTATCAAACATGGACCAACTTTTTTATTTATACAGAGAAGCAAACTCTTTCAAAGTCGCATTTCCCTTTTTCACCGCATCATCCAAGCCCTGTTTCGGGGTCTTCTTCCCGGAAAAAACGTTCTCCATCTCAGCTTCTATTGTATCCCGGATGGCCACAAAATTCCCCAAGCGTATCCCTTGACTGTTCGGGGTTGTTTTCCCCTTAGTAATTTGGGCGAAAGCGGTCCACAAGTTTGGGTTCTTCCGGAAGTGGTCTTGCGGGAGGGCCTTTACAGCTGATCTACTAATGGGTAAATAACCGGTGTTGGCGTGCCACCAGGCCTGCTGCTCTGTCTGCCCGAGAAACTCGAGAAACTTCGCCACACCCTTATAATATTCCTTCTTGTGCCCCTTCATCACCCACAGGCTGGCCCCTCCAATGATGGAGTTGCCCTGGGGATATCCAGCCAATCTCGGCAGATTTCCTGTGCCCCATTCAAACTTGGCCGTTCTGGTCAAGGTACCTACTAAGGCGGTCGAAGCCAGGCCAGCGGCGGCTTGCCCGTTGATGATGGGCTGATCCCCCCTACTTCCCCTCCCGGAATAACCAAGAATCCCCTCCTTCTGCCAGCGGGTGAGGATATTCAGCACCTGAACTCCAAGCTTACCATTGATCCTTAACTCCGTGGCCATGGCCGCAAAGCCGTTTTCATGATTCGCAAAAGGCTGGTCATGCCAGGTGTGCATGTTCTCCATGAGAGTCCAGGAGGGCCAAGCTACCGTGAAGCCGATTTTGGTGGCGCCAGAGGATACAGCAGCCCTGGCAGAGTTTTCAATCTCATCAAAAGTGGTGGGAGGATTTTGGGGGTTGAGACCGGCCTTCTCGAAGATAGTCTTGTTATAATAAAGAATGGGGGTTGAGGAATTGAAGGGCATTGAGTAAAGGTTTTCCCCTTTAGAGTAATAGGACTTTACCACGCTGATGAAATCAGCCCAGTCAATCTTGATTCCCTGGTCCTTCATCAATTGATAAACCGGATAAATCGCCCCTGAGGAGAGCATGGTCTGAGTACCCACCTCAAAGACCTGCAAAATATGTGGATGGGTCTTCGCCCGGTAGGCGGCAATCCCTGCGGTCAATGTTTGGTCATAACTCCCTTTGTAGATCGCTTTGACCTCGTATTCGGTCTGAGTGGCGTTGAATTTGCTGACCATCTCATTTACCCTTTCGCCCAGAAATCCAGCCATGGCATGCCACCAGATGATGTCGGTTTTGGCCAGAGCTCCTGCTGGGAAGAGGCAGAAGGCCGTAAAAAAAACCGCCATAATAAAAACTTTTGCTTTTCTCTGAATGATTTTCATAAACTCACCTCCATAAGGATTGATGGAAAAATCTTTATAATTAAAAAAATTAAAAGTCAAGAAGTATTCTTTTCTTGCCTCCATTCACTTTTAGAGAATCCTTATTCATGGTCCGGGGGTTCGGGGCGATGAGCGCGGGCAGCATCGGCCGGGAGGAAGCCTCTCGCTTAGGGTCCAGCCGGGCCTCCGCAGAATGAGGCGGGGTGTCTTTTCCCGCCCCCATCCAGGGAACGACCAACGCCTCATGATGCCAAGCGAAGCGCCCTGAACCCCCGGCCCTGGGAGGATCATCCGGCGCTGGGTCCGGGCGAGGAGGCGCTTCGTTTGGCCAAAAAGGCGGCTGTTCTTCCATGGCCTGGAGCTTAACTTCGACCGCTGAGGCAGGCTGGGGTTCTTTTTTGCGCTTTTCCTCTGCGGAAGGAAAGTGGACAAATGGGAGTAAGGCTCATCCCGCCGTTTGCCTAACACTCAGCTCCTCCCCGCCCGGGGATGCAAGTGATTGCCAGGCCCGGGTGGTGGGGCCACAATAAAAGCTAAATTCAAAAGTGAAGGTGGGCAAGGTATTCTTTTCCTGATACGAAAAGTTATAATCACAAAACAGAAAATTGGGTTTTATGCCGAGGGATGAGTCTTGATACTTCGACATAATTGTCGAAGTATCGTAAATTGTCGAAAGGAAAAACTTTTTTAATTCTTTAGAATCATTATATTTTTTTTATAAAAGGGGAAAGTGCTTCGACAATTTTTCCTATTTATTGTAAGAGGATATGTTAGGACTATGCCACCCCTGCTTAAAATTTTTTCCTATATTTTCAATACCTTATATCCATAATTCGATCCTTTTCCCTCCTTGGCACCGGAGTTGCTAAATGGATAGGGTAAAGGGAATGAAAAGAAAGGAGAACAACAAAATGAAGAAAACAATAATCGTTGCCATTGTAGCAGTAGCCTTGCTGGCCACCTCTGGCCTGGCACTGGCCCAAGGCTGGGGAAGAGGAATGGGAATGGGTTCCGGTCCTTGCATGACCGGAGTCGCCCCAATGGGCCCGGGTGCCTGGGGCCCAGGAGGGAATTTGAGTGCTGAGCAAATTCAAAAGATGCAGGCACTCCGGGAGAGCTTCTTCAAGGAGACCGTCCCGTTGCGGAACGAACTCATGACCAAGCAGCTGGAGCTGCGGACACTCTGGGTTCAGGCAAACCCCGACCAGGAAAAAATCCTGGCCAAGCAGAAAGAGATCAACGCCCTGAAGGCTCAACTCCAGGAGAAAGCTACCAAACATCGCTTAGATGTGATGCAGGTTCTCACTCCTGAGCAGCGGGCACAATTCCAGGCTTTCCGCGGGGGCATCGGATACTGCCCCGGACCGGGATATGGAATGAGAGGCGGGTTCGGTCCTGGCCGAGGAATGGGTATGGGGATGGGTTACGGCCCTGGCCCCAGGTGGTAAATTAAAATCCTCATTCACCCCCTCCAGCAAGGGGAGGGCCAATTGAAATTGGCTCTCCCCTTTTTTGTCTTTTCCAAGTCTTTTTTTATGTGTTATCATAACTTAATAAAATGAGCGATGGTTTCGATCCGCTTGCAATGAAAACTGAATCATAACACTACTTTCCTCTCATTTTCGAGGAGTGAGAGCCCCATCTGCCTTTGCGAGGGGTTCCGAACGGAGTAAGGGGATTCCGAAGCAATCCCATGTATT
>Ga0315280_10007417_pt1 | contig 14732 bp, 10 predicted proteins | sample YL17G06_40_MG_FD_203697 | JGI IMG/M metagenome (GOLD analysis project Ga0315280, IMG submission 203697) | Sediment microbial communities from Yellowstone Lake, YNP, Wyoming, USA - YL17G06_40 | ecosystem: Environmental > Aquatic > Freshwater > Lake > Sediment | place: USA: Wyoming | collected...
CCTTTACCAAGACGCTGCCTTTCTCCAGTCTAGATGCAGGCGTCGGGCCCCAGCGATTGGATGACCGCTTTCTGGCGGGAGATGATCTCGCCGCCGCCGATGGCGGCGGGGAAGATCTTGCCGGGGTTGAAGGGCTGCCCTGATGCGAAAGCCACCTGAATGCGCATCATGGCCTCCATGTCGTCATCGGTGAAGATCCAGCGCATGAAGTCGCGCTTCTCCATGCCCACGCCATGCTCGCCGGTGATGGTGCCGCCGGCGTCGACGCAGAGGCGCATTATCTCCGCTCCCGCCTCCAGCACCTTCTCCACCTGGCCGGGCTGGGACTCATCGAATGGGATGTTGGGGTGGAGGTTGCCATCGCCAGCATGGAAGACGTTGGCGATGGGGAAGCCGTACTTCTCACCAACTTGGTAGACGCCTCGCAATACCTGGGGCAGCTTGGTGCGAGGCACTGTGCCATCGAGGATGTAATAGCTAGGGGCCAGGCGTCCCAGGGCTCCCAGGGCTCCCTTTCGCCCCGCCCACAGGGCCTGTCGGTCGCCGGGCGTGAGGCCGATTCGCACCTCGCGAGCGCCTGTGCTCTCACAGACAGCCCGCACGGCCTCTGCCTGCTCCCCCACGCTGTCCCGCAGGCCCTCGACCTCGATGAGGAGGACGGCATCGGCGTCGGGGGGGTAGCCAGCGTGCACGGCCTCCTCCACTGCCCGCATGGTCATCTTGTCGAGCATCTCCAGGGCGGCCGGCAGAATCCCCTTGCCGATGATGGTCGAGACGGCCTGGCTGGCCTGCTCCATCTCGTTGAAGATCGCCAGCAGGGTGATGGTGGCCTCCGGCAGGGGCAGAAGGCGCACGATGATCTTGGTGATGATGGCCAGGGTGCCCTCGCAGCCTATCACCGGGCTGCGGAGGTCGTAGCCCGGCCGGTCGGCGGTCTTGCCCCCCAGCCAGACGATCTGGCCGTCAGCCAGGACCACCTCCAGCCCCAGGATATGATTGGTGGTGACGCCGTAAGCGAGGCAGTGGGGGCCGCCAGCATTTTCAGCCACGTTGCCGCCCAGGGTGCAGGCCTTCTGGCTGGAGGGATCGGGGGCGTAGCAGAGACCGTAGCGGCTCAGGGCGGTGCTGAGGTCCAGGTTCACCAGGCCCGGCTCGACGACTGCCAGGCGATTCTCGGCATCGATCTCCAGGATGCGCGCCATGCGGGTCGTCACCAGCATGATCCCGCCGGCGGTCGGGATGGCGCCGCCGCTGAGGCCGGTGCCTGCCCCGCGGGCGGTGACCGGCAGGCCGCGACGGCGGGCCAGCTTCACGATCTGCGAGACCTGCTGGGCGCTGGTGGGAAGAACGACCGCCTCGGGGAGGCCGCGCTCGATGGTGGCGTCGTACTCGTAGACCAGCAGGTCCTCGGGAGCATGAATAACGGCATCGCGGCCAACGATGGCCTGCAATTCGGCAACGAGCTTGCGGTCAGCCACAGTAACGTCCAGTTTAACATCTGCTGGCGCTTGTCGCCACAAGGAGGGGGGGCTTTGACCTCGGGCTACTCGCTGGCCCAGCCCTTGGCTCGCTCAACCGCTCTCTTCCAGCCCTGGTACAGCTCCTCGCGCTGGCTGGCTTCCATTCGGGGCTCGAACCGTTTGTCCACCCGCCAGTTGCTGGCCAGCTCGTCCTGTCCCTTCCAGAAGTCCACGGCCAGGCCGGCCAGGTAGGCCGCCCCCAGGGCGGTGGTCTCCGTAACCGCCGGTCGCACCACCTCTCGGCCAAGGATGTCGGCCTGGATCTGCATCAGCAGGTCGTTGGCGGCGGCACCGCCGTCGGCGCGCAGCTCTGGCAGAATCAGGCCGCACTCGCTCTCCATGGTTTCGATGACGTCGCGCGTCTGGAAGGCGATGGCCTCCAGGGTGGCCCGCACCAAGTGGGCGCGGGTGGTGCCGCGACTGATGCCCACGATGATGCCCCGCGCCAGGGGGTCCCAGTGGGGGGCGCCCAGGCCGACGAAAGCGGGCACCACGTACACCCCCGCGCTGGAGGGCACGCTGGCGGCAACCGCCTCGCTCTCGGCGGCGGTGGCTATCAGCCCCAGGCCGTCCCGCAGCCATTGCACCGCCGCCCCGCCGATGAAGATGCTCCCCTCGAGGGCGTACTCTACCCTTTGGCCCAGGCCCCAGGCGATGGTGGTTATGAGGGAGGAGCCCAGAGGGAGGCTATCGTGGCCGACGTTCATCAGGACGAAGCAGCCGGTGCCGTAGGTGTTCTTGCCCATGCCCACCTGAAAGCAGGCCTGGCCGAAGAGGGCGGCCTGCTGGTCGCCAGCAATGCCGGCGATGGGGATGGCTGCCCCCAGAAGGGATGGCTCGGCCTCGCCGAAGACGCCGCAGGAGGGAAGGGCGGCCGGCAGGAGGGAGGAAGGAACGGCCAGCTCGCGCAGGATGTCTTCGTCCCAGGCAAGCCGGGAGATGTTGAACATGAGGGTTCGCGAGGCGTTGGAGTAGTCGGTGGCGTGGATGCGGCCGCCCGTCAGCTTGTGGAGGAGCCAGCAGTCCACCGTGCCGAAGAGGAGCTGGCCGCGCTCGGCCCTGGCGCGAGCGCCGGGGATGTTGTCCAGCATCCAGGCGACCTTGGTGCCCGAGAAGTAGGGGTCGATGACCAGCCCCGTCTTCTGGCGAAACGATGGCTCCAGCCCCCGCGCCTTCAGCTCCTTGCACAAAGGGGCCGTGCGGCGACACTGCCAGACGATGGCGTTGGCCAGCGGTTCGCCCGTCTGGCGATCCCAGAGGATGGTGGTCTCCCGCTGGTTGGTTATGCCGATAGCGGCCACCTGGGAGGCGCGGGCGCCAGCCGCCGCCAGCACCTCTCGCGCCGAGGTCAGTTGCGACTGCCAGATCTCCTGGGGGTCGTGCTCCACCCAGCCGCTCTGGGGATAGATCTGGCGGATGGGGTGACCGGCGCTGGCCAGGGGCTGGCCCTGGCGGTCGAAGAGGATGGCCCGCGAGCTGGTGGTTCCCTGGTCGAGGGCCAGGATGTATTCGGACAAACCCGGCCTCCTATCTGGGGCTCGACTTCGTATGGTAGCACGCGCCTGCGGTTGGGAACAGCGACCGATGCTATAATGGTGGCGGATGTCATGACTACTGCCGCTACCTTAGCCGATATCTTGGACGCTCGCACCAAAGAGGGCGAGCTGTACGAGCGGCTGGACGGCAACAAGGTTCGCTGCTACGCTTGCGGCCATCGCTGCCTGATCCTCGATGGCCTGCGAGGCATCTGCAAGGTGCGCTTCAACCGCGGCGGCAAGCTATTCGTGCCCAGCGGCTACGTGGCCGCTCTCCAGTGCGACCCCACGGAGAAGAAGCCCTTCTACCACGTCCTGCCCGGCTCCAGCACCCTAACCTTTGGCATGCTGGGCTGTGATTACCACTGCCCCTACTGCCAGAACTGGCTCAGCTCGCAGGCGCTGCGCGACCCGGTGGCTGGCCACGTCCCCGAGGCCATCAGCGCTCAGGAGATAGCGGCCATCGCCGTGCGCACGGGCGCCGAAACCGTCGGCAGCTCCTACAACGAGCCCCTTATCACTTCCGAGTGGGCGGTGGAGATCTTTCGCCTGGCCAAGGAAAAGGGCCTGAAGACGCTCTACGTGTCCAATGGCAACGCTACCCGCGAGGTGCTGGAGTACCTGCGGCCCTGGCTGGACTGCTTCAAGGTGGACCTCAAGTCGATGTCCGCCAAGAGCTATCGCGTTCTCGGGGGCAAGCTGGCCAGCGTCCTGGAGGGCATCCGCATGGCGGTGGAGATGGGCTTCTGGGTGGAGGTGGTGACCCTGGTGGTGCCCGGCTTCAACGACTCCGATGAGGAGTTGCGGGAGGCCGCCGATTTCCTGGCCTCGGTCTCCCCCGACATTCCCTGGCACGTGACCGCCTTCCACAAGAACTACAAGATGACCGATCCCGACGACACGCCGCCGGCGACACTCCTGCGGGCGGCCGACATCGGCAAGGAGGCGGGCGTCCGCTATGTCTACGCCGGGAACCTGCCGGGCATGGTGCGCTCCCTGGAGAACACCTACTGTTACAACTGCAACGAGCTGCTGGTGGAGCGGGTTGGCTTTCAGGTGAGGCAGTATCGCATGGAGGAGGGCGGCCGCTGTCCCTCCTGCTCGACGGCCATCCCCGGCGTCTGGTGGTAGCACCGCCAAGTTTGGCCAAGGCTACGGCAAGAGGCCCCTGGTGAGAGGGGCCTCGCTTTTCGCCTGCGCTTGGTGTTACTTGAGGCGGGGGCCGATGGGGATGACGTAAGCCTGGCCGGCGTCTTGCCGCGTGCCCTCGGGCCCGTCGGCAGCGCCAGCGGCCGCCAGCAGATCGGCTTGGCCGTCGCCGTCCCAGTCCGCCGCCGCAACCCACACGCCGAAGTCGTCTCCCTGATGCTCGCCGAAGATGGCGGCCCTGTGCTCGCCCAGGGCAATGTCTACCGTCTGGCTCGGGGAAGCAGAGCCAAGCACTATGTACACCTCGCCCGCGTCCTGGCGGCGGTTGTCGGGCCCGTCTCCCTTCTCTGCCCCCACGATGATGTCCGCCAGCCCGTCCCCATCCAGGTCGCCGCTGGCCAGGGATGCGCCCAGGCGGTCGTCGGCGTTGGCGCCCAGGATGGTCACGTCCTGCTCAGCAAGGGCGATGTCGAAAGAACCGTGCAGGGATGGCGAGCCGAAGACAACGTAGGCTTCGCCGGCGCTGTCGCGGGCGTTGTCGGGCCCATCGGCCCTGGGTGCGCCGATGAGGAGATCGTCGATACCGTCGCCGTTCACGTCGCCGCTGGCAACTGCGTGGCCCAGGTGATCCTCCGTGTCGGCAGCGGCCACCGTCACATCGGGGAAGGTGGAGGCGAGGTCCAGAATGCCACCGAGGGAGGGGGAGCCAAAGATGACATAGACCTCACCGCCGTCGTGACGGCTGTTGTCAGGGCCGTCGGCTCTGAAGGCGGTGACTATGAGGTCGCCGATGCCGTCCTTGTTCAGGTCACCCATTGCCAGTTGATGGCCTAGCTGATCGTCGGCCTCGGCGCCGATGAGGGCCAGATCGTACTCGCCCTGGGCCATATCTCTGGCCCCCGACAGGGACGGCGTGCCGAGAATCAGATAGGCCTCTCCGCCCTGATAGCGGGCGTTCTCTGGCCCGTCGGCCAGGAAGGAGGCGAACAAGATGTCCTGGATGCCGTCGGCGTTGGCATCGCCGGTGGCCAGGTCGGCGCCCAGGCGGTCTTCTTGTTCGGCGCCGAAGAGGGTGAGGCCCTGCTCCCCCAGAGCGATGTCTATCGTTGGCCCCAGGGTGGGCGAGCCGAAGATCACATAGGCTTCGCCGGCGTTGGGCCTCTCGTTGCCAGGGCCGTCGGCCAGGAGTGCCCCTACCAGGATGTCGTCGATGGCGTCGCCGTTGACGTCGCCGGCGGCCGCGGCGAAGCCGAGGGAATCGCCGCTGTCGGCGCCTAATATGGTGACGTCCTGCTGGCCCTCAGCGAAGTCGACGGTCTGGCCCCGGTTCGAGGGGCCGAAGATGACGTAGACCTCGCCGCAATCGGGCCTGCTGTCCTGGGGGCCGTCGGCGTTGTAGGCGCCGACGATGATGTCCTGGTGGCCGTCGCCGTTGACGTCGCCGGCAGCTAAAGCTCTCACTCTATCGCCTGTCTGAGCGCCAAACAGGCTCAGGGCGGGGCGTTGGCGAGCCAGGTCGATGGTTAGCGGCCCCTGAACGTTCGGCTCCCCTCCCAGGCAAGCCGTTAGAGCGGCGGTCAGAAGGGCGATAGGCATCAGCGCCAGCCAGAAGGGCCGCCTGGCCGGGGCGCGGCTAGGCCTCCTTCGGCCGAGGTTCGCAGGCGCGGGCCTTTCCACAGAGTGTGCTTCAGGCCTCCCGGGCTACCGTCTACGGCTTGGCTCCGCCGCCGAGCAGGGAGTTGAGGAGGTCGGATACCGGGAAGGGCGGGTACTCCTGCGTCAGGGAGAACAAGTAAGCGGTCATCCGCGTCTGCCAGCGGAGGTATCCCAGCACGAATTCGAAGAAGCGGCGGGGGTAGCGCTCGTTCAGCAGGGCGTCGATGACCGTCCAGGGCAGGATCAGGATAAAGGCGATGCCGAACAGGCCCAGAACGAAGCCGTGAGGAATGAGCAATATCGGTCTGGGAAGGGCATCGAGCCAGGCCGGGTTGCCGCTCGGCTTGAACTCAACCTTGACGGAGCTTCCGACGGCCTTGTCGGGTAGCTCGTCGGTGAGGAAGAACGCGTAAGCATAGAGGGCCACCAGCATGCTGGCATAGCGGCTGAATTCGGGTCCGTCCTCCTCGATGTACTTCTCGCCGCCCTTTTTGCCCACCCTGTAAGCAATCATGATGGGGGCGACGATGTATGCCAGAAAGCCGATGATCCCCCCAGCGAACCAGAGCACAAACAAGGCGAGGATGTGCATAATGCCCTGATCTCTGGGGACCTTCTCGCGGCAGGTCATGTCCAGCGTGGCGGGATAGGCTGCGGCCATGGCTCCCTCCTTCTTCCCGAATACAGCTGAGGTGGCCAGATCGATGCTCTTGGTTTCGCAGCCAATGATGGCGCTCAGCTATCGCCTTGTCAACTGCAAACGAAAGCTGGCTGCTGGAGACCTTCGCTAATATCGGGGTCTACGCCCTCTACTCGTAGCGGAGGGCCTCGGCGATGGTGATGCCTGCCGCCAGCCGCGAGGGCAGGATGGTCATCAGGAAGGAGGCTCCGTAGGCGAAGGCGGCGGTGAGGAGAATTTGCCACCACGGGATGATGAAGCCCATGTCGATGTTGGACAACTCGTCGCTGTGGAGGATGTTGAACGAGAGCAGCACCGCCAGCCCGACGCCGGTGGCGATGCCCAGCAGGGCGATAAACGATGACTCCATGATGAAGCTGAGGGCCACGGTGCCGCGGGTGTAGCCGATGGCTCGCAGCATTCCAATCTGGCGGCGCCGCTCCACCACCGAGCGGAAGGCTATAACCCCCACGGCGGCTGTGCCCACCAGCAGGCCCATGCCCATAAAGCCCTGGATCAGGTAGAAGAAGCTGGTGGAAGTGGCCTGCTGCTTTTCGATCTCGTCCTTCAGGGATACCGCCTGGGCGCCGCTGGTGACCAGGGCCGACTCGATGGCCTTGGCCATGTCGCCGGGGTCCACGCCCGGCCGCACCTTCACGTAGAAGCGGGAGAACTCAGGCTTGCCGAAGACATCGTTGAAGGTCTGCTCTGAGGTGTAGAGGCCATAGAAGTTGGCGCTGGGGCCGAAGTCGATCACCCCTATCACCGACAGCTCGGCCGTCTTCTTGCTGGCCGGATCGCGCAGCTCCAGCGCCAGCGGGTCCATGACCTCGGCGGTCTCGTCGAAATCCCGGACGTGGAATTCCTCGCCGCCGAAGCTGCCGAAGCCACCCGCAGAGACAGCGAAGGAGTCGATCACCGCCAGGCCGGGCGTAGTGCGGATGGCCTCCCATACGGCCTCGTCATCGGGGTACTGGCGGGCGCGCGTCTGGAACCTGATCTGCGAATCGCGGACGAAGGCATCGTCCATGCCCAGCACCGGGTAGTCTTCCCACTCCTCGCTTGCTCCAACCTGCCGCAGCTCCGAGCCGACGAAGAGATCGGGCAGGCGCACCGCGCCCACGGCGGCGAACTGGTCGGTATCCACTGAGCCTTCCTTGTCCAGGGCGGCCACGAGCTCGCCCACCGGGTTGTTGGGGTTCTCGGTCACCACAATGTCCCAGCCGCCGCGGGAGTCGTCGCGCAGAAACAGGGCGTTGAAGTTGGTGTTCATGATGGACATCACCACCACGGCGAAGACTACCAAGGCGATCATGGCGAGGGTCATGCCGGTGCGGAACTTGTTGGCCAGGGGATAGGCGACGGCAATGCGCAGGGCGGGCAGGATGCGGCCAAGCCAGCCGCCGGCCCGCTCTAGAAAGCGGAGGAGGATGTCGGCGTTGTAAACGATGACGAAGGTGGCCGCGGCCACCATGAAAATGCCGCTGAGGAAGAACATCTCGATGTTGGACTCCATCTTGGGCAGGAGTCTATCGATTGTCCCTGAGGGGAGGGCCCAGAATGCCAGAACGGCCAGGCCGACAATGGTGAAGACGGGCCGCTCTGGCAGAGCGAAGTAGCGCATGACCGGAACCAGGCTCAGCAGGGCGATGGATACGCCAAGGGCGAAGGGAGCAAGCAGCCCAGAGGCGACGCCGACCCAGGCGAGGAAGACCCCAAAAAGGATGGCGATGATGCCCAGGATGAGCGTGCGGCGTCTCGCTCGCCGGTAGGTGGGCTCGGGGATGTCACGGATGGCCCGGACGATGTTGAGGCGGCTCACCCGCCAGGAGGAGATGACGACGGTGACGAAGGTGACCACCACCCCCAGGCAGTAGGAGATGATCAGGCTGCGGGGTGTGACGTAGGGGGTGATGCTAATGTCCATCTGGGCGAAGAGACTGGCCATGACCCGGGCCATGCCGATGGCCACCAGCACGCCCAGGCCAGCACCCACCAGTGCAGCCCCCAGGTTGTAGGCCATGCCCTCTGAGAGGAAGGACTGGACGAGCTGGCTGCGCTTGCTGCCCACGGCGCGCGCCATGCCCATCTCGGGCTTTCGCTCTGCCGCCAGCATGACGAAGATCATGAAGATGAGTAGGATGCCGGCGGCGATGGAGAACAGGCCCATCACCAGAAACATGGTGGACATGACATTGCCCAGGAGCTCGGCCATCTGCACACTGTCCTGTTTCATCTTCTCCACGCTCAGGTTGGGGTTGGTGAGAGCAGCCTCCACCTTCTGGGCCACCGTATCGGAGAGGGCCATGCCGTCGCGCACCCCGCCCCGGTTGGAGATGCCGATGAAGTCGAGCTCTCCCTCGCGGTCGAAGAGCCGCTGGGCCACGTCCAGGCGGGTGACTAAGCCCTCCCGGGAGGATTGTTGTTCGTCGGTGCCGATGGCGCCCGTCGCGACTCTATCCCTGACGATGTCGACCACCCTAAAGGCGTTGGGGATTCCGCGAATGAAAACTTGAAGGGTATCGCCCGGCTGGGCGTCAAGCTCCTCCTGGGCGCTCTCGTTGAGGTAGATCTCGTTGTTGGCGAGGGCGCCGACATCCAGCACCTTGCCGCCGCGAGAGACGATGTCGGGGAAGCTCTCCATGCGCTCGGGGTCCATCCCCGTGAAAACGGCGGAGGGGGTGCTGAGGCCCGTCCGCGGGTTGATGACCGGCACCGGCTCGAAGAGGGCCGGGGCAATGCCGTCGATGTCGGGGTCGTTGCCCAGGGCCGTCTCGAGCTGGGCGACGGTGTCTTCCGGAACGAAGGGATCAGCCGCCGACACGCCAGTCTTCTGGACTTTGAACTCCACGATCTCGTCGACGTGCCCACTCAGTTCGTAGGCGAAGTTGGTGACGCTGCGGTCGACGGTGTCGCCGGTGGTGAGGGCGGCGGAGATGATGAGGGTGCTGAGCATCAGGCCGATGACGATGAGGACGGTCTGGGCCATCCGGCGGGGGATGTTGCGCACGCCCATCTTGAACATGATGCGGTTGCGCAACAGCACGTAGACCACAACCGCCAGCGAGACCAGGAGGCCGGCCACCAGGCCCAGCATGATGTAGTTCATCGACAGGCCGAACAGTTCGTCCACCGGCGGCCGCTCCTAAACCTGCTCAGGGGCTGGGTTGGAAGGCTGCTTGGCGTGGTCAGTGCGCTTTTCGTCCACTATCAGGCCGTCCACCATGTAGACGATGCGCTGGGCGTAGGCAGCCATCTTGGGGTCGTGGGTGACCAAAACGAAGGTCTGGCTGCTGGCTTTGTTCAGCTCGCGCAGCAGGTTCATGATCTGATCGGCGTTGGTGCTATCGAGGGAGCCCGTAGGCTCGTCCGCCCAGACGATGGCTGGATCGTTCACCAGGGAGCGGGCCACCGCCACTCGCTGGCGTTCACCGCCGGAGAGCTCGGCCGGCCTGTGGCTGGCCCGGTCGGCGAGATGGACGAACTCCAGGGCGTGCATGGCGGCCTCCCGGGCCGCCTTGGCTGGGGTGCCCGAAACCAGCAGGGGCAGCTCCACGTTCTCCACCGCCGAAAGGATGGGCAGGAGGTCGTAGACCTGAAAGACGAACCCCATGTTGCGAGCGCGGTATTCCGTCTTGGCGTTGTCGGACAGACGGTTGATGTCGGTTCCATCGACGATGACCTGGCCGTTGTCGATGTCGTCGAGGCCGCTGAGGCAGTTGAGGAGGGTGGTCTTGCCGCAGCCGGAAGGGCCCATGATGGCCACCATCTCGCCCCGCTCGACCGAGAGGGAGACACCCCTCAGCGCCCGCACCTTGGAATAGCCGGTGTCGTAGGTCTTGACCACATCCGTGGCCTGGATGATAAGGTTGGCCACTGCAGGGGTGCCATCGTGGTCCTGGTCCTCTCTGTTCCCAACTGGCAAGGCTAGTTCTACCTCCGGTCACGCTATCTGGGGAATTCTACCTTCTCTGGCGATGGCGGCGGGCAGCCCTGAAAGCTCAGGCAGACGCCTGGATCAAGTTTATCGCCCCAGCATGTGCAGCACAAGCGCTCCGGCCCCTAAGCGTCGTCGGGCAGGGAGGGTCGCTGTGGGCTGCCTGCCTGGCTCATGATTGGTGGGTTCTGGACTCCCGGGGTTCACACACAACCCCAGCCTTCAGGCTGGGGCCGAGAATCAAGCCATCAACGGTGGACCGGCCACCTATCCCCGGCCTGGTTGACAAGCTGGCAGGGGCAGGGATATATGGAGATGCCACCCAGGCACCACTTCAAGGGGAGGAGGCCCAATGCACCATGAAGGCTGACCAGCTCGTCCAGCTCACCATCGCCGAGGCCGCTCGCTCCTTCCAGGCGGGCGAGTTGTCGCCGCTGGAGCTCACCCGCGCCTGCCTGGAGCGCATCGAAGCCCTGGATCCGAGGCTGAACGCTTTCATCACCCTCCTCCCCGAGCTGGCGATGGCCGAGGCGAGAGCGGCGGAGCAACGCCTCGGCCGCGGCAAGCGCCTGGGCCCGCTGGACGGCATCCCCTTCGCCATCAAGGACCTCTACGAGACCAAGGGCATTCGCACCACCGCCGGATCGAAGATCCTGGCCGACTACGTTCCGGCGGAGGATGCCACCTGCGTTCGCCGTCTGCGGGAGCAGGGCGTGGTGCTGCTGGGCAAGCTCAACATGCACGAGTGGGCCTACGGAGGAACCAGCGTGGTCTCCCATTTTGGGCCGACTCATAACCCCTGGGCCCTGGATCGAATCACCGGCGGCTCCAGCGGCGGGTCGGGCGCGGCTCTGGCCGCCTCCCTCTGCCTGGGCTCGCTGGGCTCGGACACTGGCGGCTCCATCCGCATGCCGGCCTCCATGTGCGGCATCGTCGGGCTCAAGCCGACCTACGGCCGGGTGAGCAAGCACGGCGTTGTCCCCCTGAGCGGCTCCCTGGACCACGCCGGGCCCATGACTCGCAGCGTGGAGGATGCCGCCCTCGTCCTCCAGGCCATCGCCGGCTCTGACCCAAATGATCCCACCACCGAGGAGGTGCCCGTGCCGGACTACCTGGCGGCTCTGAGCGGGGGGGTGCGAGGGCTACGGGTTGGTGTGCCCGACAAGGACGTGCTCGTGGGCCTGGACAAAGAGGTGGAGGCACGCTTCCAGCAAGCCCTGAAGCTGCTGGCGGGCCTGGGTGCCTCGCTGGTGGACGTGGAGATTCCCAGCCTCCAGCAGGCCACTGCCATCTGGCCGGCGATAGCGGGGCCGGAGGCGGCGGCCTTCCATCGGCGGAACTTGGAGGAGCGGCCGCAGGACTTCAGCGAGCAGGTGCGATTACGGCTGCAATTGGGGTTGCAGCTACGGGCGGTGGACTATCTGGCGGGCCTGGAAGGCCAGCGGCGGCTTCGGGCCGAGATCGAAAAGCAGTACGCGAAGATCGACGTGCTGGCGACGCCGACCACCGCCTTCACCGCTACCACGATCGAGGACGAGCTCTCTGTCAGCGGCCGCGAGTCCCACATCCACCGTTTCACGTGCCCCTTCAACCTGACCGGCCAGCCCGCTATCTCCCTGCCCTGCGGCTTCGACAGCCGAGGGCTGCCGGTAGGGCTGCAGATCGTCGGCCGGCCGTTCGATGAGGAGACCGTGCTGAGGGTCGCCCACGCCTACGAGCAGGCCATCGACTGGCACTTGCGCCGCCCACCGCTGGACTAGCCGCGGGGGACGCCCCTGCGGCCTTCGGCCGCTTCGGCCAGAAGGGCCTGCCGAAGGGTGGGCAGTCTCGTCAACCGCCGGCAGCGGGTGGGAGGAGGGTCACCTCATCGTCCGGCATCACAGGGGTGTCCAGCCCGTTAAGGTCACGGATGTCCCTCCCGTTCACGAACACGTTCACGAACCGGGGGATGTTGCCATCCTCGTCCAGCAGGCGCTGAGCGAGGCTGGGCCGTAGCTCCACCAGGCGGTTGAGAAGATCGCGAACAGTGGCGCCATCTGGCAGGGCCACATCGATCTCCCGCTCGCCGGCTAGCTCTCGGAACGAGGCATACAGCCGAACAGTCGTGACATGAGACGTAGGCTTCACCTACCCCTAGATGATCTTCAGGGCCTTCAGCTTCTCCTCCGGTACGACGCCCTTCCGCCAGCCGCGCGCCTCGTAATACTCCTGAAGCATCTGGTCCAGCTCGCAGACCTGCCCCTTGGAGGCGGGGCTTTGGGAGGGTTCGTTGAGGAAGCGGGCGGGCAGGGTGTCGGAGCCTTCGCCGATACCGGCCAGGTTGTTGTAGTAGCGCTCCAGGTTGTAAATGCGCTCGCCGATGGTGAGAAGGCCCTCCGCATCCATGGGCACGCCGACCATCGCCGAGTACTGGGCGGCGTAGTGGTCGGGGTTCTCGGCGAAGGTGGAGAACTTGCAGATGTCGAAGGAGTCGGAGAGAGCCTGAAAGTCCTGGAAGAGCTTGAGCAGCTTGCCCTTGCCCTGCCAGGCGAGCGGGTCGGTCTTCTCGGGGACGCCGACGATCTCGCTGGCTGGGGTGTAGCCTCGGAGGTGGCAGGCACCGCGATTGCTGGTGGCGAAGCCCAGCCCCATACCCTTCAGACCCCGCGGGTCGTAGGCGGCGATGGCCTGCCCCTTGACGGTCATGGCTATGCTGGGGTCGCCGAAGGCCTTGGCCGCCCGCGCGGTGCCCTCGGCCAGGGTGTCGCCGATGCCCTCCCGCTTGCCTGTCTTGTGCACCAACTCCACCATCTTGTCGACGTCGCCCCAGGCCACGCGCTCCCTGATCAGTTCCTTCTCGCTGGCCTCCATGGTCATGGCCAGCACGTTGCCCATCTCGATAGTGTCCATGCCGTAGTCATTGCACAGGTCGATGAGGAAGGCAATGGAGTCGCGGTTGCCGTTGTCGCACTGAGCACCGAAGGCCCAGGCCGACTCGAACTCGAAGCTCTCCATGCGCACGTGGAACTTGCCCGGCTCGGTCTCCACCTCCTTCTTGCAGGCGACAGGGCAGGCGTGGCAGGTGGGGTTGTCCACCAGGATGGTCTGCTGGATGTGGTGACCGCTGATGTTGAAGGCGTTGGCAAAGCTGGTGAACTGGGCGTTCTTGGCGGGCAGGGCGCCAATGGCGTTGACGGCCATCATAAGGCTATTGGTGCCGTACACCGACAATCCGCCCTTGCGGGGCGCTAGAGTGGCGTCCTCGTTGATGGCCTTGAGAACGTCCTTGTGGGCCTTTTTGAAGGCCTCCCGATCCTTAGGCTTGGGTAGCTTCTTGGCGGCCTTGATGACGATCGCCTTCAGGTTCTTGCTGGCGCCTACGGCGCCGGTGCCGCCGCGGCCAGACGACCGGTCGTTCTCATTCATCCAGTTAGCGAAGCGCACCAGCTTCTCCCCCGCCTGGCCGATGGTCACCACGCTCACGTCCTTGCCATGGCGCTCTTGGAGGATCTTGATGGTTTCGTGGGCGCCCTTGCCCCAGAGGTCGCTGGCGTCTTTCAGTTCGACCTTGCCAGCCTGGACGTAGGCATATACGGGCTTCTTCGCCTTGCCCTTGAAAATGAGGCCGTCGAGGCCAGCCCACTTCAAGCGAGCGCCCGACCAGCCGCCGTGGTGGGAGTCGGTGACGGTGCCGGTCAGCGGCGACTTAGTGACCACGGCCATCCGACCGCTCATGGTAACATCCGTGCCGGTCAGGGGACCGACAAGGAAGCAGATGATATTGTCCGGCAACAGGGGGTCGACCCGAGGCCCGTTGTCAAAGACGTACTTTACGCCCAGACCACGGCCGCCAATGTACTTACGGGCGTCCTCCTCGTTGATCCCCTCGTACTTGACCTCGCCGGAGGTCAGGTCGATGCGCGCCACCCGGTCGGCGTATCCACCCAGTTCCATGACCACGCTCCTTTCTCAGCGGCGGCTCGCCGCAGCCTTTTAGTGAAGAGCAATCCTATTTTTGCGCATAGCGAGCGCCTTGACAAGAGCCAAAATTCGCTGAAATGAAGAACCGCGCGTAGTACTGGCAGATTGGCGACTGATGGCTGCACCACCCTGTCGTTGGCATGGGGGCCAGCGGCACGGCTGGAAATGTTTGACGCAGACATGCAAGTGTTTCGCCTTAGGTGGGACGGGGAGGGCCAGAGCGTCTCTCGCCGCTCGTCCCGAGCCTGTCGAAGGATGAGCGGGGCTCATGGTTCGACAAGCTCACCATGAGCGGC
>Ga0315280_10007418_pt1 | contig 14732 bp, 17 predicted proteins | sample YL17G06_40_MG_FD_203697 | JGI IMG/M metagenome (GOLD analysis project Ga0315280, IMG submission 203697) | Sediment microbial communities from Yellowstone Lake, YNP, Wyoming, USA - YL17G06_40 | ecosystem: Environmental > Aquatic > Freshwater > Lake > Sediment | place: USA: Wyoming | collected...
CCCTGAGCACCCAATCCCAGAGATGAGAACAATCTCGTCCTTCTCGTAACCGATCCGATCAATCCCCCTGATGAGGGCCCCCAACATGATGCCGATTCCACACCCAGGACACCAGACATGCGGAAACTTCTTGTCATGCCGGAGATATTTATGAATTAATTTGGTGACCTCAGGCATCAGGATACCTCCCGGTAATAATCACTGCAAAATGGTCAGTGAAAATTTAGCAATGCAAAATGAAACCAAAAACTTCTCCTCTTGAATTCTTTAACATTGTTAATTGATCATTGCCAATTGCTCATTTTGCAATGAACCTTATGAAACGACTTCCTGGATTCGATTTAATATTTCATCAGGAGTGATGATGGTACCATCCACTTTGTTAAGGGTGAAGACCTTTGCGAGACCTCGGTTTACCCGCTTCACCTCCCGGGAGATCTGACCCATATTCATTTCAGGAACGATGAGAATCCTCGAGGTCTGAAGGATTCTTTCCACGGCAGACCTCATAAAAGGCCAAATCGTGATCAATCTAAGAAGTCCCACTTTTAAACCTTTTCCCCTGGCTTCGATCACTGCTCTTTTGGCAGACCGAGCAACACATCCATAAGCGACGATCGTCACCTCAGCATCCTCTGTTTGGAAAAATTCTGCGGTTTGAATCTCTGAAAAATGGGAGCTGATCTTTCGATGAAGCCTTGCAATAAAGGGCCCAATCTCATCTGGCCTCGAGGTTGGAAATCCACGAATGTCATGGGTGAGACCTGTGACATGGTACCGATAGCCCTCCCCAAAATTAGCCATGACCGGAATGCCGCTGGGTGTATCCTCATAAGGAATATACCATTCCGGTGGAACGGTGGGTTTAACCCGATTGAAAACCTCCACCTCTTCTCCGTCCGAAAGGACCATTTTCTCGCGCATATGAGCGACGACTTCATCGATCAGAAGAATGACTGGTGTTCGATATTTTTCTGAGAAGTTGAAGGACTTGATGGTCAGGTCGTAACATTCACGGACGGTTGAGGCAGAAAGGACAATGATGGGGTGATCACCATGAGTTCCCCACCGAGCCTGCATGACATCACTTTGGGAGGGGAAGGTTGGAAGGCCTGTACTCGGTCCCCCACGCATCACATTAACAATGACACAGGGGATCTCAGCAATGATCGCAAAGCCTAAATTTTCCTGCATGAGCGAAAACCCAGGGCCACTGGTTGCAGTCATTGCTTTCACTCCTGCCAGAGAGGCACCGATCACTGCACCGAGACTTGCGATTTCATCCTCCATCTGGATGAAAGTCCCATCCACCTCAGGAAGCCTAACGGATAAGACCTCAGAGATCTCCGTAGCTGGAGTAATGGGGTAGCCAGCAAAGAAACGGCAACCCGCTCGGAGGGCTCCCTCCACGACCGCTTCATTGCCCTGGAGTAACAATTCTTTCTGGCGAGATTTCTTCTTCCTTTGGCTCTCTCTCTTCACCTTTTATCTCTACTCTCTTTTTCTCTTTGGTTCCCTTTTCCACGGTGATGGCAAAATCAGGACAACGGATCTCGCACCATCCGCAATTAATACATTTCTCAATATCCTTCACATAAGGATTACCTGCTTCGTCTTTGGCCAAAGCACCTGTCGGGCAGAAAGCCACACAAATCCCACACGCCTTGCACCAAGCCTTGAAAATGTCGATCTTCAGCCCTTCTTTCTTTTTTTTCGTCTCCACTACACGCTCCAATATTAACTTCCCCTCTCCAGCGAAAGGGGGAAGTCGAGAAATCACTCTGTCAAATTTATTCCATCTATTAATGATAAATTAAAAAGAGAAGTGTTGTCAAAGGTTTTTGATGATGGCAGAGGCAAATTCAGAACATTTGACCCTTTTAGCTCCCTTCATCTGACGGGCAAGATCATAAGTGACCATCTTTTTCGAGATGGTCTTCTCTAAGGCTTCTGTAATTCTTTGCGCTACCTCGGCCCAGCCCAAGTAATCAAACATCATCGCCCCAGAAAGCATGAGGGATCCAGGATTGATCACATCTTGATTGGCATATTTGGGCGCTGTCCCATGGGTGGCCTCAAAGACAGCAACCCGGTCTCCAATGTTCCCACCAGGGGCCATGCCAAGGCCTCCCACCTGGGCAGCCAACGCATCCGATATATAGTCTCCATTGAGATTGGGCATCGCCAATATGTCATACTCTTCAGGCCTTAAGAGGATTTGTTGGAACATTGCATCCGCAATCCGATCTTTGATGACAACCTTTCCAGGAGGAATATTTTTCATTCCTTCCTCGCCGAATTCGCGTTCGAAAAGAACTTTATCTCCAAACTCCTCCCTGGCCACTTCATATCCCCAATCCCGAAATGCACCTTCGGTGAACTTCATGATGTTCCCCTTATGAACCAAAGTGACACTCCCCCGGCCATGAGAGAGTGCATATTGGATGGCCATTCGGACAAGCCGTTTTGTCCCAAAACGACTGATGGGTTTAATTCCAATACCAGAATCCTCCCGAATCCTTTCCCCCATCTCCTTCTCAAGAAACTCCCTCAATCGCAATGCCTCTTTTGATCCTTCCCTCCACTCAATCCCTGCATAGACATCCTCGGTGTTTTCTCGAAAAACGACCATGTCCACCTTCCCCGGATGCTTCAATGGACTTGGAGTTCCTGAGATATACTTCACGGGTCGAATGCAGGCATAGAGATCGAGCCCTTGTCTCAATAATACATTGATGCTTCGAATCCCTTCCCCCACCGGCGTTGTCAGCGGACCTTTAATCCCGACCTTATATTCGCGAATCGTCTCAATCGTCTCCTCCGGAGCCCACTCCCTTTTCAATTGGGAGGCCTTCTCTCCTGCATAGACCTCGAGCCAGTGAACCCTCTTTTTAACTCCATAACATTTCTCTACCGCGGCATTGAAGACCCGGACAGAGGCCCTCCAAATATCTGGTCCCACCCCATCCCCTTCGATGTAAGGAATGACCGGTTGATCAGGAACTTCAAGCCTCCCATCCTTGTTGTACTGAATTTTTTCTCCAGTCATATTTATCTCCGTTCAGGATATAAAAAGTAGCGTCGGCATTGATTGCCAACGATGCCCGCCTATCCTAATCCCCCCCCCAACCCCCCTTTGGTAAAGGGGGGAGAGGGGGGATTATATTTCCCAAAAACTAAAGTGGTACAATTACCTCCAAAGGCAAAGGAGTTGGAGAGTACAACCCTTACCTCCATTCCACGAGATTTACCTGGCACATAATCCAGATCACAATCCCCATCACCCTCCTGGTGATGAATGGTAGGAGGAATAAATTGATGAACAATGGAGAGGATCGATGCCACCGCTTCAATGGCACCCGCAGAACCCAAACAATGGCCCACCATCGATTTGATAGAACTGATCGGAATTGAGTAGGCTCCTTCTCCAAAAGCGTTCTTGATAGCAAGGGTTTCCACTTTATCATTGAGGGGTGTGCCCGTTCCATGAGCATTGATATAATCGACCTCAAGAGGGCTAACATTAGCCTCTTCCATTGCTTCCTTTATGATTCGAGCCTCGGTGATTCCAGTGGGTTCAGGTGCAGTAATATGATAAGCCTCTCCACCTATTCCATATCCCAAAAACTCAGCATAGACCTCTGCTCGCCTCTTCAGCGCCTCTTCAAGACTCTCCAAAATGAGGATAGCTGCCCCTTCGCCCAAACTCATTCCTGCCCTTCTTCTGTCAAAAGGTTTACAAGGAGAAGGATCCATTGCCTTAAGGGAATTGAATCCACCAAAAGTCAGTTCGCTTAAGGCATCGCTACCTCCGCAGAGAACGGCTTTGCACTTGCCCATGTTGATGAGATCAGCTCCATAACCGATGGAGGTGGCGGATGAACTACAGGCCGTGGTGATAGTAGCCTTCGGGCCTGAAAACCCAAATCGCTCTGCAACCCGACTGGCTGTAAAACTTGGGATGAAAGGAAGGAGGAGGGAAGGTCTGGACTTTCCTTTAAGAAGAATTTCTCGGTGATAAACCTCTGCCTCGAACATCCCACCTGCACCTGCCCCCAAGCAAACCCCTACCTCCTCTGGAGGATAGAAATCGATTCTGGAGGCATTAACCGCCTCCCCTGCAGAAATGAGAGCGAATTGGTCAGTCCGAGAAAGTCTCTTCAGATCATTCTTTTTGAAGAATCCCTCTGGCTGATAATCCTTTATCTCTGCTCCGATTTTCGAAGGATATTTTGAGGTGTCAAAAAGGGTGATCGGTCCGATCCCTGTTCGACCTTCCTTCAAAGATTGCTTAAACTCTTCCAGGTTCTTCCCGATTGAACAGAAGACTCCAATTCCTGTAACGACGACCCGTTTGGATTTCATTCTGATTACCTATAAAATAATTCCCTCATCTCCCTTTCACCTAAAACCTTTTCTTTATTTCTTCATAAACCTTTTTTCTGTGAATGATACCAAGTATCCAAACTTCCTCATCCACAATTTTGAAGACCACCCGATAATCCCCGACCCTCAACTTCCAATAACCTCGGAGCGTTTTCCGCAAGGGTTCGCCATAGAGATGAGGTGCTATCATCAAGCGGTTTTCAATAGCATTCTTTATGCGTGTTCGGAGTTTCGCGTCAAGAAGGGGAATATCAATGGTTTTTACATCAGGATGGTATCGGAGTTGGAACGGCACAGTTACCAAACCTCATGATGCTTCAATGCCCTTGTTTTTATGAATGTCCGCTCCCTTTTCTCTGCGAATGCGGAAAGCGCTGTATCCTCCTCGATCTCCAGCGCCTCCTTCACCAGGTCGCGTACCTTCAACGAGAGCGAAACGCCATCTCGGCTTGCCAGTTGCGCGATGGTTTGGTAAAGGGGTTTCTCAAGCACTACATTAATTCGAGGATTTTTTACAGGCATAAGTTTTTCCTCCAAGGCTAATGTAACACTTTTGATACACCACGTCAATTCCGGAGGAATTGCTGGAGGAATTGCTCGTTGACAAGACCTCTTTACTGACTATAATATGATGATATATATAGAATAAGCTTAAAAAATAAGTTGAACAGGTAAAGAAGGAAGACCCATAAGGTACCTTTAACTTGGTCTGACTTCACGACAGCTTTCTAACATTCGGCCTATCTATTTGAAAGGTTGGTGAAGATAATGACCGCATGGCTTTTAGAAGTTATAGACATCTTTGGTGGACTTGCATTTGCTGTATCGATTATTTTGCTTTTTGTCGGGCTTTTGATTCGCTACGGCAAGAAGGAGGAGACTTTTACATTCTCTGCGACCGACCTGCTGCGTCAACTCGAAGAGAGGACATCAGAATTCAAACGGAGGTGAATCTATGGCGGTTCGTATCGTGCAGCTTGGAAGTGCCCGTATAAGCGACGAGGGGCTGCGTATCGGCACAGTTCGGCGCCCACCAAGAGGCGTGCCTAAGAGCGAGTATGCGTCACGCAATTACTATGATATATGGCTACCTAACCTCGCACCCAGCGAGCAGCTTCTTAAGGCCGGACGATCAGCTAAAAATGAGACCGATTGGCGCTCTTTCGTCAAACGCTACCGCTCGGAAATGAGCCGAGCGGAGAGCAGCCGGGTTATTGATCTACTCGCAGCATTATCGCACCAAACGAATTTCTCGGTCGGTTGTTATTGCAATGACGAGCAGCGCTGCCATCGCTCAGTGCTCCGTCAGCTCCTCGCCGAGCATGGTGCTGCGTTCGCCTCAGGGGGTAAGAAATCGTAGAATAGAAAAAGGAAACGTTGCTCTGTCTCAAACTCCACATTCTACATTCCGCATTCCGCAATGTAACAAACCCTACTCACCCCCACCCGCACCCTGGTGTCGTAATCAACAACAAACTATTTCCGTTGCAACACGGGACAGGCGGTCGGGTGACGAAGCTTTAGGGCGGAAACCTTTCATCGCTCAGCTACGGAGATCCAAGCCCATGAAAAGAATCCCATTTCTAAGAAGGCCGATTACCCATAACTCTAAATGACCGCATTCTAAGGCTGAGGAGCTTGACCGCCTGTCCCGCCGGAATCCACCTTTCATCCTGATTACGACACAGCCTCCAAGGGGGAGGAGAAGAGAGGGGGTTTATATGATTCCTCCATCGACCACAATGGTTTGGCCGGTGACGTAGTCCGACTGTTCCGATGCAAGAAAGAGGACGACCCTTGCCACCTCCTCAGGCTTTCCGATCCTCCCCAGGCTGGAAGATTTGATGATCGCTTCCACTTTCTCCTTGGGCATCTTTGAGACAACTCCAGATTCGATCAGACCTGGAGCTACCGCATTGACATGGATGTTGAAAGGCCCCAATTCGCGAGCAAGGGATTTACTGAAGCTAATCATCCCTCCCTTCGTCGTCGCATAATTGGCCTGGCCAGAGGTCCCCAGAATCCCGCTGATCGAAGAAATGTTGATGATCTTACCTTTTCTCTCTGGGATCATCTTCCGAATCACTGTTTTGCAACAGTAGAAGAGGCTATTCAGATTTGCCTTGATGAGGGAATCCCAATCGTCATCGCTCATCAACATGAGGAAGTTATCTCGGATGAGGCCCACATTATTGACCAGTATATCAATCCTCCCATATTGGGCAAAGGTCTCCTCGACCATCTCTTTGACTTGATCGAATTGAGTGACATCCGCTTTAAAAAGGCCAATGTGAAGACCTTTGGATTGCACCTCCTTCATCAGCTCTTCTGCAGCACCTACATCCCTCGAGAAGTTAGCAATGACCTTCGCTCCCTCCTCTGCAAAAAGTAGACAAATGGCCTTCCCAATCCCTCTTGTTCCACCTGTGACAATGGCCACCTGGTCCTTTAGCAGCATAACCAGTCCTCCTCGCCCCCAATGAGCTACGGAAAATAAATCACCTCTATCATTTTAAATCCCAATTTCCAAATCACAAATACCAAATAAGTTCCGAGCTCCAATTCCAAATGACCGAAACGATTTTGATCAAGATTTCTAATTTGGATAATTGGAATTTATTTGGAATTGGGTACTTGGGATTTGGAATTTCCCAATGGTCTTATTCTTGGTTTCTTCATTCTCCCCACCAACTCCCACAATGGTCCCCGAATTCGAAATCTTCGTATTTGCTCCATCAGACTCTGCGTGATATTGATTTCCAGGCCCGGGACGATCCATTTCTTTCTTTCCAGGGCTTTCTCTTGGACGATGTCCTCCAGTTTTTTTCCCAACGTGGGGGAAATATAAAAATAGGGATGGATGAGATTAGAATCTTTATGAATCACACCTTCAGAAAGGGCGATCCGCTCCATCTCGGTCCCCGGGTAGATCCGGATACCCAGCATGGCGATGATGGCCGTGGGATCGAGTCGATCCATCAGTCGAAAGGATTCCTCGATCGTCTCCTCATCTTCTCCAGGACCACCGAAGAGGAGATAGTGACAGTGGTTGACCTTAAATCTTGAACAGAGTTGTGAAGAGTGAATAACATCCTCTACGGTGAAGGACTTCTTATAATTCTTAAGCATCCGAGTGGACCCTGAATCGGTTCCCAATTCGATTCCGACGCACCCAGCTTCCTTCATCCATTTTAAAAGGTCTTCCGTCAAAAAACCCGGGCTAACAAAAGCGCTCCATTTCACACCAACCTTGCCTCGAACCATCTCACGACACAACGCTTCGGCATAAGAAGGAGGATAATTGAAGATGTCATCAACAAAATAGATGTAATCGGACGCCTGCTCCTGGGCGAGTTGGCGAATTTCCTCAATTACCTCATCGACCCTTCGCAACCTCACCTCGTTCCCTTCCAATAAAGGGTAAGTACAGTAAATACAAGAGAAGGGGCAGCCTCGTTTCGTCTGAAGGTTGACCATTCCCCCCTCTTCTAAATAAAGGCGCGTTTTAAAAAGGGCCCGATCAGGAGCCCGCATAGAACGGACCCGTGCTCCTCCTATCCAACGAGGAAGAGGCTTCTCTTTAATGAGGAGATAAGGAGATGGGGAGATAGGGTCACCTTTCGCAAGACTCCTCACTAATTGCAGAAAGACTTCTTCGCCCTCCCCCACAATTCCAAAATCGACATCTAAATACTGGAGGAGTTCTTTTGGGGCTAAAGAATATCCGGAACCTCCAATGACCACTTTGGATGAGGAAGATTGGCGACAAACCTGAATGACTTCCTCCACCTCTTTAAGATAAGAGAAGGACGTCGGAAAGGTGAGATTATCCAGGTTCCTCAAAGAAAGTCCGATCAGGTCGGGTTGAAACCGGTAGAGACAATTTTTTAGATCGGTGGAGGGATCGATAGAAAAACAGAGATCCATCACCTCGATCGGATAGCCCTCCTCTCTCAATACCCTGACAAGATAAGCCAATCCCAGAGGGAAAACAGGATAGGGCATCTTTTCTCGGTTGACAGAGACGAGGAGAATCTTCATAGGAACTTCTTCATTTTGAATTTTGGTATCAATTTAGCTCTTTGAAATCACACTCTAAAATCCCTCCCCGCCTCCCTTTTTCAAAGGGAGGAGAAATATTTCCCCCTTTTGACAAAGGGGGATGAAGGGGGATTAGATAGTCTTTTTCAAAGCGCTAAAGTGTTACAAATTTTGCAATTTTCAATTTGCAATGGGTTCTCTTTTAATCCTCCGAATCACCTCCATCTGAGCACCCCGAAGGACAAAGTTCGACATCAAGAAATAAAAGAAGTGGTGCTTGGGTCCCCAGAGAAGGCGTTTTAATATCGACCGAGGAGCGCAAACATATTTCTGTGCCCAGAGGTATCCTTCTTTGAGTTCCTGAACCGTCATCTTTTTAGGCCTGAAGACCACGTGACTCATATCATAATGAGACCAATCATTATCAAAAATTCTCTCTTCTTCCTCCAGTCGCTTTCGGAGGGGAGTCCCTGGAAAAGGCGTGAGAACTGAGAAGGTAGGAAGTTCGATATTGTTCTTCTGGACAAATTCAACCGTTTTTTTAAAGATGTTCAAGTCATCTCCATCGAACCCGAAGATGAAAGAACCGTGGATGCCGATTTGATGACCTTGTATGGTTTTGACTAAATCTGATAACTCTCCTGTATGCACAAATCGTTTCGAAACACCGTCTAAGTTCTCCTGGACAAGAGATTCAAAACCGATGAAGAGAGAGACACAGCCGCTCTCTTGGGCCTTTTTGAGAAGTTCTACATTCTTTGCGATCTGGATGGTCGTAAACCCCATCCACTTCACCTGATGGCACTTAAAAATTTCGAAAAGACCGAGGGCGTAATCTTCTTTTGCCGTCACATTGTCGTCGGTGAGAAAAAGATATTCTCCTTTCTTCTTGACAATGGAAGATATTTCCTGATCCACCTCCTCCAAGGGACGGACCCGATAACGCTTTCCATTGATTGTTGGAACGGAGCAGAATTCGCAACGGTTTGGGCAGCCTCGGGTCGTCTCGATCGTTTTGAAAAAGGGGCTATAATGTTTACCCAGAAGATCTCGTCTTGGGAGAGGCATTCCTCTTAAGTCTGACCAATCTTGATTTCTATAAAAAGGTTTGAGTCTTCCCGCCTCGAAGTCATTTAAGAGTTCATCAAGGATCCCCTCTGCCTCCCCAATAAAAACAGAGTCTGCATGTTCTTTTGCCTCCTCAGGTAAAAGGCTTGGGTGAACCCCACCCAAGATCACTTTCACCCCCCTCTCTCGAAATTGATCTGCAATGGCATAGGCCCTTTTGACCACACAAGTCAAGGCAGTGATCCCAACCAAATCAACCTCTGCTTCAAAATCGACCTTCTCAATCAATTCGTTAACGATCTTGACCTCATATGTTTTTGGAAAAAGGGAGGCAAGGAGGGTGAGGCCCAATATGGGAAAAGGATACAGGGTGTCATTAGAAAATTTGATCCCTTTCTCTCTGGGAAAGATGAGGAGAACCTTTTTTGATTGCGGATTGCGGAATTCGGAATGCGGAGTCACTTCTTCCCCTGTTCTATGTATTCTCGATACCTACTGCCTTCTGCTTACTGCCTTCTATTTCTTGGTTTTTACTCCGAACTCCGAACTCCCAACTCATACACTCACCATCGAGATTCGGCTGTTTCCAAGGTCTCTTCGTCACATGCTCCCAGACATATCGGAGTATAAGTCGGTAGGCCATCCGTTTGAAGGGATTCGGATTGAAAAATGCACCCAGGAGTATCCTCGGTTGGGTGTAATATTTCTTGAGATAGGCCTGCTGAAGACGGTAAACCTCCTCTGCGGATAAGAACTTTGTATCCATGATCGGGTGCATGAAATCGTATTTTCCAAAATCCCTCTCCCGGATTCTTCCCAATCGTTCTGCTTCTTCAAAATATCTTGTTCCGGGAAGGGGCGTCGTCAAAGTGAGAACCAGAAAGTCGCTCTGCGTCCTGACAAATTGGAAAACTTCCTCGAGAGATTCTCGCGAGTCGTCCCAATCCCCGCACATGATGTTGGCCATCACCATGATCTTGTTTCTCCTCAGAATATCGATAGCCTTCTGGGCCATCTCTCTGGTTTGCTGTTTTTCATATCGGGTGAGCACATCAGAATGGATACTCTCGATCCCTAACATGACTTCATAGAGACCGAGGCGTTTCATCTCCGGGATGAGATCCTCATCTCGGAGGATATCTTTGATCCGGGATTGGAACCAGAAGTGGATATGGAGACCGGACCTTCCCAACTCCTCAAGAAACTCTTCCACCCGTTTCCGATTCCAGTTGAACGTATTCTCGTTGAAGACAAAGAGGCTCTTACCGTATTGACGGTGAAGATAAGAAATCTCTTCCACCACCTTCTTTCCGCTCCGTCCCCTCCACACCCCTTCCCAGAACCTCGTCTCAGAACAATAAGCACATCGGTCCCCACAGCCACGGCTGGTGGAGAGTCCGAAGGCTTTCCTTCCCATGCCATGCCAGTAGTAGGCCCCGCTCTCCATATTAATCAGATGGTAGGCGGGAAGAGGAAGGGAATCTAAATTAGGGATCAACGGTTGTCTTCCGTTAAGGATCACTTTTCCATCCTCAAAGTAAGCAATGCCTTTCATCCCTCTCCCCCTCCCTCCCCTGGATAGGTCCTGAAGGAGTCGAGAAAGGGTTATCTCTCCCTCACCTAAGATGATATAGTCCAGTTCCTTAACCTCCTGAAGGAGGGGCTCGGTCATCATTGTAAAATGGCTTCCCCCCGCCACGATAATGGAGTCCGGTGAAAGTTTTCGACAGAGATGGACGGCCTGAATTGCCTCGGGCGAAAGGCAGGTGGCAGAACAGGTGATTCCGATGATATCGGCCTTCGATGTCGAAACGGAGGCTGCGAGATCCTTCCATGGGTTCGGGAGAGTGGTAGCATCAATGATCTGGACCTCCACCTTTTCCCTCTCCAAATAGGCAGCCAATTGAAGAAGACCAAAAGAAGGAGTCCACATCCGAAGGCCTGGAAAGAGTTGATGAGGGGGATCGATCAGAAGAACCTTCATAATATTTTCAATTTCAGATTTCCAATTGCCGATTTAAAATTGCAAATCGCAAATCGAAAATCTAAAATTTAATTACACCTCTAAATACTTTCTCATCGCTTCGATTCTTTCGAGCACCCCTGGAGGAACCCAATAAATAAGATTCCCCTTGAGATCGGTAAGGACATGGGTGGTAGAGCCAGTAGCCAAGACTTTCCCGTTCCCTTGATGGAGGACGCGGTAGTGGAAGATCAGTTTGGCTACTTCCGTTCTCTCCATCGTTGTCTGAATGACCAGTGAATCTCCGAAGGTGGCTGGAAACTTAAACTGACAGGTCAACTCCACCACTGGTGCCAAGAGATTTCTCTCCTTGAGCTGGAGGGGACCAATTTGGAACCTTTCGGTCAGTTCATTTCGAGCCACCCCAAACCAACCCGCATAGTGGCCATGCCAAACCATTCCATAGGCGTCCACTTCGTAGAATCGAACCTGCAGGGATGTCTCGTGATATCTCATCTCACATCCTCTTTGCTAAGCAATCTTTCATGACGGCTACGACACCCTCGAACCATGAAAATACTTTGGGTGGTTGGGTTACGGTTACGAAGCCCGTTTGGTTTAGGGTTAGAGGGTTACGTGAACTTCTCAAGACGAACGACATAACCGAACGACGAAACGGGCATCTTAACCGTTACCGTGAGACCAAACCTTTATATTCTAGACGATCCCCTGCTGAGAAGGCTTCCACCTCCCGGTTGATCCATCGAATCAGTTTGGTCAGGGTAGACTCATTTCCCACCTCAACGAATTGGTCGACGCCTTCCTGGATCAGCTTCTCGACGCATCGAACCCAATAGACAGGTCTTCCGATCTCCTGGGAGAGAAAATCTTTAATCTCCTCTTTTCTTAAAGGCTTTATCGTCCAATGATTGAGGATGGGAAACTTGGGTGGTTGGACTTTTATATCCTTCAGGAGATTCTGGATTTCCTCCCTTAAAGAAAAAAGAGATGGGGAATGAAGAGCGATATCGAAGCTGAGCCGGGTAGCAGAAATGGCCCTTCTGGAAAGGGCAAAAGAGATCGCTTTTTCCACCCCTTCCTCTTCTCCGGAAAGGACATATTGCATTGAGCCATTATAATTGGCAATGAAGAGTTGGTAGCCATCAAGGTCTTGACAGATCTTTTGGACCTCCTCCAAGGGAAGACCAATAATACTGGCCATCGCTCCCGGGTGAAGGGCCCCTTCTCTTTCGAGGAGCCTTCCGATCGATTCTGTGATGAAGAGCCCCTCCTCAAAGGTGATGGCTTCGGAGGCGGCCAATGCCCCATAAATTCCCATGCTGTGCTCGGCCAGTATATCCGGAGTCCATCCTGCGGCCCTCAGTCGGTAGAAGTGGACCATGGAAAGTAGATAGGTTGATATCTGAAGCTTGAGTTCCAATTCATTCGCTGCCTCTTCTCCTTTGAAGGAGAAATTGGGCAGATCAAATTTCGTTACAAGGGAAGCCCTCTCCAACAATTCATTAAAATGGGGATCCTCCCTCAGGGGATAGTGATCCTCTAATATGGGCCTCTCTTGAAGTTGACCAGGAAAGCAGAATGCCGTTTTTCCCATCATGCCCTTCCTTGCTGTTCTAAGACATATTGGGTCATCGTCCTGACGGACTGAAAGACCTTCCTTCCCACCTCTGCATCGGGAATGATCACTCCGAACTCTTTCTCCAAGCCGAGGACCAATTCGAGAGCATCAATCGAATCCAGTCCAAGTCCTTCACCGAAGAGGGGGGCATCGGTCTCGATCATCTCGGGTGTCATCTCAACGAGCTTCAATCTCTGGATGATGAGGTGTTTAATCTTTTCGATCAGGTGATCATTTTGTTCAACCATTCTTCTCCTCTTCCACTAAAATATTATTATCATGGCTAAAACCATGAGTTACAAATGCTTCACCTATTAATGTAGCTCAAGCCTTCAGGCTTGACGAAGTGTTTCATCCCAATAAGAATAGAAATTATACCATTGATCTGGATATTTTTCGATATACGCTTCAAATTTTTTGATCAGTTTTTCCATGCCTTTTTGAATGACGACCTCTCGATCTTCCCTCGAAATGGTAGTGAAATAGATAGGAGCTTCTATGATACCCCGATATTTCCGGTTTCTTTCCATCACCACAAAAACAGGCAGAACAGGGGCGCCTGTGGCAATGGCAAGGATGGCGACACCGATGGGAAAGGGGGTCTTCCTACCAAAAAAATCGAAGACCATCGTCTTTTGAGACTCTTTCCGATCTCCCAACATGGCCACAATCTCATTGCGGCGAAGGGCCTTGACCACATCAAGGATGGCCATTGGAGAATCATCTCTTGGATCAATATAAAGATTTTTTATTCCCCTCCTTCTTCTCATCTCTTCCCGAAAGGACTTTGTATTCAAATCCCTTTCATCAAGAGTGAGAACGTTGAGCTTTCCTCCCCTAAAAGAAAAAAGCAATCCTCCGACTTCCCAATTACCGAGATGAGGAGTAATGCAGATCACTCCCTTTCCCGATCGAAGGGCATCCATCATGTAATCTTCTCCCGCCTCTTCTTCAACCCATTTCCCCTTGTTCGAGGGACGGAGTCTGTGCATCACCATATAGTCCAGAAGGTATTGTCCATAATTCTGGAAGGTTTTTCGCGTTAAAACGTTCACCTTCTCCTTTGACCATCTTCCCCTGCTCACCCCTTCGATATTTTTCCTAACACTGGCCCTCGTCCTTCTCATCAGAAGGTAAAAGAGGTCTCCTATGACCACACTGAAGAATTTCTGTATCGAGCGGGGGATGAGGGTTGAACAGAACTGGAATAAGAAGAGGTAGATAAAACGGTTCAGAGCACGGGGGTAACGTTCCATCTCAACCCCCAAAGTGGTCTCTTACAAAACGTAAGAGCGTCCCAATGCCTAAATGGTGGTTTTTGATATGATGACAGATATCCTGGATCGCCTTTTTCGATCGGGTATAGTATAGGAGGTGAGCCTTGAGCAAAAGCCACTCCATTCGAATAAATGAGAGCGGGAAGAGAACTCCTTTCGCTTTAAGGGTCCCTGATGGAGCAGGATTGATGAGAAGGATGTTCATTTATTAGTCAGTCCATAATTGTATAGACACCGGAAACTAAATCCCTCCTCCCCTCCCTTTACAAAAGGGAGGAATTACCCCTCTTTGGCAAAGAGGGGCGAGGGGAGATTTTCTGAACAATATGTCTACTCAATTATGGACTCCTTAGTAATT
>Ga0315280_10007419_pt1 | contig 14731 bp, 15 predicted proteins | sample YL17G06_40_MG_FD_203697 | JGI IMG/M metagenome (GOLD analysis project Ga0315280, IMG submission 203697) | Sediment microbial communities from Yellowstone Lake, YNP, Wyoming, USA - YL17G06_40 | ecosystem: Environmental > Aquatic > Freshwater > Lake > Sediment | place: USA: Wyoming | collected...
TTGGAAGAAGCTGTGAAACTGATGTTTCAAAGTAAGATAAAGAAGCTGGCCGTAGTTGATGCAAACAAGCTTGTGGGCATAGTAACCCTAACAGACATTGCACGTTTTCAGCCTCAAATGATAAGAATGCTGAAACAGCTTACTACAAAACAGGCGGCGCCGAAAAGCATGCAGAAAGTCATTGACTACTACATTGTCTAGGAGAATTGTTGTAGGACATTTCTGTGCGTGCTACTGGGCATAGGTTTTGCTCCCAAACTCAGAGTTGAGAATACATCAGAAAGATTTTTGTGATCAAATACTAGAAGAAGACTTATGTCTTCGGTTAAGAAAATGGTTCTAGCTTGGCAAGGAAACTATCGTTTCATAGCGAAAAATGAAAAAGGGCTTTCTGTTAATTTTGATGCTCCCATACCAAATGGTGGAAAAGAGACTGCGCTATCGCCAATGGAGAATGTTCTAGCAAGTCTAGCTGCCTGCAGCAGCTATCATGTCGTGTCAATACTGAGGAAGAAGAGACAGGAGTTATCAGATTATTCAGTAGAGATGACAGCAGACAGAAGAGATGAACCGCCACGAGTGTTTACCAGCATTCATCTCAAGTACATCATTAAAGGAAAGAACATCAGTAGAGAAGCTGTTGAAAGCGCAATAAGACTTTCTGAAGAAAAATATTGCTCAGTAGGAGGGATGTTAAAGAACGCAGTTAAGATAACATCTTCATATGAGATATTAGAAGAATAGGGAAGAATCCTTGCGCGCTGTATCCCATCACGATTATCATGTCTGCTTCCTGAACCATCCTGGTTAGTAATCAGTTTTGACTTGTTGGCTGACAGGTCTATTCCTTGTTCTCGCATAACATGACAGCGAAAAAACGACGAGCTCTCGGGTGAATAGCCAAAACGCTAGTAAAAAGTAGTCTTTTCCTCTAACAAATAATCTCAGCCCATCATAAAAACCAATCTTCAACATTAACATCAGTCTAGGAGTCGGGATTTCAATTCTTTCTCTTCTTTGGTGTTGTCTTCTTTTTTGAAGAAAGACAGAGTTCCTGAAAATTCCCTCACTGCGATGATTCGTTTAGAGGCTGTCCGCCGGGACTAATACCCAAACGGGTTCAAGTCCCACTCATCAACTGCGGATACTTCTAATAGGCTTTGGGGATACCCGATTTTTAGAATTATCACTAACTCTTATTTCCAAACAAATTACTCTTCTTTCAATATTCGACTTTTGTATCGCCATTGAATGTATTTAGCGGCTGGATCTAAGCGCTTACGAGTAGCTACATTTTTCAGTTTTATCCCTACGATTTCGAAAATTATTAGCCAAACGACGATAAGTCCAAGAGTCAAACCAATTTTCGTATACAAATTCAAGTTTGAATACAGGCTGATTTGGACAGCGCCTATACTTACAGAAATCCAATAAAGAAGAAAACTTCAAAATAACGCTTAACTGAGTGTAGGGGTAATATTTCCAAGGTTTAAAAGATTTATAAAATTGCTGTAATCCTTTGGAACGTAACCATGTTTCCCAGCTCAAAACTGATCTAAACGTCTCTTCTATTGACTCAACACGTTTATCTCCGCCAAACTGTTCTTTCAACTCCCAAGACAAGGATGGCAATTTAAATTCTGACGAAGGCTCTTTTAATTGAGGGAAAAATCTTCGGTATTCCTCTCCAGCTAAAATCTCTAACTTGCTTTCTATGAAATCAGAGATATAAGCTCCAGCGCGGTTCATTCGAGCAACCTGATTTCCCCAAAAGAGCAAGCACATAAGAATCAAATAGGGAATCACTATGGAAAAAATAAGAATCGAAATTTCTCTTCCCCACCAATTAAAACCAGCGACAAACGCCGCTCCTATCACAGGAACCCCAAAGGCCAATGCTTGATATTGAGTTGTAAGGCAACAAATTATCTCCTGTCTTAAAGCAATATACTCAGTCAGAATGATTTGAATAATATCCCTTTTGCCCAGATCCTTAATCTCTGCATTCATCTTTTCCACCTAATGGAGGAAAAATATTTAAGAGTTCCTTTAATGAGTTTATTGTTACAACACATTCGTCATCCTTCTCAACTAGATATTTTTGTTTTCCTTGGTATGGTGATAGAAACAAAATAAAAGGGGTACCCGCCACCCTAGATAAGGCAAAATCTGTTTTGGAGTCACCTATATAAAAAATCTCCTTGTCAGCTTCCTTACCTAACGTTTCTTCTAGTCTTTTGAAGACAAGATAAATGGTTTGAGGATGTGGTTTTGGATATTTCACGTCCTCTCTCCCTACTATGAAAGAAAAATATTTCTTCAAGTTATATTTCAACAAAATTCTCTCCACGGTTTTTCTTTCGACCGTTGTAAGAACACATAAAATATAACCACGCTTGTAAAGAGTCTTAATAACTTGTTTCGCATAAGGGTATAAATTAGCTTTTTCCAAGGCAATCTTGAAAAATACCTTCTGTTTTTTATCTGCTATCATGGGTATAAGTTTCTCTTTAATTCCCAAATTCCTTGCAATCTTTTCTGAGTCCAAACCTTCTCTTAATAAACTTCTCAATAGAGAAGATGTCCTAGTATCATATGTTTCCAAAACTTCTAGCCAAGCTTCATAGTGCGCCCTGAATGTATCTGCGAGTGTTCCATCAAAATCAAAAATTAATAATTGATTTTTCACACTTTTTTGTTTCTTAATAATCATAATCTAAATTCCTCAAGTTGTGTTTTGCTTCTCCAGAGAGATTACATAGAGTGCGCGCTTGCATAAAGTTTCCCATGCTTTCGGAAGGCTACGGTTCCACAAGGAGCAGCAGAGCGCGCAAACAAAAACTAATGGATTTACCAGCCTTCAGGTCTTGGTCTCCTCGGGATTAGAACCCAAATGGGTTCAAGTTCAAAATTCTAAAATGACTATTTTTTGTTTTCAGCTCTAACATGTACTGATGTAATTCCAGTGAGCACCCAAACCCACCCTAAGACCAAACCTATGTAAAGAAGAAACCAAGAGTTCTGTTTAACAATGTCAGCGTATGACGCACTGAGAGAACCTGATATAAGACCAGTTACAACCCATAGAATGGCAGTGCGTTTTCCATTTTTCTTCACTCCTAATCCAGCCACGTTCTCCACAGTTTGCACGGCGAGCAAAGCATCTTTTCCCTGGTCTGAAAGACAGTATTTTCCATTCACATCCGTTTTTATCAAGCCATCCAGCTTGTTCAAGTGATGCTGAAGGTGTCCACTGCTCTCGATATTACTCTTTTTTGACGAAGATGTTTGTTATATAGGAGTGTAATCCAGCATGAAAGATATCATGGGAGAAGGCGTGGTGAATGAAGGCAACTACTTGTCCGTTAGAATCGGCTTAGGGAAAAGCGCGGTTTTTAGATTAAGTTTTTAATCGATGTAGATATTTTTCATTTGAGGAGATGAAAGTTGAAGAAGTTTCTCTCTTTGAAACCACCTAAGGGCGTTTCTGAAGTTGTTAGGGACCATTGGATTGAGGTTAACTTCGTACTACCCCAGCCCATCACCGTAGTTACTACAGTTGACAGGGTTGGGAGAGTAAACGCTGCTTTAAAGTCGTGGGTCATGTACTGTTCAACTCGGCACATCATGTTTGGGTGCAATATTGAACATGATACTGCAAAAAATGTTTTGGAAACAAAGGAATTTGTGGTGAACATACCAGGTGAAGATATTCTCAAACATATAGTCATAACAGCTCTTCCATATCCGAGGGGAGTAAATGAGATAGAAAAAGCTGGGCTTACCGCGATCCCATCATCAAAGGTTAAGCCTCCAAGAATAAAAGAATGTAAAGCCCACGCGGAGTGCAAGCTGTTATGGCATAAAAGATTAGGCGGCAACCTCATTGTTTTCATCGGTAGGGTTATCGCCTTATCCGTTGATAAAGACATTGTTGATGATAAGAAAAAACATGTAAAAACGCTCGATTTACGACAGATGCTGCTGGTTCCGGATGGAATAGGTGTTATTGAAAGAACAAAGCCGCTGGAAGTTCCCGAATATTCTCCTAAACAGGTAAACTTTAGTTTGCAGAAGAAAACCGCACACCTGATTAAGCGTGCAAGGGATAAAACTCATCTCTAAATCCCTATTCGGTGGAGATATTACCTACCAAATATAGTTGACCAGAGGACCGTTGATTTTCGGCTTGTATTTGTCCATGTCATGGGGAACCTTTGTGGATAAGGATGAAACCCTTGGCTGTTTTCCCGATTTCTGTTGCTTCTTTTATGGAGAGGTGAACCTCTGAGTCTTCAGCAGTCTTCTCGTTTACGGTTGCTTCCAATATGGCAAGGTCAGCACCCTTACTGAACCTTTTTAGAGGCTGGCACATGCCTGTGTCGCCGCTTATCACTATCCGTTGATTCCCATAGCTAATTGAGTAACCTGATGCTGATATGCGCTTCCCGATGCCAAAGACCTTAATTGCTCCCCTATGTATGACAGAAAAGGCTTGAGCCTCTATTCTTGCAATCTTGAATTTTTCTTCGTTTGACAGTTCTTTTGAAATTATTTGGAAAGGCATCGTGTCGCTGTAGACGGTCGTAAAGCTTTTAACGAGATTTTCAACTTCACTGCAAGAAGGAGGAGCAATCAGGAACAAGTCGCTTGTTCTTCCTATCATCCTTAGAAAGCCGACAAGTGTCCATAAACCTCCCATGTGGTCAAAATGTCCATGGGTTATGGCGATGGCCTTTAGCCGTTCAAAATTATAATCCAACTCTAACAAGTCTCTCAATGTTCCGTCTCCGGCATCCACTAGGACATCGCATTCTATTGTGGATATTAGAATCTGCGTTGCAACTCCCGCCTTCGAATACATAACCTTAACATTCCAGTTCTCTCCTTGCCAAAAATTCTGCAACTTAAACACCTACAAAAATCATGACCTCTTAAATATATTTTAGTTTCGTTGTCTTCCCTTTTAAATCAATCATGGCTGGAATATCAAAAGAACAGTAAATTTTGTTCGTGAGCTCAAGAATCACACAAATATTTTATGGTATGTCAATAGAGCATTTGAACCATTTGGTGATTAGCCCGCCGGGACTAATACCCAAACGGGTCCAAGTCCAGTACGCTTAACATTCAGTCCTAGCGTAAACTCGGGCGTCTCTCATATTGAAACGGTTCTAAAGGTTTATCACTTTCTTGAGGCCAAAATATGGTTGAAACGACCGTTAATGACGGCTGTGGAATGCTCATGGGTGAGTCCTGTGATCGTTAAAGAGTTGGATGCAAAAACTATCTTATCCAAGTCGAGAGTTCTTGATTACACGATCAACCCTTACATCGGCTGTGAACACGGCTGTACTTACTGCTATGCTCGATTCATCAGAAGGTTTACTGGTCATAGAGAAGAGTGGGGTCAGTTCGTTGATGTGAAGATTAACGCGCCGAGCTTGCTACAACATGAAATAAGGAAGAAAAAAGTCGGTAGGGTTTGGATGAGTGGGCTCTGTGATCCTTACCAGCCACTAGAGAAAGAACACGCACTGACGAGGAGATGTCTCGAAATTTTGTCAAAGCATGGTTGGCCTGTTACGATTCTGACAAAGTCTAACCTTGTGCTGCGGGACATAGAATTGTTGCGGAAATTCAACGGACTTGAAGTCACGTTATCAATCGCTACAGCTGACGAGAAGATGAGACAACTCTTTGAACCTAATTCACCATCTCTTAAAGAACGGATTGAAACTCTTCTGAAACTGCATTCCGAAGGCATTAGAACTTCCGCAATGATAGCACCAATGCTCCCAGAAGCTGATGGCTTGGCAGATCAACTTAGAGGAAAAGTAGACAATGTCTTGATTGACAGAATGAACTATCATTATGCAGATTGGGTGTACAAAACGCATGGTCTGGAATATGCAATGACTGAAGATTTTTTCCTCGCAAAAAAAGAAGGACTTGTCAGCGCCTTCGAAAGAGAAGGAATACACTGTCAGGCACTATTTTGATAGGAACCCTCAATCTTAGGTCAATAATTACTCTAAGCGCACTTCTCTTTTTGAGTTAAACGTTTGAAATCAGTAATGCGTAAAAACATTTATTCCTGCTGATCACTAAAATGAAGTAGTCAAAGACGTGGAAAACATGGCACCTCAGGATTTGACAGGTGCAAAGGTAGCACTTGGGTATTTACTGAAACATTTCCATCTTTATGATTCAGTTATTATACTATCATACACACCTTCTTTGCTCCTGAGGGAGGAACAGGAAGTAGAAATTAAGCGTAGGTATGCTGATGCATTACTGAAAAGGTGTCGTTCCGGTAAGGGGAAGACGACAATCTATGTGGCAGAAAGTGGAATAAAAGCCCGTGCACGTCGGGGAAGCATAAGATCGAATCTTGAAATATGGGATGAGCTTATTAGTATTGCAAAGAAAAATCCTCAAAAGCTGCAGATAAAAGTTATCAAAGACGAGAATCTGCCTTGCGTGAGCTTCATTATCGCTCACGTACCTCCTGAACCTTGGGGTACGCGGGCTCCTTATGACCTGCTCGTGGAGTATCGTATCGGCATGAAGCCTGACCAGCTTTTTGCAACGGAAAAAGAAGATGGAGAAAAGTCACAATACGAGTATCACGTAAGCAATTCAGGCGATCTTCCTGCTGGGATTAAGTGGATCCTTGAATACTTGGAAATACTGTGTCCAGCTATGGATCTTGAAAAATGGATAGATGATTCACGTATTAGATCCGCACCAGCGCCTCCTGAGTTAGCTGTAATTTCCGCAATGCCAATCGAAGTCCAATGCTACAGAAAAGGTCTGTCTTCGAAATCTTTGGTAAATGGTGAAAAAGGAAATCAACATGGTCAATTTGTCGCGAAGAAAAGGAGTCATGAAGTGATTTATCCTCCAACAGGTTTTGGAAGGTACAAGACGTTTGAAACTATAGCCTCTATCCATCGCGAATTTCCAAGCATAAAGAAACTCTTCTTCGTAGGGGTGGCTGGAGGAAGCCCTAAAAAGACCAACGTGGGAGATGTAGTGATCTCGACAGAAATTGTTGAATTGCTTTACGAGAGAGCTATCTTGAAGAACGAGGCAAAAAGCATGCATGGCGTTCAAGTCAAAGGCAAAGTGGTCGATTTATCTCCTGACATCAAACTCGAGTTGCGCACTGAGCCATATTCTGTCAATGCTGATTTAGCAAGATCGATTAATGGACTAGCCGACAAAATAGACCAAGATAGATGGGAGGAACTGGTGAAAAAATACCTAGGTTATTGTAAGCCTTCTCCACAAAAGAAGAAGTTGCTGTCAGAGTTGCCGAAAATCGTCCCTGGGAAAACGTGGTCATCTGATCACAATATCAATGATAGCAACTTCAGGGATAAACTGACAGAAGAGTTTGGGGTAATTGCCTTCGAGATGGAAGGTGGCGGTTTCGCGGCTGGAGCAAAAGCATTTGATAAGGAATTCGTCGAAGTTAGGGGAATCTCCGATATGTCAGATGGGCAGAGAGGTGATGATTCCATTCTTCAATCATTGGCTCTTGCAGTGGCAAGTGCAGGCCTTGAGGCGTTATTGCAGGATATTCTCTGACCTCTGTACAGTTTGATCGCCTCTTGTCCATCAAGCTCAAGTATGCCAAATGAGAGGCACTGACGTGCCTCATCGATTGCATCGAGTATCCTCCGCTAACTTTACGCGTTTTGTGAAGATTCGAGATCCAAAAGGAAAGGTTGTAACTCTCAACTGTTGTCTTCTTAATGCCAAATGACAAGGGCTCTTTGTCTTGTCAGACCCATTTAGTGATCAACAGAACAGCCAGAAATGTCATTGCCATAAGCAGAAATTCAATGGACAATCGATCATATGTATTTTCTCTAGTTTTTTCACCTTTCCTAAGTAACTCAACCTGCTCTTTCAAAATTAAGGCGCCTATTGGTAAAGCAATAACGGTGCCTACAGGGATTACTCTGAGATAAATGTATGCCGCTAGAAGGACCATCATAAGCAGAAACAAACTAATTGCCACTCTTACCGTATTCTCGTATCCAAGCGCCACAGCAGTTGTCCGTAAATCAGAACTCTCATCATTTTCTGCATCTGGTATTGCCAACAGCATGTGCCCTGCTGAGTACCCCAGAAAAAGAGGCAGCGATATTATCAGACACTCATATGAAAAGGAGGACGCAATGCTGAACCCAACGGAAGTCGGCAGAACACCATAGCAGATTCCGTTAGTTACTGAATCTACGACCATTCTTTTCTTTAGTCTCAATGGCGGTGCAGAGTAGATCACTGAACAAAAGCTAGCCACTAAAGTGATAGCGAAGACATCAAGGTTGACATACAAAGCAACCAAAATGCCCATCAACAGAAGAAGAATAGCGTATGTGAGTGCATTTTTCCTATTAAACTCACCAGTAACCAAAAGATATTCTCTCTTTTTTGATGAATGTCTATCCTCTTCATAGTCGAAATATTGGTTCAGAACAACAGCCCCTCCACCGATGAATGGGCCAGTGATCAATGCTGCCAAAAAGACGTAGAAAGAATTGAATGAGGAAGTAAGATTCTTGTTGAATGCAAAGATGAAACCAATGAGCATAGAGACGGTTGATGGTATCCATAATTTGGGGCGCAATATCTTGAGATATGAAACAAAACGTCGTTCCAAACTCAGGTCTTAACCTCTTTTTCAATGATCTCAATTATCTCTTCCTTCTTCTTCGCAATATGGGTTAAACCTCCTCTAACCATGAAATCGAATCCGTATTTTTCGTTGCTTGTAAACCCAACGACTTTCTTGTTCATGCCATAGAGATATCCCATTTCCCATGCGGTGTCCTTTCCATAGATACTTACATCTGCAATGACAATATCCGCCTTGTCCATGTGCTTCACGCATTTAGTGAACACTTCAATAGGTAGTTCATCTTTCGGAGTGTCAAGAGGCACTAATTCGTGAGGCAGATATACTTCGCATCTCAGGTTGCTCTCCAGATATTTCTTAAGGTCATTGTGTTTCTTAACGAAGCTCGTTCTTCCAGCAACGTATATCCTGATTTTTCTCAAGTATTTGTCCTCCGAAACATTGAAAGTATCTTCATATGCTAATCAAGCCCTCTTTATTGAATATATTGAAGTCTGCTTTATAGGTTAACTTGTCTTCTTAAAGGATTGGAGCGCTTGCTTGAACAATTTAAGAACGCTTTCCGAAATGGTTAACAATATCTGTGGAACGAAAAACTTACATATCTAGATAAGAGACCTGATTTACGAAGGGACTATTTAGTGATCGAGAGTGATATTAAACAAGCTTATTCTGCTATGAATAGAGCTCTCACTGATTACATACAACTTACGGAGGATTTTGGAAAAATCTATACTCGTATCCTCGCAGATCTCAGAAGGAAATTCCCCGAAGTTGAAATAAAACGTGATTGGTTTGGAACAGAACTACTGAGGTTTGAACAAAGCCAATCAAGATATGCATTTCTAATAGCTAACTTCCATGGTGATGAAGTCTTCGCCTCGCTCTCACTTCTTCTTTGTCTTGAGGCTCATCGCACATTTGACCATAATATTCTCGCTGTTCCAATTGCTAGCAAGGTCAAGAGAGAGAATGTGGATTTTTCGTTTCGCAGACGCGTCATAGATTTCCTTGAAAGGAGGGAAGTAAGTCTTCTGGTCATTTTCTCACAAAGCCATCCGTATCTTGATGGATTTCATGTCTATGTTCCCTCGGTGAATATGCAGCACGATAAGTCTAGACAGATAATAAAGGAGGTAGCCAAGCACGGTCATGAGGTTGGGGCGTTTTGTTCTAGTTATGACAAACCCAAATACTCTGTCGTAAGAGCTGGAGAGGATGAGTTGGTCAGCTTAGCGGCGATAAGAGGAATTGAGGCTTACAGGTTTGCGTTATCTCAGGACATATGGGCTGGCTATAGAGCCATGCTAACCCTCATGAAACGATAATCAAATCATGGCGTTATACAACAGGAAGTAATGTTTATCTAAGAATCAGAGTTAAGAAGTATCTCGAACACAGAACGTACAGAGGTAGTCAGAATTGAAAGCTTCAGATTTCAGAAATATCCTATCTGAAAAGAGTGCACTTGTTGATAAAGAAATCGTAAAAATCATGCCTAGAGATTGTGGTGTTCCAAACCTTCAGGATGCCGCATGGTATGCCCTGTCTGCCGGTGGCAAAAGACTCAGACCAACGATGTGCTTGCTTGTGGCAGAAGCATTGAATGGCGATATGAAGCAAGCTCTACGATTTGGAGTGGCAATTGAGCTATTGCACAATTTCCTACTTGTTCATGATGACATTGAAGATGGAGATCTGGTTCGTCGTAACTCTCCCGCTGTGTGGGTCAAATATGGCTTACCACACGGAATAAACATAGGCGATTTTTTGCTGGCACAAGTATACAGGTCGATTTCGAGTCTCAGACAGCTCGATGTGAAAGATAGCAAAATCGTTGACTTGCTCGATGAAGTTACGAACTGTCTGATTGAAACTGGCGAAGGACAAGCAATAGAGATCAATGCGCGGCTAAGAACCGACCTAACAGAAGACGAGTACCTGCAAATTGTAAGAAAGAAGACTGCTGCATATCTGACGATTCCCATGATCGGCGCAGCTATAATTGCCGGCGCACCAGACAACATTTTGAGTGCAATAAGGCGATATGGACACTTTGTAGGTCCAGCATTTCAGATCATAGATGACGCAATAGATCTCACTGAAGGAAAGGGGCGAGGCGAAAAAGGATGCGACATTAAGGAAGGCAAGCCTAGTTTCATGGTTGTCCATGTGGCAAATAAGTGCACAGAAACCGAGAAGACAAAACTTTTTGAAATCCTAAAGAAACCCAGAGAGATGAAAACCGCTTCTGATATTTCTTGGGTGACCGACCTATTTGAGAAGTATGATGCTATCTCAATTGCACAAAAGAAAGCGGCAGATCTAGTTGGCCAAGGCAAGGAAGCGATTTCTTCTCTTCCCATACATCTGAGAAATGTATTAAATGGTCTTGCCGACTTTGCTGTTGAGAGGTCGATATAACAAAGCCTAGCATGTTGGTACGCGAGGAAAAAACTCATACCTTTCCTGGAACGGAATTGCACGGTTTTGGGGCTAATCTCTATGGAGTAGAACCCAAATGGGTTCAAGTCCCCCTAACCGACTGCGTATAGTTCTAACAAAAGATGAGGATAAGAGATGCTGTATTTTTGAACAAGCTTTTTTACGACTTGTAGCGATATTAAAAAGAATGGGACAAATCCCCATCAGATCTAGATCAAGGCTATTTGCAGGTATCAGGCGATTGAATGAGTATGCCACTTCGTTTGGTTCGTAGAGTTGCAGTCCTGCTCGATTGGGCAATTGCGTTTACGATTGTAGCAAATGATTTCTATGCGTTCTTGCCGAGTTTATTGTTCCTAATGCTCACAGCCTACGTATTATATCGAATTGGTTATCATGTTTCCACGGGCCTTTTTAGGTTGCTGTTCAACAAGTCCTCCTTGAAAAGGACAAACAAAGCAAGTCATTTATTTGCAGTTTACTTATTGACAGTTTTCTTAGGTATTTCTGTCGGAAGTCCGCCTAGTCTTGGTCTCATATCATCTTCGGAATTGCTACCGGCCACACTATTTCTCACGTTAGTCTTGGGCGGGGCAGTATTTTCTTATTTGTTTACTGAAGAGATGTTAAAACAGACAGACATGCAGAAGATGGAAGGTCCTATACCAAGCTTCTGGAACAAATTGGAGAAAACTGGAAGAAACGAGGATTTTGCAAGCCAATGGAATAGGGCCCAACAGACACCTTCGAAGCTTGCCGGAAAAGTGTCCAAAATGGTGCTTATACATTCACCATCTCTTGTGCTTATTTTTATTGTCCTAATGAGTGCAGAATTACTTTACTTGACACTCTTTTTCTCAATTCTGTTTGATGCCATACTGGTTGCATGGCTGTTGGCGGCTGTCTGGGCAAGAGCTAGAAGCACTTCAGCAAAGATTAGCCCAGACGCAGAAAGAGGACTGACTCAGACACTTCATTCAGGGTATTATCGTCTAGCTCGAAAGACGATTTCTGTTACAATCGCTCTTGTGTCAACTTTGATTGGCACACTGTTAAGTTATTCATCATTCATAATTGCTTCTTTCGCAATCCCGTACGCACTAGAAAGAACAGAATCCTTGGAAGGATTGGTGAGATTCATTGTCCTTATTTTACCTTTGGTGTCCTATCAATTGTATTACTGGTCTTTGCTTCTTAGAAGAAGCTCAAGCTTTCTTCGAGCATCCAGAAATTTAAGCATAGAAACTCGGAAAGTAAAAAAACTGCCAGTTTGGGCAGCAGCGCTTTTCGCGACAACGAGCTGCATATTGCCGGCACAAGAATTACTTCTTGGCCACCGTTTCTTTTCAACTGAAGGCAAACTATCATTCGCCTTTATTCTATCTCCGAGTCATAGTGATCTTTTGGCAATACTAACCGTCGCTTTATTTTCGATTCTAGCTCTCACAGGCTTAGTCAAGATGCTATTAAAAAAAGAAACATGCATTTCTAGGAAAAATATAGTTAGAGACAACATTCTATATGGCGTTGTTCTAGCGTCGGTCTGGTTTTCAGTCACACTACAATTATTTGTTACGGGGACATCGCCTCCCCAAAATGCCGTTTTGTTGCTGTGCTTTTCAATTGCTATGTTGTATTTGCCAGATTTTGCAGAAAAAATAACGCTAAAATTTTACCAAAGACCAAGGCTAAAAAGCGCATTTTACTATGGAATACCAATCTTGGTTCTCGTAGCTATTATCGATGTCGCAGCAGTATTTTCAATCATTGAAACTCTATATGCCGTTGTCTTTTCGGCTGCTTTTGTTATTCTTTTCGTTTTTGTTCTCTGGTTGGACTTGGCAACAACCAAGTCTTAGTTAGCGGATGGAGCTTTTTGTTTATCCTAACACGTTTTAGTGGACAGCTACTGGACTCAAGCCCATTTGGTTCGAGTCCATAGATTTGGCCATGTTGTGACTGGATTTTTTCTTTGCCATTGCTCAATAATGGTAGTTTTCTTCATATCCTCCGATTCATTAGTAAAATCCTATTCTGACTAAGATTTGAAATGAAAGGTCTATTGAATCATTGGCGATCTTTCTAAAATAGGCATCCCGTCCAAGCATGCCCCATAATTCTTTGATTCGCATACCCTTTACATTCTTTTCCATTTCTTTTTGGTATTCAACAACCTTTTTTTCTGCTTCCTCTCTTGCCTGATCTTTGGCAGCCCAGCTATAGTCTGGAAAAGTAGCTAAGACTCTTAACAAAGGAATTGTTGTGGCGAAATAGGCTTGAACAATTTTGGGCCATTTTAGGAAAGCTTTATGCTGCAAAATCATAGCAGAAACAAAGTTTTGAGGGTGAAAATATGTGTTTCTTATGTCGTTCAACTTATTTGCTAAATCGCATGTGGTTTGGTCTATTAAGCCCTCTTTTTTGCTTTCTCGGATAATTTGCCTGAATCCAAACATGCTTTCTGTACGAAGTCGAAGTTCTTGGTTGTTGAGTCCTTCAATAAGGACGTGTACCGCTTCCATTTCCTTTCCTGGAGTAATAAGCTTATTTTCAATCATTCTTCTTATTACCGTATTTGCATATTTTTTCGCAATAGCTTTTTCATTTAACATCGTGTTCATTTTACCATGTATTTCCTTTTTTCTTTGCGAGCCCAGTTTTTCGGAGAGATTATGCATTAACGCAAATTCGACCGCAAAACAAGAATGGTAAATGGCATCCTCGTAAAATCCGAATAAGTAGCGCTGAATAGAGCCTACGAATTCAGTTCTTATGACGTCTCTATGTTCCTTGATAATAATGCCTTTTGCTTCTACTGCGCTAACTGCTTTCTTAATCTCGCTTGCTCTGTCTCGAGCCTCGCCATATCTTCCTCGAAGATATTTGAAGTAATTTTCAATTAGCTGTTTGCCAATCGTTGAATCGTTCACATTCGTCCCCACTGCTTGGATATATTATTTTCTTTATTTACAACTTTTGAGGCTTGTTTATGTTGAGAGAATGAAGAGCCAATCCTACAGTACTTGCGACGAGAGAGCACTAGAAAAAATCAATGGTTTCGACTGACTTTGAGTTTTGTCTCTGAATAGAAGCCTCTTCCACGTAGTTTATGGCTTGGTTCTGATAGTTAATTATTGGAGAAAGCAGACCTTAGAAGTTCCTTATCGGGAGATATCTCCACTTGTCCAGGGTTCAAACGTGGGTTTTTGACCGGGCGACCTAGTGACACCATCAATAGCGGTAGCGTTCGCAAGGAAAAACTAATGGATTTACCAGCTTTCAGGTCTTGGTCTCTCCCAGACTACCATGAGATTTTAAGATTTTTAGCATATTTTCTTTTCGCCTACGGTTGTAAGGCGTGTTCTCTTCACGTTTTGAACACTTCATTCAAAACCACATTTAGCTAACCTTTTTTAAAGCACGCCTTTTTGTCGGAAGCTGACCGAAGCACGCTGCGCAAGACGCGGAGAAACTATATCGGGCTGTATTGCATCCATTTGTTGATCAGTTCTTGCGGCCATCCGATCTCTCGCAAGTTGTCTTCTATCTCATAAATCTCAAGCTTGGTCAAGTCCCCACTCTCTCGCTTCTCTAAAATAACGTCCTTTGGAATCAGGAACGGCTTTTTCTTTT